>Ga0207686_10001092_pt1 | contig 15902 bp, 21 predicted proteins | sample KBSM24metaG_FD_184396 | JGI IMG/M metagenome (GOLD analysis project Ga0207686, IMG submission 184396) | Miscanthus rhizosphere microbial communities from Kellogg Biological Station, Michigan, USA - KBS M2-4 metaG (SPAdes) (version 2) | ecosystem: Host-associated > Plants > Roots > Rhizosphere >...
CGATGATCCAGAGTTCTTCGTGAACATCACCGTGCCGGACCTCGACAGCTTCTACTGGGCCAATCCTCCGGCGCGGCAATTAGCTTACGAAATTTGGGGAGTGTGATGTACAAGGCAAAGTATGACAATGAAGAGCAGCTTTGGTCGGTCTACATCTATTCGATCGACAACGACGGCCGCGAAGATTTTGAACTTGTGTATGACGGCTTCTCCACCATGACCAGCGCATTCGCCTTCATCAACTATCTGAACGGCGGCGACGGACGCACGTTCGAGCCGCCGGATAAGGAGCCGTAGACAACTTGAAAACGATACCGCTTTCCAAAGGGTACTCAGTCATCGTTGACGACGATGATTACGAAAAATTTTGACAAGATCGAAGCTGCGCGAGCATATGATGCTGCTGCGCTCAAAGCATTTGGGGAGTTCGCAAGGCTCAACTTCCCGCAGTCAATACCCGACTGATCGGGTGTGGTACGTCGCTGGCCTAACAGCGACAAAATGGAGAATGCAATGTCGATATTCGGGTTCAGCACTGAGACCTCGCAAGGCGGGGACTTCATACCAATCATAAAATTTGACGCACGCGCCGGACGTTTCTTTCGTGTCGATCGCGTGGACATCGGCTCCGGCTTCGTCAGTGAGAGCACCGACATCACCGGCAACTTCAAGGCGATCGTGGACTTCGACAACGTCGAGGTCGGCTGGATCGATTTCCAGCCCGGCTCCGCGCCGTCATTCGCGCTGGTGCCGATGGGCAGCAAGCTGCCTGATCGACCGACGCCGCGCCACAAGAACGGCGTGCGCTTCATGGTGAAGCTGGCGAAGGAATGCACTGGACCTGACGGCAAGTCGATCAGGGAAGTCGCCGGTACCTCGAAGGCCTTCCTGTCCGGCATCGAGAACATCTACCTCGAATACCAGAGGGACAGGGCCAAGAACCCCGGCAAGCTGCCGGTTCTGATGCTGGAAAAGACCGTGCCCATCAAGACCGGCTCCGGCGAGAAGAGCAGCACCAACTATCATCCGGTGTTTGCGATCGCGGGCTGGGTGCCGCGTGGCGATCTGGCGCCGCAGCCGAAGGCGAATGGCAGCGGACAGCAACCGCAGTCAACGCCGGGTAACGTCGCGCCATGGACCGTCGCGCCATCGACCGGCGCGCAGCCCAAGGCGGCGCCACAGGCGCAGCCTTCCCTCGCCGACGATTTCGGCTGATACTAAAAAATTGAGCGCCGGGGGCTATCACCTCCGGCGCTCAAAACCCGTCCCTGCACCACCCCTGTGAGATCGCGAAAGGACTAGCCGTGTCTATACCAGACGACCACCAAGACCTCAACCCGACCGGCTTTGACCCCAGCTTCGCCACGCCTCGCGGCTGGGCCGAAATGTACCGCGCCGCTGGCATTCAGGTGGTCCCCTGCAAGGACAAGCGCCCGGCACTGTCGCAGTGGGCCGATTTGCAGGAGAGCCTCGCCCCGGAGGCTACATTTGCCCGCTGGTACAGGACAGGAAGCGAACGCGGCGACATGGGGATGATCACCGGACCCTGCTCCGGCAACATCCTCGTCCTCGACCTCGACATCCACAAGCACCCGGAGGCGGCGGCGTGGTGGCGCGATCTGGTGGAGGCCGAGAGCCACGGCATCGAGCCGGAGGGGCCTGAGCAGGTCACCGGCGGCGGTGGGGTGCAGAAGCTGTTCAGGGCGCCTCCCGGCTACCGGGTGCCCACCAATCGCACCTCCATAGGCGTGGACGTCAGGGGGCACGCCGGTTTTGCCGTGCTGCCGCCCACCATGCACGCCAGCGGCAAGGAATACGCTTGGATGCCGCTGCGCGGCCCTTGGGAGGTCGCCATACCGGATGCCCCGCAATGGCTGCTGGACGCCATAGAGGCGCTGGTAGGGGAGCATGGCGGGCATCAGGGCGACGGGACGCGCACGGCCTCACCGGAGAGCGAATACGACGCCTTCGGCAACGTGCAGGACGGTCGCGAGGCGGTGATGCGGAGCGTGGTCTGGCGCCACATTCTGGAGATGTACCGCATGGCGCCCATCTTGCCGCCGCGCTACCAGCTTGAGGCGCTCGCCACTGCCGCCTACGAGGACTACGAGCGCCGGGTCGGTTGCCGCATCGAGAACGTCAGCAAGCGGGTCGGGCTGGAGCAGGAGCGCCGTGGCCGGACGGCCTTCGAGGGCAAGTGGCGCGCCGCCATGCGGCGCTGGGGGTCGGCCAAGATGAAAGTCGAGGCGGCGCGGCCCAATCCAAAGTCAAGGCCCGACCTAAACGACGATTTCGTTTCGCAGCCCAAGATCGACCCGGCAACCGGCGAGGCGCTGCCGCTGCTGCAAACGTCGGCGCAGTTCCTGCGCGGCTTCGTGCCGCCCGACTACCTGATCGATAAGCTGATCCAGAAAAGCTACCTCTACGCACTCACCGCCCGCACCGGCCACGGCAAGACTGCCGTCGCCATGCTGATGGCGTCCACCGTGGCGCGCGGCGTGCCGTTCCACGGTTACGAGGTGGCGCCCGGCAGGGTGCTGTTCCTCGCCGGTGAGAACGCGCAGGACGTCCGCGCCCGCTACAAGGTTCTCGCCGATCACGAGAAGTTCGACCCGGAGGCGGTGCCGTTCTACTTCGTGGATGGCGTCATCGACATCGCGGTCAGCATGCCGAAGATCATCGAGGAGGCGACGAAAATAGGCGATCTGGCGCTCATCGTAGTGGACACGGCGACGGCGTACTTTCGCGGCGACGACAGCAACAGCAACGCCCAGCAGGGCCTGTTCGCGCAGGTGCTGCGGCGGCTGATCGCGCTACCCGGTAACCCGGCTGTGCTGGTCAACTGCCACCCGGTGAAGAACGCGACAGCCGACAACCTGATCCCGCTGGGCGGCTCCAACTTCATCAACGAGGTGGACGGCAATCTGACGCTCTGGTCGGAGGAAAAGACCTGCGCGCTCAACCCGCATGGCGCCAAGTGGCGCGGCTCCCCGTTCGAGCAACTGGAGTTCGAGTTGCGGACGGCAACCAGCGACACGGTCAAGGACAGCAAGGGCCGGTGCATGCCTTCGGTTGTGGCGGTGCCCATCACCGAGGCCGGGGCCGAGCGGCGGCTCCAGACGGCGGAAGCTGACGAAGATACGGTGCTGAAGCTGATCCACGGTTATAAAAACTCCAGCTTCACTGAACTTGCCAAGCTGGCAATGTTCACGCTGCCGGACGGACGGCCCTACAAGTCGAAGGTGCAGCGCATTGTCGAGCGGCTGAAAGCCAGCAAGCTGGTGTTCAAGTATCGCGGCTCGAAGTACCGGCTGACCAAAAAGGGCTGCAAGATCGCCGGGGTGAAGTGGGAAAAGGACGACGACGATGACTAAAGTTCCATCGTACCGAACCGCAAAAAACGGCGGTACGATTTCAGTCGCCGTACCGGCGGTTTGGTACGACGGTACGTTTCGGAACGAATTGAAATCAACCTTATGAAAATACTCATAAATCCTCGTGGTACGTTTCAGGTACGGACGACTGTTTACTGTCGTACCGTACCGCACCCGTACTCTTGGGGGGTGTGGGGGGTTTTTTTGGAGCAACGGGAGGGACTGGCATGGCGAAAAGGGTAAAGAAGCTGACGACCGAGATCAGGGAGGTGACGAACCCTGACCGCTGGGACCGCAGTCACGGTACCTACATCGCGGGTAGGGGCTTCATCGACGGCGCTGATGCGGTGGCGGTCGAGATGGAGCGCTACTGGGGTGTCGACAGGCTCAGGCTCTTGGTGCCGCCGGAGGTGAGGGAGAAGTTCGACAGGCAGCGCTACCTGTTCAGCAAGGCTATCAGCAACGGCGACCTCGAAGAGGTGCGGCGCGAAAGCACCCGCATGATCGCGGGTTGGATGGCGTGCAACAAGATGGCGCTAGCGGCTGGCGCCAAGCGGCTGGAGCGTGAGGTTATCGAGGTGGGGCTGGATGACGGCACGGTGGCGGCGATAGTTCCAGACGCCATTAGGGCCTCGCTGGTGCAGGCGGAGGGGCGGCAGGTTACGATCTATACCCATGAGGAGATCGGGCGCATCCTGAGCGGCCATAGCCTCGTGGCGAAGGTGAAAACGGTATGGCCGGGGGCGCAGGTGATACGATCGGTGCTGCCGGACGATCCATTGCGCAAGATCGACCGGCCCACCGGGTTTGACACCGAGTTCGATGACGAGATCAAGATTGCCCGTTAGCGGGGTAGGGCGTCGATGGCCTCCGCGTGGTGCTCGATCTCGCGCCGCAGGTTGGCGATCAGGGCCTGACGCTCGACCCAAGCGTCACGGGCGGCTTGGTATTCGTGCGGGCGGTGCTGGTAGTCGCGGCCATTGGGGGTAGCTTCGCTCATGGCCTCCTGCACCAGCCGCAACGCGCCGACGATGGCGAGTTGCTGGCTGACCAGTTCAGTCTTGTTGGTGCCGTTGATGCTGATCTGCGGCATGACGAGGGGTGGGAGGGTCATTCGACATCTCCGTTGCGAGCCGACACGCGCAGCGTGCGGACGTTGGTGACGTTGGTGTGCGCCCGCATCCACTGCGGCGACAGCTTCTCGCGCACCGCCTTCATGTCGAGGGTCTCACGTTCAGTCTCCGAGATCGAGAGGCGGAACAGTTCGCCTTCGTAGGCGCCGGGCTTGAGGTCGCCGAGCGCCTTTTTCAGTTCCTTTTCTTTCAGTTCGAGCGCCGCGATCTGCGCCTTCAGTTCGCCGAGGGCGTCGATGGTGGCAACGAGATTATTCTTGGTCATGTCCGTACTCCTCTGTGATGGACAAAAAAAGTAATGGGCCATCTGGACACTGATGTCAAGATGGCCCGGTGATGCTCAGCCCCTGACCCGCCATTCCTTGGTTTTCTTGTCGAAGCTGGTGTGGGTCTGCTTCCAGCCAGCGAAGCGGGCTTCCGAGAGTTCGAGGTCGGCCTTCAGCGCCGCCAGACGTCCCTCCTGCTCGCGCAGCGCCGCCGCTTTCATGTCGTCGTAGCTGCGGTAGGCGCTGGCGCGGTAGACCTGCACGGCCTTCGGCTCGATCGGGGCGCGGGCGTTGGTGTGGAGGGCGTCGGCACAGGCTTTGCGGTGCGCCTGATTGAGATCGCCCTCGCGATCGCCTTCGACGACGAGCGCCTCGAACTCGCTGCGGCTGAAGAACTCCGTGACGGGCTTGGAGAACTTCTGGTGGCGCCCGTAGGTGCCCTCGAAGTATGGCTCGCATGCGGTATCGACCGAGAATGCCAGCTTCACTTTTTCGGCCTTGATGCTGACGATCACCTTTGCGGTGTCGTCGATCATCTGCTGGAGCGACACGATCAGGTCGGCGAGGCGGGCGCGATCGACCTCGAACGGCAGGTACTTGGCGCCCATGCAGGAGGCGGTCTGCCAGCCGTAGCCGGGGCGCTCGTAGCCGTGGTGCGCGATGGTCCCCGTTTGGGCGAATATCTGCCGACCGCAGCACTGGCAGGTCATGGCGCTGGCTTGCTTGCGGGCCTTCTCAGCCGCGATCGTGGCCTTGCGGCTTTCGCGGTAGGCCTGACGCTCTTGGTAGTTCATTCCAGACAGGACGTTGTAACGGCGCATGGTGATGGCTCCTCTGTTTCGATGCTCTATATGATGCCATTCTGACCCCGGTGTCAATAGGGCTAAAACACCCTGCAAAAGGCCTTGTTGACAGCGGTGTCAGTAAGGCGCTATATGCGAGCGGTCATAAACAGGAGGGTCATGTGGTCAATAACTGGCAGCACGAGCGCACGCTCACCCCGCTGCAATTCAAGCGCATCGTCAAGCAACTGGGCATGAGCCAAGCCGGGGCCGGGCGGTACATAGGTGTGAGCCTTCGCACCGTGCGCCGCATGGTGAAGGGTCAGGCCGTGGTCCCCGCGTCGGCAGCGCTGCTGCTGCGATCGCTGGTGGCGCATGGTGAGAAGCCGGTGGTGCCAAAATGGGAAGGGGACTAGCGATGTCGTGGGTTATGGCCTTGATTATCTTTTGGACCATCATGTCGATACTAGGCACCTTGGCTGGGAACGACAGTATGCCGGGTGACAAATGATATCCTGACTTGCTGCAAATCAGGAGGGCGCGTAGTGTCCGGCATTCGGGCGCCACGCGCCCTCTTCGCGTTTGGGTGCAAGCGCCGTGTCAAACATGAAAATCGTCAGCATGGTTGCCGAGCAGTACCGCAACATCAATCCCGGTTATAATCCAGACAATCCACCGGGCGGCGGGCCTAAGGTGGAGGCCCCGATGTACGACAGGCTCGATCGGTTGCAGGCCACGGTCGAGCAGCTACGCAACGAACTTGCGGAGGTGAAGGAGCGGCTGCTGATGGTGGCTGGGCCGGGGAACAAGATTTAATAGAGGGGGGTAGTCTACCCCGTAAGTACTTGCCGAGAAAAAGAATACCAACCGATATAAGGTCGTTGGCGAGAGGTTACACCACTCAAGCTATTCGCACGCTTGGTGGCTTGATGAAGAGCGCCGACAAAGATGCAGTGCGAGCGTATTGCGCCAACTCGCTGATGGATCGCGGCTGGGGCAAGCCGCACCAGACAATCAGCGGCGAGAACGATGGGCCGATCGAGATCATCATCAGGAAGATGATCGATGGCAAAGATTAAACTCGACCTGCCGTTTAATGGCTGGAAGCCGCGTCCTCATCAGCGGAAGCTGTGGCGGCATCTTGCGCGTGGCGGCAAGCGAGCGATGGCGGTATGGCACCGTCGGGCGGGCAAGGATGAAGTCTGCTTGCATCACACTGCTGTTGCGGCGTTTGAGCGTGTCGGTAACTACTGGCACTGCTTGCCGGAATACAATCAGGGTCGCAAGGCGATCTGGACCGCAATCAATCCACACACTGGCAAGAGGCGCATCGATGAAGCATTCCCGCTCGCACTCCGCGCTAATACCAATGACAATGAAATGTTCATCCGCTTCGTTAACGGTTCAACGTGGCAGGTCATTGGCTCCGACACTTACGACAGCACAGTCGGCGCCTCAGTCGCCGGTATTGTATTTTCGGAGTATGCATTGGCGAACCCATCAGCGTGGGCGTACTACCGGCCCATGCTCGAAGAAAACAACGGCTGGGCGGCGTTCATCACTACTCCCCGAGGACGCAATCATGCGTTCTCACTTTTTCAGTTTGCCCAACAGTCGCCAGAGTGGTTCTCCGAACTCCTCACCGTTAATGATACAGGATCACTCACGCCAGCGGCTCTTGCCGAAACCATGAAGGAGTACACTGCCCTGTACGGGCAGGATGTCGGCAAGGCGCAATTCGATCAGGAGTATCTGTGCTCGTTCAACGCCGCCATCCTTGGCGCGTATTGGGCGATGGAGATGGCGCAGGTGCGCGCCGAGGGCCGCATCCTGCCGATCGAGCCGGTTGAGGGTCAGTTCGTTCACCGCGCGTGGGATCTTGGCGTCAAGGACGATACCTCGATCTGGTGGTTTCAGGTCGTTGGCGGTCAGGTGTTTATTCTCGATCACTACGCGGCCAGCGGCGCCGGTGTCGATCACTTCGCCGAGGTGATCGAGAAACGCGAGGGCGAGCACGGCTGGCGTAACGGTAACGACTACGTCCCGCACGACGCCAAGATCAAGGAGTGGGGGACAGGTCGCACTCGCGTCGAGACCATGAAGATGATTGGTCTCAATCCCATCCTCGTACCGTGGGCGACGTTTCAGGATGGCATCGAGGCCGCGCGCCGCACGTTGCCGTTGTGTGTATTTCATCCGCGTACCGAAGAGACCGGCATTGCGGCGCTGGAGCAGTACCGGCGCGAGTGGGACGACGAGAAGAAGGCGTTCCGTGCCAGCGACGTTCACGACTGGACGGCACACCCGGCTGCGGCGTTCCGTTATCTGTCGCTGGCGTGGCGTCAGGCCGATCGTCGCGAGGTCAAGGTGCCGACGCAGGAGGGCTGGACCATTCCGCCACCGGCAGAGGATCGCAGAGGGATCAGGCTATGACGCCAGAGGAACAGGTCGATTGCAGCGGCAGGTTGCTTGGGGAGTTTGACGGTTACGAGACCAGCGATGTCATCAGTATTCTGTCTGTCGCATTGCAGATGGCGATCTGCTACGGCGCCAGAAGCAAGGAAGATGCGGTACACATGACCCGTCTCCTCGCGAACGATTTCGAGAGTAATATTCCGCAGCAGTACGATGTCGTGAAGGGATTTGCCGACATGATCAAGGGGAGCAAGGCATGGCGAGCAAAACAGCACTGACGTTTGAGGAGAAGGTGACGGCTGCGTGGATGCACCATGTGCATGGCGTCGACCAGCATATCATTGCGATGGCGATGGGCGTTAATATGGGCCGTGTCAACGAAGCCTGTGTCGCTGTCCGTAAGGCGCTCGACAGTCCGAGCGGGTTGTATGGCGATATTACGCCTCTGCGTGGGAAAGACGCATCATGAGGCGTGTCTACACGAGGGAGACTGCCGAGGTTATTCCGCCGGACGCGATCCCGGTGCTTAATATGGCCGAAGCTATAATCGGCTACGATTTGCCAGAAAGGGAGCGTGATGCCTGATCCCAAATCTACGGGCACCGCCGCCGACGACATCCGGCACGACGATTACGAATACAATCCGGCTGTCGAACCCAAGAAGGCCAAGGCGTGGCTCAACCTGTTGCAGGAGAGCGAGGACGCATTCGAGAAATGGAATGATCACTGTGACAAGATCGACAAGCAATACGCCAGCCTCGAACGGCTCTCCGGCATGGCGCGCGATAAAGAGTTTCAGATGTTCTGGGCTAATTGCGAGGTCATCAAGCCTAGCATCTACGCCAAGCCGCCCGTTCCGGTGGTGGTGCCGAAGTTCAAAGACCGGCGTCCGGTTTATCAGGCAGCGTCCGAACTCATGGAACGCTGTGCAGTGGTGGCGTTCGACCTAGCCCATATCAACGATTTGATGATGCTGGTGCGTGACGATCTTGCGCTGATCGATCGTGGCGTTGCGTGGTGCCGCTACGAGAGCGGCGAGGGCAGCGACAGCTATTACGATACCGAGAAGGTCTGCATCGACTTCAAGCACCGGCGCGACTTCCTGCACTCGATCTCGCGCTGCTGGTACGAGGTGACGTGGGTCGCCGCCGCCAGCTACCTGACGCGCGGCGAGGCCCGTAAGCGGTTTCGCAAGTACAGCGGCGACGAGTACCAGAAAGCAGAATACAAAGTTGACAAGGACAGCAAGAGCGTAGGCGGCGCCGATAACCGCGAGCGGGCCAAGTTCTGGGAGATTTGGCATAAGGGCGAGCGCCGGGTGCTGTGGGTTGCGCAGGGCTGTGAACTTATTCTGGATGAGGACGACCCGCATCTGGATTTGTGCAATTTCTTCCCGTGTCCAAAGCCAGCATACGGCACCTGCCAGCGCGGTTCGCTGGTGCCGGTGCCGGATGTCCTGCAATACAAGGATCAGCTTGAAGAATTAAACATGCTGACCGGTCGCATCCACGCATTGTCCGATGCGCTGGAGGCGAAAGGCTTCTACCCGGCGGGAGGCGCTGAACTGTCCGACGCAGTTCAGGCGGCAGTAAAGGCAAAAACGCCGGGGCGGCTGTTGATCCCGATCTCCAACTGGGCTGCGTTTGGCGGCAGTAAAGAGGTGATCGTGTGGCTCCCGATCGACATGATCGCGCAGACCGTGACGGCATTGGTGGCGCTGCGCAAACAGGTGATCGAGGACATCTACCAGATCATGGGACTGTCCGACATCATGCGCGGCGCCACCGATCCGCAGGAGACACTGGGCGCGCAGCAACTCAAGACGCAGTACGGCTCGACCCGCATCCGCGACAAGCAGCACGAACTGGTCAGGCTGGCGCGCGATCTGGTGGAGATCACTACCGAGATCATCACCGAGAAGTTCGATGACGTGACGATGATCGAGATGTCGCAGACGCAGTTGCCGACGACCTCGATGGTGCAAGCGCAGATGGCGCAACTCCAGCGCCAGATGGTACAGCAACAGCAGCAGGCGCAAGGCATGATGCAAATGCCCAACGCCCAGCAACTGGCGCAGCAGAAGCCGGAACTGGCGCAGCAGTTCATGCAGCAGTTTCAGCAGATGCAGCAGCAGGGCATGCAGGCGATGGCCAAGCTGCGCGAGCAGCCGACGATCGAGCAGGTACTGCACTTCATCAAGAACCAGCGCATAAAGTCATTCGTGCTCGACATCGAGACCGACAGCACCATCATGGCCGACGAGAACGCCGAGAAGGAACGGCGTACCGAGTTCGTGCAGATGCTGGGCGGGCTGCTGACGCAGCTATCGGCAATGATCGCTGCCGAGCCAAAGACCGCAGACTTTGCCGGTGAGATCATCAAGTTCGCCACCGCGCCATTCCGCGCTGGCAGGCAGCTTGATGGCGCCATTGACGACCTCGTTAACCAGATGAAGGCCAAGGCCGACCAGCCCAACAAGCCGGATGATCCCAACACGCTCAATGCCAAGACTGCGGTACAGATCGAGACCATGAAGCAGGAGCGCGCCAAGGAAGCCGATCAGGCCAGCAACAAGCTGAAGATGGCTGAATTGGAGCAGCGCGATAACCACAAGAAGATGGAGTTGCTCAACCAGCAGGCCATCGAGCGCATGCGGCTGAATGCCAAGCAGGGCGACCAGCAGGTCAAGGCGCAGGTGCAGAACGAGAAGTTGATAGAGAACCGTGAGGCGCATCAGGCTCATATGTTTGAGCAGGAGCAGGAAGGTAACCTGAAGCGTTGGCTTGCCAGCGCCAAGGTAGCGGAGGTGCAGGCCAAGGCGGCTGACCGGCAGGCGCAGTCTGCCGAGCGCCGCGCCCAGCAGCAGTTCAGGATGTCTCAACCGACGAATAACAAGGGGATTGTGTGATGGCTGCTTTTGCAAAGTACAACACGTTCATCGATGAAATATCCAAGGGCGGTCACAACCTACAGACTGCCGTGTTCAAGTGCGCTCTCACCAATACGGCGCCGACTGCCGCGAGCGATACGGTGTGGAATACAACGGTCGCACCGGCACCGGCGGCGGGCAACGGCTACACCGCTGGCGGCAATACGCTCACGACCTCGAGCGCGACAACGACCGCTGGCGTGTTCAAGCTGGTGCTGGCGGATACCGTGTTCACGGCGACTGCTGGCGGTATCGGTCCTTTCCGCTATGTGATCATCTACAACAGCAGTGCATCGAATAAGGTTGTCGGCTATTACGATTACGCTTCGAGCATCACGCTAAACGACACTGAGACATTTACGGTCGACTTCGACGCCGCCAATGGCGTGCTGACGCTGACCTGATTTGGGGGTGATGCATGGCTTACTATGATGCGCTCATTGCCAAATGGGCGCAGGCGCCCGCTGGCACTACGCAGCAGAAGCTGGACTGGGTTAACGCTCAGACGGTGACAGGCGCGGCTATCCCTATGAAGGTGCCATACGCTGAAATTTACAACCGGCTGGATCGCGGTGAATACAATTCGCTGTCGGCGGTAAATCAGCAGTCGGTGCAACGCATACTTGCGCAAGACACTGTTGATTATTCGCAGGGAAGTCAGGCGCGGAAACAGATCACCGCACTGTTTCCTGCGGCTGGAGTTTCGTTGACTGCGTTGGCGGCGTACATCGCATTATTCGATACGCCTAAGATACCGTGGCCGACAGCAACGCTTGCGCAGGGTGGTGGCGGGTTGAGCAGCATGGTCAACATGAATGATCTCAAGGCGGCGGGGATCATCTGATGGTAGCAAATTTTCTTTGGAAGCCCGGCACCAGCAACGATGGGTTGACTACTGCTGCCGCAACCTTGATGACGACAGAACTGAACTCGCTTGTGAACAATGCCTATGCGGTAACCAGTGCTGGTTTTACCAACAACGACACGGCGCAAGCCATATGGGCGCAATTATTTTTGACGCTTGGCGCGATCGGCACTGCTGTGCAAAACGGCGGGAATATTGCTGGCTGGTTTTTGCGTTCGTATGATGGTGGTACCACTTATGAGCAGACGGCGGCTCAACCGGGGCGATCGCCTGATTTTTATTTTCCCTTACCGGCAACAACGATTGCTGCTGCATCAGTTTGGGGATCGAATGGATTGGTTTTGTTGCCTGCTGTTAAATATAAAGTTGGCGTTTTAAATACTACTGGGCAGACGTTGGCATCGTCAGGCAATACGGTGCGGGCTGCTCCGGTCAACATGCAGACGCCATGAATGCCCATTACACGCAATCCATTAGCCTTCCCCGCTGGCGTCACGCCGGGATTTAATCCCAATCATATCGGAGCAAGAAAGTGCCGATGGTCTGGCGTCCCCTTCGGCGTGAACTATTGCAACGTGCTGAATGGAAAAGTTGGGACGATGGGAGGCGGAGCAGTTGGTTCGCTCGTTTCTTTCAAGCACGGTCTGTTGGGACCAGCAATAAAAGCAAGCGGTTATTTTTATCAGGCATACACAGCGTTTGAGACATACACGATTGTTCAAAACGAAGATTTTACGTTTGCCGGATTTTTCCAATTAGACGTGGGGGATGGCGGCGATTGCGCTATCGTGTCGAACAACGGAGGCAACAATAACAACTACGGCGCGGCTATCACTATCAATGGCGACAGGTTCAAACTTTATTTTATAGGCTCAATCTATGCAGGACCGTCAGCAACAGTTCTTTGTCCAGTTGGAGGCAGCTACTTTTTCATTGCGAGTTGGACGGCTGCCTATAATGGCGTGAGTATGCTGACCGTCAATCTTGCGACCGGGCAGCAACGTACGGAATTTATGGGTACGGGCGGTTTCAATATGCTTGGTGGAGCGGGCGGCGCATCTGGCTTGGGTTTTGGCGGCAACATGCCTCCCGGTTCGATTGGCCATATGATGTGGTCTCGAAGCTATTTGATGTGGCAAGAGATGCAGGCCTGGGCGCAAGACCCTTGGTCATTTTGGTATCCAGATGTTTAGCGGTTTTAGTGCGCAAACTTTCGGACTGCATGGTTGGCCGTCAGGAGTTGTGCTTGAAATATTACGCCCCGATGCCGACGACAGCATTAGCGACTGGACCGATCAGGCGGGCGGCACCACAAATATCTACACTTCGATCGATGAAGTTACCGCCAGCGATGCCGACTACATCAAGTCGCCGATCCCAAGCGGCACAACGGCGCGCTTCCGCCTGTCTGATCCAACTGCTGGCATGACGCTGGCTGACCCTGTTGTCGTGAGTTACCGCTTCAAGAAACTAACCTCGCCGGATCAAAAGCTGACCGTGTCGCTGAAACAGGGGACGACACTCATCGCCTCTTGGGTCCATACTGGCAGCGGCCTGACTACCGCATTCCAGACGGTGACACAGACGCTGACTGCTCCGCAGCTTGCGTCGATCACCGACTTCAACAGTCTCTATATCGAGTTTCAAGCCAGCCCTCCGTGAGGACTGTGATGATAGAGTGGATTGTGTACTACGAGGATGGTGCATCATTCACATCAGATGATGGGCCGCCGGAGAAAGTGCCAAAGGAAGGCGTGCAGGTCGTGGCCGTCGCCGATGTCGGTACCGGTAAATTACTGTGGCATTCTTTTGATGCATACTGTTGGCACAAGGAAGGCGAGTGGGTGCCCCATTCTGAAATCGGGCTGCGCCGCTATCTGGCATTAAGCGAAGAGGGGAAAGAGCCGGGGATTTTTATTCGCGGCTACGCAATCCCTTACCGGCGTTTTACTGCTATTTATCAGCAGGCAGTTGACGATCCACGGCTGCCGCTAAAGACGGCAAATGATCCGCGCGAATTGTCTCTGCCATGACAAATATTGCAAATTTAATTCAAAATAATTTTCGGGTCAGAACCGATACCAATACGCCCGCTGGCGGCGCGCCGACTTGGGCGGGTGCGCAAAATACAAATGTTAATATTCCTGTTGATACGAATTTTCGCGTTCGTTTTACCCTATCCAATACCGGCACCGCCAGCGGCAATGGCCCATTTGTCTTGCGTTACAGCAAGAATGGCGGAGCCTATACAGCAATCAGCGCATCAAGTTCTGTCTGTCGCGCTGCCGATGCCAGTACGGCTGCCGACGCAACAGCCATCACCACTGCTCAATTTTTGTTGTCAGCTGGGTCCGGCACAGCCGCCGCAGGAAAATATTCTGAGACCGGATCTCTTACTCAGACGATAGCCGCTAGCGCTTATCAGGAACTGGAATATGGACTTGTTTTGCGGAGTGCCGATCTTGTTGCCGGTGACACTGTTTCTCTACGAATTTACACCAGTTCGTTCGCGCTTAATTCTTATACAAATGCACCAACATTTACCTATCTTGGTCTCTTGGCTGTTACCGGCACGTTTGTTGCGTCCTTAAAGACCGCAAATCTTGTCCGTCCTGTCAGTTTTCCGGCGAGCACCGGCACCTACGCTGCATCCTTTCAGTCGGCGACCCTTACTTATGCGCCAGCCCCCGATCCCAGCATTCTGGTGTCGTGGGTCGAGGTGTCCGGCACGCAGGCGCCGTCTACCGGCGGCGTCAGCTACACGCTTTCCGCCAGTGTCGGCGCTTTTGCGCTCGCTGGCAGCAGCACGGGGCTAGTCTATTCCCGCAAGCTGTCAATGCCCGCCGCGACGGGCGCGGTCGCCCTGTCTGGCAAGGCGACGGCGCTGCGCGCTTCTCGTGCCTTACCTGCTGCTACGGGCGTATTTACGCTCGCGGGGTCGGTAACTCGTCTTGTGATCGCGCGTGTTCTTGTGGCGGTCGCTGGCGCCCTCGTGTTCGCCGGTCCCGCTACTCGTCTTGCTGTTGCGAGAATTTTAAGCGCCGCCACCGGAGCGTTCGCTCTTTCAGGCAAGCCGGTTAGCCTCACCAAAGCTGGCGCCTATGCCTTAACCGCCAGCACTGGCGCATTCGTGCTTACCGGCGTCCCGGTGAACCTCGTTACGGTTCTAGCGCGACGGCTGACGGCACTTACCGGCACCTTCCTGCTCAATGGCTTTGCTACCGGTCTCGTTGCCGCTCGCAGGCTGACCGCGAGCACTGGCGTTTTTGCACTGTCGGGCAAGGCGGCAAACCTTCTCGCCATTCGCAGGCTGGTCGCCGCTACCGGCGCTTTTGTACTCAGTGGCAGGACCGCAAACCTAGTCGCGGTTCGCAGGCTGGCGGCGACAACCGGTGCATTCGTACTTAGCAGCAGCGGCGCCAATCTGATCGCCACCGCCGCCAAACGGATGACTGCTGATACCGGCACCTTCATCCTTAGCGGCAAGGGGATCAGCCTCGTTACCGGCGTTGCCAAGAGCCTGATCGGCGGCACCGGCGTATTCGTTCTCAGCGGTAGCGCCGTCAGCTTCATCAGGCCGCGCAGTGTCGCCGCCGGAACGGGGCAATTTGTTTTTGTCGGTATCCCGGCAAATCTTGTTTGGGCCAATCACAAGCTGGCTGTAGATTGTGGTCAATTCAGGTTATCGGGAAAACCGGCTGAACTCATCTACCAGAGTAATCAATTCTGGTTGCCGGAAAGAGGACAGCCCGGTGATTTGCATTTCGGTCACAAGATGTACGCTATTCCCGGCAGGTGGTGAATGAACCCGAACGAATACGACTGGCAGATGGGTTCGCTGGCTGACCCCTATCTCGCGCCTGACGAGCGCCGCATGCAGCCGCCGCCGACTGACGCGGCGTGGCCGCATCAGGCGCTGCCGTCACCGAGCGATGCGGCGCCGTGGAGACCCGAGCCGACGCGGCTGGCGAAGTGGCCGTACGAGCCGCCGCCGGTCACCGGCTCGAACCTTGAGCAGCAGAGCGGCATCGACGCCGCCGACGCTGCCGCCTATCAGACGCAGTCGCGCTATCGCAATGCATTGGCGCGTGATCCCGAGAGCAACAAGATGGGCGCCCTCGCCGAACTGGTGGCGCCG
>Ga0207686_10001094_pt1 | contig 15859 bp, 24 predicted proteins | sample KBSM24metaG_FD_184396 | JGI IMG/M metagenome (GOLD analysis project Ga0207686, IMG submission 184396) | Miscanthus rhizosphere microbial communities from Kellogg Biological Station, Michigan, USA - KBS M2-4 metaG (SPAdes) (version 2) | ecosystem: Host-associated > Plants > Roots > Rhizosphere >...
ATCACCGCGTTGAACGGCCCGTCCACCGCGGCCAGCGGGTGCTCGCGAGCCACGAACGCCGGCTCCACGCGCACGTCCACCGCGCCGTCGATGAGCGTCGCCGAGCCGATCAGCCGCACGGCCATGGACATCGCGAGCAGCTGTCCTCGCCGTCCCCGGAGCGCCATCGGTCGGATCCTACGAGTCGACCCGTGGGATGCTCGGGCGGAGCCGCCCACGCTGCAGCCCGGCAGGTCCGGCCCGCAGCCGCAGCCGGTGAGCCCCGGACGAGCGTTCGCGCCCTGGCCGGAGGTCGGGTCGGACAGCGGGTCGGCCTTCTCGAAGCCCGACCTGTGCTCCTCCAGCCTCCGCTCGAACTCGCCCGGCTCCATGCAGCACCCGTCGCAGCCGTGGACCCCGGCGGCGCGCTCGGGGAAGTTGGCCTCCTGGAAGGCGAGGTCGTCCGGGTCCGGGTGGCCGACGCCGTGCGGGCAGGTGCGCTCCATGAGGTGACGGTCGAAGCGGAACAGGGTCTTCATTCCCCGCATCCGGTGGTCGCTCGGCGCGTGGACCGCGCACGGCCGCCCCGCGCAGTCCTCCGGGGAGTGGATCCAGTGGGCGGCCTGGCCGTAGCCGTCCACGTACACGCCGCAGTCCAGCTCCACGAGCAGGCCGTCGGCGGGCCTCCCGGCCTCGACCCACCTGGTCACGGCGATCCCCCCGCGCTTGCGGCTGTCCATCAGGCGCTCGTCTCCGAGAGCACCGCGCGGATGTCCGTCAGGGCCGCCTCGGCGCGCTCGCTGCCGCCGCCGGTCTCCACGATCTCGGCGAGGGCCTCCATGGCGATCTCCAGGGCGCGCTGCGTCCCGGCCACCATGATCGGCAGCTCACGCCGAATCTGCTCGAAGGACGGCTCGCTCACCGCGCCCACCTCACCAGCGCGAGGACGGCCAGGTAGGCGCCCAGGGACAGCCCGGCGACCATGGCGACGGCCCAGCGGCCGTACGACGCGCCCAGCGCGGCGCACATCATGCCGACCGCGGTGATCTGCAGGACGAGGAGGTGGGTCGTGAGGCTCACCGCGGCGCCATGTCGATCTTCACGTCGAACCTGACCAGGACCGGCTCGCCTGTCACGGGGCACGGGGCCCAGTGCGTGTACTCCAGGCACGGCCTGCCGAGCCTCGACACGACCAGGTGGCGGTGCGGCAGCCCGCAGCGGGCGCACTCGATCAGGTCCACGCGCGCGGTGTCGCTCACTCGGAGTCCAGCTCCCGTTCGAGCCAGGAGTGGGCCTTCAGGGACCACGGGTCGTTCCGCACCGCCTGGGCGGCCTTCTCGACCCTCTCCAGGCGCTCGATCCGCTTGACCGCGGCCTCGGCGCTGCGGGCCAGGAGCGCGTCGGACTCCTCGCGCCCGATCTCCTGCATCCGCCGGGAGAACGGGTTCCAGTCCCACTCCCAGATGTCGAGGAAGCCGCCCTGCCCGTCGCGGCTCAGGTTCATGATGAGCTGGCCGAACCGCCAGTCCGGGCGGGCGCGCCAGAACGCCTCCAGCTCCCGGAGGAAGGGCTTGATGCGGTCCGGGTCGCGGCTCACGCCGTCAGCCTCTCGGGCGGCTCCCCGATCTCGGCGACCGTCGCGCGGACGACCTCGCGGGCGATGTCGTGCTTGTAGTCCTTCAGCGCCGCGGCCAGGTGGCCCTCGGCGATCTCGATGACCTGCTCGCTCTGGCCCGTCGGCATCCTGCTCGCCAGGAAGTTGGCGGTGAACACCTCGGACACGGCCCTGGCGACGCGGACCTCGGGCTCGGTCACTTGGCCCTCGCGGGCGGCTTGTCCTCGTCGGCCTCCGGGTTGCAGTGCTCGCACTCCGGGCTGACCTTGCTGGCGCCCTGGATCGTGGCGCCGGGCCTGCCGTGGATGCAGCGGCCGAGGAACGGGTCGGTGACGATCTTGGTCACGGTGCCTCCATCATGTCGCGTCGTCGGGGGAGAGCCGGTTGGCGACCAGCTTCTGGTGCTCCTCGGTGACGAGGAGTCGGGTGACCACGGCGGGCAGGTCCTCGTCCTCCACGTCGAGGTCGAAGACCGTCCCGCCGTCATCGACGGTCACCCGGAACACGTCAGAGCGGGCGGATCTCGTTCAGGTTGTCCCCGCTCGTGACGCCCGGCTCGGGCAGCGGCCCGTAGTTCCGGACGACGGCCTCCAGGCCCATGACGGCCGTGGAGACGGCCTTGGCGAACGCCTGCCGCCCGACCTCGGTCTCCAGCCCGAGCAGCTGCGCCCGGTGGAAGCGGTCGGCCACGGAGCCCGGCCAGTGGTCGAACGGCCGCTCCAGGGTGTTTCTGTCGTCGTTCTCCATGCCGTACTTGTTCAGGGTGTAGTCGCGCTCGTCCGCGATCCACTGCCTGACGTAGTCGCGGACGGCGTCCGGCGACACGGTCGCCTCGGTCATGCGGTCTCCTCTCGTCGCGCTGTCGGCCTGTTTGCTTGCGCCTCGGCCAGCCTGTACAGCCGGTCGAAATTCCTCTGGGACGCCTCGGCCGCGTCGGCGGCCCTCTCGGCGAGCTTGATCAGCTCGCCGCGCTGCCGCTCCGCTGTCGTTAGGCGCTCGACGAGAGCCAGTATGAACTGGGCCGACGGGATGAGCCTCTCTGCCTGGTCGCGAGACGGCCCGCCGTAGGCGAGCGTCTGGCGCGCGTGTGCCTCCATGTGCGCGACGGAGAAGGTCACGTCATCAGCCTCTCCATCTTGCCGTACATACCCGCGATGACCTCGTCTGGCACCCGCCGGTCCCCGAGGCCCTCCCGCTCGCTCTGGCGCTCGATCGCCCGCCCCAGCCCGCAGTCCACGGACACGACCTGGACGACGTAGTCCCAGACCGCAGCGAGGACCAGGTAGGGCAGCGCCTGCCAGTGCTCGATATTGGTGTTGTCCACGATGATCACGGGCTGGCCCGAGGCCATCAGTTTGGCGCACTTCTGCTGGGTCAGCCGGTGGAACCGGGAGTTGTCGGCCGCGTCGAACGTGTACGAGCCGTCGGCCTCCAGGCGCTCGTCGTCAGTCGAGATGATGACGGCCGGGTCGCCGTTGCGCCCGAACGCGCCCTCCCGGTTCTCCGCGTCCCGGATCATCCCGGCGATTACGCTCTTGCCGGAGCCCGGGACGCCCTGCATGACGTACAGGATGCGCGTCACGTCAGTCCCAGGGCTTATCCCGGGCGGCGTACATGGCCCCGCCCGCCAGGACGAGGACGACCGTGAGGGCAGCGACGGCCAGCGCGAAGGCGCCCGAGACGGCGATGATCCCGCCGGTGGAGTGGTGGTAGTCGTTCACGTGCACGACGGCCCGGCCGTCGCCGACGAGCCTCGCGGACACGTCGTGGACGTGCTGGTTCGCGTACCTGTACCCGAGCCCCGCGAACAGCAGGGCGAAGGCGAGGGGGAGCCCGACCATGAAGATGACGCCCACGGCCGCTTTGTACTTGCTCATGCGGTTCCTTTCCTAGTCAAGGGGGTTCCCCTCGTCGGGGTCGTGCCTGCGGAGCAGAGCGACGGCCTCGCGAAGGGCGTCCTTCCTGAGGACGTGGAGGCCGGGCGACCCGTCGAGGCCCGGGTAGTGCTCGGCCAGGTCGAGCGTCCTATCGATCGAGGACCACAGGACCACCAGGGGGACGTCCCGGCCCAGGGCCCTCTCGGCGACCCTGGCCCCGTTGGGGCCGTAGTTCAGGTCCCAGTCCGTGATCACGGCGTCCCACCGCGGGTACTTGCTCTCGTCCAGGGCCTCCATCGCGGCGTTGCCGTTCGTGGCCACGTGGGACACCGGGTAGCCCGACTTCGCGAGCACGTCGCAGGCGATGTCGGCGAAGCTTGGGTAGTCCTCCGCGAGCAGAATCTTGAGCATGTGCCCATTATGCCGAACCGCCGGGGATCGAACAGGTAAAGGTCGATGGATCTCCTGACGCCGCAGAACGAACTCTGGCAGCGGCTCCTCGCGCTCGGCTGGGAGCTGGGGAAGATCGTGCCGAAGGGCGGCCAGTACGTCGCCAGCGGGCGCAACAAGCAGACCGGCCAGGACGTGAAGCGGACCGGCCGGACGCCCGAGTTGGCGCTCCTCGGCGTCCTGACGTTCGCGCAGCGCGCGGCCGAGGTGCGCCGGACGGCGGCCCTGAGGGCGCTCGGCGCGTGGCAGTCCGACTGGCTCGGCCGCGAGGAGGACATCGCGCGGGCCTACCGCCAGCTGCCCGTCTTCGACAGGGCGGCCGTCGGCGCCTGGCAGCAGCTCGCCGCCGAGTCGAGGGCGCAGGCCGAGGCGATCGGCAGGCAGATCTCCATCGAGGTCACGGACGACCCGGAGCCCTACGAGTCCGTCGCCGAGCTTCGCGACGACGTGAAGCTCCGGCAGAAGCTCCAGGTCTCGCGCGCGGGCAACCACCCGGTCTGGGGCCCTGACGAGCTTGTGGCCTACCGGGTCGCGCACGACGTCCTCGGCTACTGCCAGTCCGGCGGCGACTATACCTGGCGCGGCGAGAACCAGGCGGCCTCGACGCACATGCCGATGCTCTCCGAGCTGGCCCAGGAGGCCCTGTTCGTGGAGTCGGTCGCGCGCGCGGCGTACCACGACCTCTACAGCGGCCGCGGGCCCTCCCGGATCGGCCTCATGAGCGAGTTCCTCCGGCCCGCCCAGGCGTCCGAGGGCAGGCAGCCGTGGGCGCCCCACGGCGACATGGCCGCCCAGCAGCAGGAGGACGACCGCAGGGAGGACGAGGCCCGGCAGCAGGCGGCGTGGTCCGAGGAGGTCCGGAGGGGCCTGCCCGCGTCCCCGACGTTCGAGCTTCCGACGGTCTCGGACGGCTGGCGCCAGAAGCCGAGCGCGCCGTTCAAACCCAAGCGCCGCGCCGCCTCGTGGCGCGAGGCCGGGTTCGAGGAGGGCGGGGACGAGGACCTCGGCCCACTCGACGCGTCCACGGTCGCCGCGCTGAAGGAGCACGGCATCGAGTTCTCCGACTGGCAGCCCAAGATCGGCGCGGTCGTCAGGATCACCCAGGCGGGCGTCACCCCGGACGGCTTCCCGTACGTGGACATCGAGCCGACGGTGCTCACCGACAAGTGGGGCCGGAGCGCCCTGATCAACAGCTTCTCAAGCGACGGCGGCGTGCAGAACCCGACCGGGTACGTCCACGGCCGCGGCGTCGTCATGAAGAAGGACGGGACCCAGGGGCGCCAGGGGACGACCACGTTCATGCCGGACGGCGGAATCCCGGCGAGCGTGATGGCCGAGCTTCAGCGCGTGTCGGCGGAACACACCTCCTCCTGGCGCGTCGCCATGCCGGTCGTCCGGCCGAAGTACGTGGACCAGGCCGTCGAGGGCATCGTCGGCCCCGGCGAGCTTCACGAGGACCCGGGCGCGGCCCCGGGCGAGCAGTACCTCTGCCCGAACCCGAAGTGCCGCGCCGTCATCGAGCCCGACGAGGCCGAGTACGCCATGGAGGTCGGCGCGTACCACTGTCCGGTGTGCGGCGGCACGTTCCCGATGGGCGAGGAGACGTTCACGCGCGCGGGACTGGGCCTGACCGAGATGGGCGAGATCGGCGAGCAGGCTGTCTTCCGACTCGGTTCCATCCCGGGCCTCGGGACGTTCGAGCCCGCGCACGCGGGCGGCAACTGGCCGATCGACGCGGTCCTCGTCGGCGAGGACGGCCAGCGGTACGGCTGCGAGATCAAGACCAACCACTCGCAGGCCCAGGAGCGGTTCAAGGTCGGCAAGCGCGAGGAGCGCGCGGAGAAGATCGCCTACTGCGCCGCGAACGGCCTGGTCCCGGCGCTCGTCGGCGTCCGGCTGAACTTCTACACCGACCGGGCCGACGTGTTCTTCCGGCCGGGCCTGACCGACACCTGGATCGGCAACTCCCAGATGCGGCACGTGGCCACGTCGGACTTCTCGGACCTAAACCCGTTCCAGGCGCCGCAGCAGGTCGAGCGGGCCCACATCCCGGACCAGTCGCTCGCCACAGACGGCGTCCCGTTCTAGCCGAATCATAGGTCATGGACGAGCACGTGATCCTGGAGGAGACCCTCCTTCCGGGTGGCATCCTCCGCTGGGCGCCCCTGAATGTCGAGGCGCCCCGCGAGCTGACGCCGCCGGAGAAGATCGCGCTCGACAGGAAGGATAGGGCGCTGGGCGAGAAGGCCGAGAGCCGGTCGGTGGGCTGCTGGTCCTTCGGCTGCTCCGCGGCCGCCTACGTCTGGGTGCGCGAGGTCTCGTTCGACTTCAAGGGGCCGAGGGCCGCGCCGGTGCGCCACGCCGCCATCTCGTCCGCCGACTACCCGGGCCCCGTCCCGGGCTTCTGCTTCGCGCACATCGCCACCGGCCCGCAGGAGCTGGCCGAGGCCGTCTACCACGACAGGCCCGAGATCCGGATGGGCGCCGCGCCGACCCGCTGGTTCGTGTCGTTCACCGACGACACCAGGCAGGGCGGCGACATCGCCGAAATCAACCACGGAGGGACGACATGAAATCGAGGTGGGAGGAGTACCAGACCTGCCTGCAGCGGGGACACCAGGGCGGCGGCCACGTCGCGCTGTCGAACCCGCCGAAGCAGATCTGCACGCACTGCGGCACCTACTTCTGGACGACCGTCGAGCACCACGAGACCGGCGCCCCGGAGAAGCCCGAGTGAGGCTCTGCGGAGGGCGGCACAGCGACGTCACGACCGCGGCCCACGTCTGCAACTGCATCGGCTGCTGCGACAGGTGCGGCCACTGCCTGACCGACCCGGCGCACACCAGGCAGTACTGCGCCCTGCTCCAGCGGCAGAAGCGGGAGCGAGAAGACTTCCTGGATCAAATGCGTAAAGAGCGGGATGCCACGGGCTAAGAGCAAGACGCGCAAGCCGAACCCCGAGAGGGCGGCGGTCCTGACGACCTCCGCCGGGGAGCTGCTCACCATCGGGAGCGACCCGACCGTCGAGGCCGTCCGCGGCTTCGTTGAGGAGCACAACCGGCGCTACCACGCGGGCGAGGCCGCGGGCCCGAGCGGCGGCGAGGCCAGGCTGGTCACCGGCGCGTACTACTTCGAGGCCGAGCGGCCCGCCGGGCAGTACGACCTGGGGGAGGGCGAGCCCATCGACCTCGGGGACTCTCTAAACTCGGGCCGACCCTCCGCGTAAGGTCTGAGACATGGCGAGCATCCTCTGGAACAAGGGCGAGAAGAGCGTCATCGACGGGTGGCTCGGCGGCCAGTCGAACTACCCCGCCTCTCCGCTCACGATCGTCCCGACGGCCGCGGGCAACTGGGGCGTCGGCCTCGGCACCCGGGTCGGCGGCGTCGGCTCGACCAAGGCCAACGTCATGGCCCAGATCGGCGAGATCGGGTCCACGACGGCCAACGGCTACAGCCGCAGGCCCATCACGCGCGACCAGACCGGCTCCGGCTGGCCCGCCGCGAGCCTGAGCGGCGCGAGCTACGCCTCGACCGCCCCGCAGGTCTCCTTCACCTTCACCGGCACCCCGAACCCGAACGGCGCCACTCTCTGGTTCATGGCGGGCTCGACCACCATCGGCCACGACAACTGCCTGTTCGGGGCCGACACCCAGACGACGCGCACCTTCGGCAACGGGGACGTCGAGCGCGTCACCCCGACCTACCAGCAGACCTAGAGGAGGACCCATGCCGCTCGCAGGAAAGACGCTCATGCCCAGGGAGATCGCGGAGGCCCTGCGGCCCTACTGGCAGAACTTCGAGCTAACGAAGGGGATCGCGACCGCCCTCGGCGAGTCCAGCGGCTCCGTCGGCGCGTGGCACGACAACACGGGGCCGAACCCCGAGGACCCGACCGTCACCTCCCGCGACTGCGGCCTGATGCAGGACAACATCGCGGCGCGCCTGATCGGCACCGCCGTCGAGGCTTCGCTCCGCACCGAGTCCAAGGACCCGGCCGTCTACGAGCCCGTCGTCTGGAACAACGTCCAGCACGCCTTCGAGCTGTACGCGTCGCCGTGGACCCGGGACGGCCACAAGGACATCCGGCGCTGGCAGCCCTGGGTCGCCTACACGACCGGCTGGGCGACCTTCGGCGAGGCCTGGGTCTGGCACCAGGAGGGCGGCGACCCCGTCGGCCCGTGGACCCCGACCGGCCGCTACATCCACCGCGCCATCGCGGGCCAGATGAACTACCACCTGGTCATCAAGAAGGACTGGACGCAGACGAAGGCGCTCGACTACGCCAGGTTCTACCAGCAGCACTTCCACGTCAAGGGAGTCACCTACTCGATCAAGAACGGGATCGTCGCGGCCACCTACGCCAAGGCCCCGGCGTCTGCGCCCGCGGACGGCGTCGGCCCCAGGCCCGTCGAGAACAACGGCGTCTAAGAGGGAGGGCCGATGACGACCCTCTACCCGGGCGCGCTCGACACCACGACGCAGCTCAAGAACGACGCCGCCGACGGCACGCTGACGGCGACGACGCACAAGACGCACCACAACAACATCTCCGACGCCATCATGGCGATGCAGCTGGAGATGGGCGTCAACCCGTCCGGGAGCTTCACCGACATCGCGGCGGCCCTGGCCCAGCTGGACCCGACCTCCGGCGGCGTCATCGTCAAGACCCCGGGCGTCGCCCAGCAGATCCTCCCGTCCGCCGACGTGGTCGCCCTCGCCATCCGCGCGCAGGGCGCGGGCATGACCTCGAAGCTGCTCCGCATCCTGAACTCGTCCGGCACGGAGGTCGCGTCCTTCGACAAGACGGGCAAGATGGACGCCGCGAGCATCAGCGTCGCGGGCACCCTCCTGGCGGCCTCGCACCTCTCGAACGGCGTCCAGGGCTCCGGCGCGGTCGTCCTGGCCACGTCCCCGACGATCACCACCCCGTCCATCACGACCCCGACCCTGACCGGCACGCCGGTCGCCCCGACCCCGACGGGCGGCGACAACTCGACCAAGGTCGCCACGACGGCGTTCGTCGCGTCCGCCCTCGCGGGTATCACGTCGGTGCGCACCTCGTCCTTCGCGATCGACCTCAGGAACCCGCAGCAGGCGTCCAACTCGGGCAACGTGTTCCCGACGGTCACCGGCGCGCTCAGCACCAACAACTACGAGATGTGGCACTGGGAGTTCCTGAAGGACGTGATCGGCAACTTGTTCGGCGTTGTGCACGTCCCGGACAACCTCGCGGGCACCCCCAACCCGAAGATCCTGCTGGAGCTGGGAGCGAACGCGACCACCGGCGTCACGCGGATGACGGCGCTTGCCGCGCCGGTCGCCGACGGCACCGCGCTGGGGTCGGTCAGCCTCCAGGGGACGACCCAGGACACGACCGTGCCGGGCACCGCGCGGGCGCGCAAGAAGGTCACCCTGAACCTCACCGGCATCGTCTTCCCGTCCGCGGGCGACCTGATGCTGGTCCAGATCCAGCACGAGGGGACGCACGCCAACGACACGCTCGCCGTCAACACCGAGCTGTACGGGGCCTGGCTCATCTGCGACGTGACGTAGGGCCCGATGGCCTGGCACACCTCGAACAACCAGAACAACGGCTTCGAGCCGACCGACACCTCCTGGCAGGTGGGGTCGTTCGTCACGGCGATGATCTGGATCAAGCTCGAAACGACCGCCCTCGGCACGATCTTCCGCAAGAACCCGGGCTCCGGCGCCCCGCGCTTCAACATGGACATGAGCGTGTCCGGCCCGAAGGTCCAGTTCGGCAGCAACGCCAACGGCGGGTTCGCGAACAAGGTCCACTCGGCCGTGCTGTCCGTCGGCCCGTGGTACTGCCTCATCGGCAGGCGGGGGAACAACGAGCAGGGGATCTCGATCAACGGCGACATCCAGATCGGCACAGACGCGTTCGGGACGATGAACGACGGCCCCGTGGTCATGGGGGTCATCGCGAGCGACGCGGGCGGCTCCGCGGGCGCGATCTTCCACGGCTGGGCCGCCGAGTTCGCCGTCTGGGACGCCTACCTCAGCGACGACCAGCTCGCCGGGCTCAGCAGGGGCGCCTCGCCGGTGACCATCCGCCGCGACGTCCTCAAGATGTACAGCCCGATGTACGGCACCCCGGCCCCGCTTCTCGACGTCTCCGGCACCGGCAGGCACCTGAACAGGATCGGGACCGACGCGGCGATGATCGCCGAGCCGACCATCCACCCGCCGGTGGCCCGCCCGTACGGGTTCAGCACCGCCTAGCGCCAGCGGCTCGTGCCCCGGTTGCCGCAGCGGCGGCAGACGTACATGGCCTGCATCGCCCCGCGCCACGCGACGGTCTCGCCCGACTCGGCCCAGTCGTGCTCGTGCCCGCGGCGCTTCGGGCGCCCGCGCGGGACCTCCTCGTCCGGCGTCAGCTGCATCTGGCGGAACGCCCGCCGCCTGATCCCTCCCTGGGACCAGGACGACGGGTCGGACATGAGGCGCTTGGCGTCGCGCTCCGTGGGCCTCATCGGCGGCCCGTCCAGCAGATGTGCGTGTACCGGGACTTCCAGCTCTCCCGGGTGACGACGTGGTAGCAGCCGCCGCAGCGGGCGGTCGTGCGCTCGACCCCTTCGGCCTTCATCCTCGCGGCGCGCGCGATGTCGCGGTTGCGCCGGAGGGACGGGCCCTTTGACTCGGCCATGCGTGTTCCTCACTTTCTAGGCTAGGTATCTAGCCTATGGTGGGTTCACGCATGGTCACCTCCCTGGTCTCGTAGCTCACGGTCACTTCATTATGCGCGCGGAAACGGGGGGAAGCGAGCCCCTAAGTTTCGATGCTCAACGACCTCTGGAGGCTGTCGGCGGGCGCGATGCCCTCGTTCCGGGACCCCGACGGCATGGTCTGGGTCTGGGACTCCGAGTCCAGCTCGTACTCGAAGAAGCCCGACGTTCAGATCGCCGACCGCGGCCACGCGACCGGCGGCGACAACGACCTGTTCGACCCGTTCCGGGACACGGAGATGGAGGGCGTCCCGGAGCTTGAGGGCCACATGGCCGCCTCCCTCACCGAGGGCGAGCACGCGCCGGAGGGCGAGGTCGTCTGCCCGAACTGCCGGACGGTCACCGACCTCCCGCAGTGCCCGCAGTGCGGCAAGGGCCTCGGGCCCGAGTGGACCCGCGAGGAGGAACTCGGCCGCGGCCGCGGCGTCAGCCAGTTCGACGCGCAGCCCAACAGCGAGGCGAGCGAGTTCTACAGCCTGCCCGAGCGCGTCCCGAAGCGGAACAGGATGAAGACGGACGACTCGTACCCGTCGATGCTCTCGAAGACGACCGCGGCCGACTGGGGCGTCGGCGACTTCGACATCGGCCGGACGGAGACCGCCAAGTGGATCGTGGACGTCACCGGCCAGCTCCACGTGGACCGGACGCCCGGCATCTACCACACGCAGATGGCGAAGAACCTCGGCCTCGACTGGGGCACCGACATGGGGGCGCTCGGCTCCGTCTACGACGACGGGACGGCCGACGTGCAGCGGGTCTGGCCGGGCTTCCGGTTCGACCTCGCGCACACCCAGGCGAGCCTGAGCCAGGTCCTCGGGCCGGTCACGGTCCACCCGCCCGCGGGCGCGGGCGAGCAGAAGGGCGGCGTCTTCGAGCCGTTCTCGGTCACCGGCGGCCAGTGGCTGTTCCCTCAGGGGGCGAGCCAGGTCGGCGGCCAGGCGTGGGTCAAGGAGCGCAGCGAGGGCGTCCAGTACCAGCGCAACATGGTCCTGGTGGCCGAGCACCTTCAGCCGGAGGACTTCTACCTCTACCAGCTCGGGCCCGCCTGCATGGTCACCGCGACCGGCGGCTCGACCTCGCACGCGGCGCAGCTAGCGGTCTCGGAGGGGTGGCCCGCCGTCGTGGGCGTCGGGTCGGAGGCCTACAGCAAAATCGAGACGGGCAACTACCTAAAGATTGACTACGCCGGGGTCACCACCCCGCCGAAGACCATCACAGTGATGCCCCAGCCCACAGCGCAGAACGCACCCGACGTCTGGAACGCGGTGCTGCGCCAGCGCCAGGACTTCGAGAACGCGAACCCGCAGTACAAGCCGTCGCCCGTGATGGCGGCGAGCCTGGACTCCTGCCCCGGCTGCTCCGGCCCAATGGCCGAGAAGGGCGGCGAGAAGTTCTGCCCGGACTGCGGCCACCGCCAGCCGATCATCCACGCGACGGCGAAGATCGCCTCCGAGACGCTCCCGATGGTGGACCGCCTGACCGGCGAGAGGTTCGAGGGCCTGCTCGTGACGGCCCGGAACGAGTACGGCGACCACGTCGGCTTCCTCGTCGGCACCCCGTACGGCGACGGCTTCAGGATGGACCACGTGCAGGTCGATCCCGAGTACCGCAGACGCGGCATCGCGACCAGGATGGTCCGCGCGGCCGAGGCCCGCGGGCTCGTCCCGAACACCGTCCTGGACGACCAGGTCTACACGCCCGAGGGCCTCGCCCTCACTGGCGCCCTCTATGGCCACCACCAGGTCTCCAAGACGGCGCGGGCCGTCGAGGCCGGGCCCGCCGTGGCCCTCCCCGCTGCCGAGGCCCTCCTGGGCGGCGGCGAGGCGGCCGGGATCGCCGGAGGCGCCGGGGGCCTGGGCGGCATCTCGTCCCTCATGAGCCGCGCCATGCTCCCGTTCAACGCGGGCCGCATGATGGGCATGGGCGGGGGGTCCGGCCCGAGCCCGAACGCCAGCATGCCCCAGGCGCCGGTGGCGCCGGGCGCACCGATGCAGGGCATGTACGCGAGCACGTTCGGCGAGGAGGAGGTCGGCCGGGGCACGAAGAACCGCGGCGAGAACTCCGACCCCGAGGAGGCCAGCTCGACCGCAATCGAGGGGACGGCCGAGCACGGCGACTCGCCCGAGGACCTGAAGGACGTGGGCGAGGGCTCCGGCACCAAGGACGCCAGCCCGTACGGCGACCCGGGCTCCTGGACGGACGAGCAGCAGGGCGCGGTCAGGGCCTTCGAGATCAACCTCCCGCTGATCCAGCAGTACGCCGACGACCCGGAGAACTCCGGCGAGGACCACCCGATCGTCAAGGCGATCGACCAGATGCTGGAGGACGCGTTCCCGGGCTACAAGGAGTTGGCGGACGACTCGTCCGAGACCTCCGCGCTGGAGGAGTTCGGCGACACGCTGCCGGACGACATGCCGAGGGCGGCCAGGACGGCCGAGTACACGCAGCCCACGCAGCCCTCCGCGGCGGGCGTCCCGACCTGCCCGATCTGCGGCCAGAACCACATGCCCGGCACCCCTTGCCCGACGGCGCCGATCCAGCAGCCCGCGGCGCAGCCGATGGTCGGCATGCAGCCGATGGTGGCGCCGAACACGCAGCCGCTCGTCACGACCAAGACGAGGACAGCGGAGGCCATCCCGATCCGCGACCCGAACATCCTCTCCGACCTGTTCCAGAACACCCGCCTGGACGAGGGCGGCAGGATGGTCCCGAAGGCCGACCCCGGCCTCGGCGAGATGTACCGGCAGATGCGGCTCCAGGGCGTCGAGCCCGAGGACGCCATCGCCCAGATCGCGCAGCAGACCGGCTCCGACCCGGAGTCCGTCCGCGCGGCCGTGTCCGGCGGCGTCAGGCTGACCGGCGCCTGGGACGACACCTCCGGGAGGCCACTCAAGGAGGGCTCCGACTACGAGCTTCGGCACCCCGGCTACGCGGTGCCCGACTACGTCGTGATCGACAAGGTGCTGCCCGACAAGGTGATCTTCACGATCTCCTCGGGCGACGTGAAGTACCGGGACGAGCTGACCGAGAAGGAGAGGCACGTCCAGGGCTACGAGTTCGCGCCGAAGGCCGAGGGCGGCGACAGCCGGACCGACGGCCTGGACAGCCCGGTGACGGCCGCGAGTTGGGGAAACGAGACCCCGGCCCTACCGGACCCGACCCCGACCGGAAGCGACATTGACGACTGGTCGATCGGCGACGTGATCGCTGCCTATCCGGACGGGACGATCGTCCTGGACGACGGCATCACAACCTACAACATGCAGCGCGCCCAGGAGTTTGCCGCCGCCCATGGTTGGAGCCGCGATCCCAATGCCGCCCCAGAGACAACTCCCGGCGAGGAGCCCGTACGCCCCGGCCAGGACGCCATCCCCCAGATCGACGACCTCTCCACGCCCTCGACCGTCGTGAGCAACTACGACATGAGCGACATGAGCGACGAGGCGATCCTGTACCAGCTGGCCCACGGCGCGCCGGGCGGTACGCAGCGCGCGGCGATCGAGGCCGAGGCGCAGGCGCGCGGCCTCCTGGGCAGCGACCTCCCCGCCCGAGACCCGAGGCACGCTCCGGAGCGGTGGGACCGCCCGAGCTACCGCGAGACGCTCCAGGGCCAGGCCGGGAACGGCCTCCCGATGGGGCAGTACTGGCCCCCGGGCGACCCGAGGCGCACCCAGGGCTCCTCCGAGGAGGCCGACGAGGCCCTCCTCCCCGAGTTCGCGGGCGACGACCCGGCCTCGCGCGCGCACCTGCTCGAAGGCGGGTCGAGCGAGGTGGACGTGGACCCGGCCCTGATGGCGAAGCTGGCGGGCAAGGACTTCAGTCCGCGCGAGCAGCGCGAGTTCATCGACGAGGGCGGGGAGGCGAGGAACCTGGACAAGCTCGACCTGACCGGCACCCACTACCACGTGGACCTCGACGACCCCGAGCTTGCGCTCTGGTAGGCTAGATGGCTGACCGCTGGTCCAACCCCTCCGGCTCGCTCGGCATCCAGCGTTTCCGGGTGTGGCCGCTCGGCACCGACTCGTACGACCACGCCGAGCTGACCTCGAACTTCGACAAGATCGACGCGATCATCGGCATCCCCGCCGTCGGCGACTGGCCCCCGACCCAGGGCACCAACGGCGGCATCTACGCCGAGGTCCTGGCGGCCAAGGCGGCCGCCACGCTGAACGCCATCCCGATCGGCGCGATGATCCCCTGGTTCCGGCCCGACGCGACCGTCCCGCTGCCGACCGGGTTCGTGCTCGCCGACGGCTCCACGGTCACCAAGCCCAACCACGGGTTCACGACCATCGCGGGCAGCATCGTCGTCCCCGACATGAGGAACAAGTTCGTGCTCGGCGCCGACTACAACTTCGCCGTCGGCCAGGCAGGGGCGGCCGCGGGCACCGCCAACGTCGAGGCGGCCGCGGGGGCCCCCGGCCCCCAGGGCACGGCCGGGGAGAACCAGCACACGTTGACGCTCGCCGAGATCCCCGCCCACACCCACAGCTACGACAAGCTGGCCCAGTTCGCCAACGCCTTCCCGAGCGGCAACGTCACGAACTACGGCACCAACGCGGTCTCGACGCCGCAGACCGGCTCCGCGGGCGGCGGCGGCGCGCACGAGAACCGGCCCCGCTCCGTCGGCCTGGTCTGGATCGCGCGGGTCAAGTAGGCCCTAGATTCTCGGGCGCGGCGCCCCATAACTTGCGACCGAACCTCCAACGAGAGAGACCATGACAACGACAACTTTCTACCGCAAGGCTGACATCTCGAAGGCCGAGGCGATCGGGGCCCTCCTCGAAGCGAACGAGGGCGCCGAGATCGTGAGCGTGAACACGAAGCGCGCCACGCCGGGCGAGGCCCGCACCGCGGGTGTCAAGCCGGGCGATAGGGTCTACGAGGCGACCATCAGGACCGCGGACGGCAACCCGTTCGCCGAGAAGAAGGACGACTCCGACTCGGGCGACTCCAGCGACTCCCCCGACGTCGATCTCACCAAGAAGGATAAGAAGGACGACAGCTCGTCCGACTCCGACAGCGGAAGCGGCTCGTCCGACAGCGACTCCGACAGCGACAGCTCCGCCGACAGCGAGTCGGGCGGCGACGACCCCTTCGGCGCTCCTGAGGAGCCCAAGGGCGAGGACAAGATCATCCAGTTGCTCCAGCAGCTCGTGGACGCGGTCGGCGGCGGAGCGCCGCTCGGC
>Ga0207686_10001098_pt1 | contig 15817 bp, 13 predicted proteins | sample KBSM24metaG_FD_184396 | JGI IMG/M metagenome (GOLD analysis project Ga0207686, IMG submission 184396) | Miscanthus rhizosphere microbial communities from Kellogg Biological Station, Michigan, USA - KBS M2-4 metaG (SPAdes) (version 2) | ecosystem: Host-associated > Plants > Roots > Rhizosphere >...
CTGACCCCGGTCTTGACCATCAGGAAAAGGTTAGAAACATTTATTCATAGCTCGCGGCGCGAGCGAAAGCCCGTTAAGGCATACTGCGGCTAGAGAGTATGGTCGATTATTATCAGGTTCTCGGGGTCAAGCACACGGCCTCATCAAAAGAGATCAAGGCGGCATACAAGCGGCTCGCCCGGCTGCAGCATCCGGATCTCAACGGCGGCTCGGCCGAGGCCGCGGAGGCCTTCGTCCAACTCTCGCATGCCCGGGATATTTTGATTGACCCAAAAAGGCGCGCTGAGTATGACGCGCAGCGCCACGCCGCCGCTCCTGGCCCCGGTGCTTATGCTCCAGTCCTGAAACCAAAGGGCGAAGACTATCTGCGACGCGTCCGTTCCGATGTTCGCATCAGGCAGAATCTCGAAAACTTCCAGATCGCTCAACGCCAGGAGGCACACGCGCTGCGACAAGCTGTCTTTCCAATTGTGGCGTTCCTCTTCGCCGCGTTCTGTGTGGCGCTGATCCGGCCTCGGATCTGGCGCTACTCAGGCTGGACTGGGCGGGCGGTGATATTAACGCTGGTTAGCCTGGGCGTATGCGGCACCGTGCTGAAGATTTGGACCGCCATTAAGCTGCTTCCCGAGGATCAGACGGGCGCCCGGGTGGTTAACCTGCCGCTGCTCGGCAAGGCCTTGAGCGGACGGCGGGCCGTCTTCTTAATTGGGCTCGCGGCGATCGTGTGTGGACTGCTGGGCACTTTCGTTGGTATGTCTCTCAGTGACCTCTTGTCGATAGCCATGCCCAGGTTCTTTGACCAGTCAATTCGCCTGGAGTTGCTGCTCTACCCCTGGGTCATGGTCTTATTTCTCAACGCCTGCCATTCGGTCAGTCAAAGACTGGACATATGAATTGGTAACTGCTACGCGGTAATGTGGGTCAGGGCTGCGATTCTGCGATTCCCCGGTGCGCTAAAAATGCTGGAATGAGAAGGCGCGAGCACAGTAAGGCAAGAATGAGAATTGCAGAATTGCAGGTCTGACCCCAGGTTCTTTGGTCTTCCAGGCTTGGCAGGACATCTGAGGCCCGGTCTTCTTATGAGAAAGCTCTGGCGCTGACCCAACAGGAACCAGAGCGGCAATTCTTGCAGGAGCGGATTCGGCAGTTGGGATAAGAAATGGCTTGTCAGAGGCCGACGCGGATATTGAGAGCATGTCGGGTGGCAAGGATAGACCTGGCGGCCGCGCGGCTTAATTGGAAGGAGAAATTCAGCCTGCGAGCCTTTCACGACTATTTGCGGAAGAACGGCAACGTGGCGATCTCATTGTTGCGTTGGAATATTTTGGGGTTGGGTGAGGAGAATGAGACTCTCGACGCGCCGACTAATCACTGGTCAGTCCTGACTCATCACTCATCACTTATAAGGAGATGGACCATCAAACAATGACATTGTCGATTGCCGATTTGAATCGCGCTGCATGGGAGGTCAACTTGAGGGCTTGATTACAGGCCTGGACCCAGCTTGCCCGGCCACTTCCGTCAGTGATATAAGGCATGCATCTCAAGACCGTCCACGATAGGAGGATCTACACCCAGTTCCTCGCGAAAAACGCTGAAACTGATGTAGCTTGTTTCATCTATGGGAGAAGACAACAACACAACTACAACCGCTGACGCTGAACCCGTGAAACCAAAACCAACCAAGAAAGTTGGGAAGAAAAGATCTAAGAAGAAGAGGTCAGCCAAGAAGAAGTCGACGGCGGCCACGGGTGCGGGAAAGACTCTGGCTTTTCCGAAACACTCAATCGCGAAGGCTCTTCGCATCCCACAGGCAGTTTTGGAAAACAACGCGGGAAGAGACTGTACTGATCGGGAAGCGGCAAACTTTGCGGGAATGGGATGGAGTGGCCCCGTTGGTGTAGAAATCGGTTCAGCAATCAAGTACGGCCTATTCCAGCGTCCAAGTCCGGGGAGAGTAGAACCGACTGATCTCACTCGTCGAATTGTCCGACCTCAGAAACCTAATGACAAGATTGACGCCATCAGGGAGGGCATGCTCAATGCTCCTCTTATCTCGGATATGTACAAGCACTATCGCGGCGAAAACCTGCCCGAGGAGAGTTCCTTTCTGATCAATACGGCAACTGAAACATTCAAGATCCCGGCTGACCGCGTCGCTGAATTCCTCAGTGTATTCATGGAGGATTTGGAAGCAGCTCAACTCATCGAAGAGGTGAGCGGCAAGAAGCGAGTGTTGGACATCACCCATACTCCTTCTGAGAGTCCTGGAGTGTCTGCCATCAAAACTGAAGACCATCTGAAAAAGGTGAGCAAGGGTGTCTCGGTTGCAGCAGGCGATTCTTGCTTTGTTATTATGCCTTTTGCCGATCCAATCGGTGGCTACTACGAACTGATATACGAACCTGCGATCAAGAAAACGGGTCTGAATCCTGTTCGAGCCGATACTGACATCTTCGGAACAGGCAAGATCATCGAGCAAATATGGGCCGGCCTGAAACGGGCCAAAGTCCTGGTAGCAGAATTGACTGGCAGGAATCCTAACGTCTTATATGAACTCGGCCTGGCACACGCGCTCCACAAACCCGTCGTGTTGATCTCATCTAATGAAGAGGACGTGCCCTTTGATGTCAGGCATGTTCGGGTCATATATTACGACGTTAATGATCCATTTTGGGGTGACAAGCTCATCGCGAAGGTTGCTGAGAATGTTGCATCAGCGCTCGCAAATCCAAACGATGCGATACAGTTCAAGGATTAATAAGAGCGAAGAAAGAGAGGTGCGCCTTAATGGGATCAGAGTTGACTGAGCAGGACGCGGAGAAACTTCTTACGCACGCCGATGTAATACGTGATCCACTGCATGGAGACGTTTCATTAACTGCGTTGGAGCGCCGGATAATCGATTGCTCGGATTTTCAGCGCCTCCGGAATATTAACCAGCTCGCTATGACCTATGTGGCGTACCCTGGAGCCGTTCACACTCGCTTCATACACTCGATAGGTACTCTCCATGTTTGTGCGAATTTGATCGAAACGTGCAACAAGAATGCCCGGGAATTCCAAGTCGGCATGGAAGAAGACCATGCGGTACCAGTGAGGATTACTGGTTACCCGATCGTCTTAGCACGGCTTTGCGCTTTACTTCACGATTTAGCACACGTTCCTTTCGGACATACCTTTGAAAAGGAAGCGGGGATTTTCTCGCGTGACGAATGGAAGGATACTTGGAGAGTGGAAACCCTGCTCGGGACGGAATCAGAAGTCGCGAAAATACTGGCCGCGGTATTTGAGTTGAAAGACATTCCAGCAGTTAAGGCCCGGCTCCTTTTAAGTGACATAAAGGCGGTTCTCACTGCCGATCGGAAAAATGTCCCGAATTTGAAGTATCCGTTTGTTCATGACCTTGTCGGAAATACGTTATGCGCAGATCTAATCGATTATGTGCAACGTGATATGTATTTCTGTGGTCTTGTCGAAAGATTCGGCGACCGCTTCTTAAAATACGTAGCAGTATTTCCAATTGAGGAGCACAAAAAGCGAGAGAACGGTGGCGAGGTTTGGGTTCTGAGGCCGATGAGAGGCGATGACGACCGCACGTTTGAAACGAAATCAACCAACAACAAGCGAACATCTTGCCGAGTCGTCTTGCTGGGTTATCGATATAATGAGCGCGTCGAGATCGTGAGTAAACCAGACGTGTTTGGAGAGGCTATCGACCTGGTTCGTAAGCGCCTTACCGTCGCGCGAAAGCTGTATTTTCATCGTACAAAACTAGTAGCGTCAGCGATGCTCTCTGAGGCTGCAGTCGCCCACGGATTCCAGAGCGCAAAGGAAATATGGCAGCAGTCGGACCAGGAAGTACTAAAACATTTTCTGAGTTCAAAAAACGATAGCACTCGAGTTCTGGCGGGAAAACTATTGAATCGGAAGCTATTCAAACCGATCTATCGATGTAGTCATCACGAAGAAGACGAATCGCAAGCTTCAAAGGTCATAAGAAATGCGCGTGGCAAGTATTCAAATCCAAAAAACCGACATCAACTTGTCGAACGACTGGAGCGCCTGATCGGATATATGATTAGCGATGGCGTTTCTGCAGTCGGTTGCGTGGTGGTTTCCTGCCCTGATAAGGACATGGGTTTGAAAGGCTTCGATATGCTGGTATTACCAGCCCCTGACGAGCATATTCATACACTGCAACAGTCAAACCATAAGTCAATAAAGGCAGAAATCACGGCAATTCATGACACTCATCGATATCTTTGGCGACTTGAAGTGTTCGTAGATCCGGGGGTCGTCAAACCTACTCATCACGACCCATTTGCAGGCCAGTTGGCATTTGCTATTGAGCGCGAGATAGGCCCACCAAATGAAATCCATGGCTTTAACTCACACGGCAAAGATCTAGGTGAGCTTGAGCAGGAATATATTGTGGGACATTTCCTTCGTAAAATCGGCATCGAAAAAGAAATCAAGCACGAAGATCTTCGGGCTCTGCGCGCCATTGCAATGCGCAGCGACAATTGGTCCGCTGCAGACGTAGAGACGGTGATTATTCACGAACTCAAGGCTAAGGGTTACAAGATTCCGGAACAATGAAATGATCGGCAACGATCCTTCTTTGCGATCTTCATTATCAGCGAAGATATCGCTTTTTCAGTCGTATGTCTCTCGGCAGTATTCTTCGAAGGCCACTGGTTGGCCTGGCGCAAAAAAGCGAATCCAAGACATTGCGGCAGCAATCGTTACAACGCTCGGACTTAAAACGCCACCTGTGGATCTGGCTCGTGTCGCACGCTTATTTCAAGTAAACATAACAGAGCGCCGAACGATGCACGCCAATGTTTCCGGACAATTGCTCCCAACAAGAAATGGATTTGAGATTGTCGTGTTAGAGAATAGCAAAACCCAACCGTCAACTAGGTGGCGCTTTACACTCGCACATGAGTTGGGACACACGTTATTCTTCTTTTCCGGACCCAACGGTCCAGAGCGGATATTCCCGCGGCCTTTGGGGCCATTATCACCGTTGACTCGAAGAGAAGAAGGACTCTGTGATGCGTTCGCGGCAGCGTTATTGGTTCCAGATGTATTCATTTGTGACCTTCGAAGCCATTCCCCTACCATGGCGGATATAATCCAGACATCCCTGAGACTCCAAGTTACTCCCGACGTTCTAATACGCAGATTACTTCACGACTTTCGGGTAATGCAGGATCGCGCAGTCTATGCCGTTCGACCATCAAATCCGCTGCGCGTCACTGTATTTCGCGGTGGGGCAGCAAGCAGGAAACTTCCGACGGCGGATCAATTAAAGGTCCTTTTAGCGAGTCAAAACTCTACCAACTATATTGCTGTGCTGAAGCAAGATCCCCGTTTCTCGAAATCTAACTTCTGCCTATATGGTGGTCGCACTCTCTATTTCATAGTCTGAGCCGACGACAGATATCAGTTGTGAGAGGCCATGTACGTAGAGCGACGTTCGTCGCCGATTACTATCGAATCGGATCAGAAGAGAAACTAAGCCGGGGTCAGGCTTGATGGTATGAAGCAGGCATCTCCTGCCGTTAGTTGTTAGACTGACGGTTGAACGATCTGCGTTAGCAGAAGGAGACGCCTATGACAGTATATATCGGGGTCGACTTTCATGCGCCCAACAAACGATCGGTTATTTGACAACTGAAGATGGAGAGATACGACGGCTGCAATTGGACCACGGGCAGCCGGAAGAGGTTCGCCGCTTCTACCAACAGTTTGCCGGCCAAAGAGTGGTAGTGGGTTTCGAGAGCAGTGGCCGGGCGGCATGGTTCGAAGAGTTGCTGGAAAAACTAGAAAAAGCTGCGGGTCAGGCCTGCTATTTGCCATTCGTGGCGTCTAAATCGCCGCGACTTAGCTCGTTTTGGTTTTCATTCAAGAACACTGATCATTTGTGGCGGCAACGCTTCAAGCGATTCGGCGTTGCCTTGCCCAACGTTTTGGACGAAGAGATGCAACTCATGCTTCGCTGCCCAGGCGTTCGGGTCGTAGGTTGGTTACCACATTCCAAACGGTGTCTCAATCAAATCCCTCAGGTCCCAGGAGTTGCGCGAAAGATTTCTGCTGACTGCTGCTGAAATACGACTGCCACGTTCTTCATCGCGAAAGATAACAATCACCTGCGAACCGTAATTAACCAACTGCGGACGCGAAAGAGGGATCCGGCGCGTGCCATCTCAAAATAGCTAATGGTTACGGCTTCGCCGTCTGATGTGCGGGAGGCCTATGGCCTTCGGCAAACATCCTTGAAGAGTTCAGGGCAATGCCCTCTTTGAAGGGCGCAGCCCGAAGTTAGAGACGGCCGACGGAAGCGCAGAGCGCTTCCCCACATCAGACGGCGAAGCCGCTACTGAAACCTAACTTTTGAGGCAAAGCCGTCTCCCCTCGATTTGCGCCACAAGTTTGCTCGCCTTTGCTTCAAGAGTCATCGGAGCGAGTGTGTCAGTACCCGGAGCGGTAGCGACGGGATCACTACACGCTGATTACTCAAAGATCCCTCCTGATCCCGTCGCTGCCGCTCCGGGTACTGACACGCTCTCGCGGCACATTACATTTGCCGATCTTTTAGATCTGGCCGGAACGCCGCCGACAAGGTACTATGCACGCTCCGATCAAGCGCAATTGTACTGACTGACGCGGAGGACATCTCATGAGGGTCGCTCGGTTGGCACTACTCGCCCTGCCGGTATTTATCTCGATCGCGCACTCGCAAGCGCAAGAGCCGAACTGGTCGCAAATCGAAGAGGAAACCATGCGCCACTTCCAGGCGATTCTGCGCCTGGACACCAGCAATCCGCCCGGGAATGAAACGCTCGTCGTTGAGTACTTGAAATCGGTGCTGGACAAAGAAGGCATCGAAACCAGGGTCTTCGCCAACGATCCCAAACGCGCGAACCTCGTCGCCCGGCTGCGCGGCAATGGCAAGAAACGCCCGGTGCTGATTATGGGCCACACTGACGTAGTTACGGTTGACCCGACCAAGTGGAAGTATCCGCCGTTTTCAGCAACGCGCGAAGGTGGCTATGTCTATGGGCGCGGCGCCACCGATGACAAGGATAACGTGGTCGCATGTTTGATGGTGATGCTCATGCTCAAACGCATGAACACGCCGTTGGATCGCGACGTTATTTTCCTCGCCGAAGCGAGCGAAGAAGGGGGCGGCGCAGATGGCATCGCCTACATGGTCAGGGAACACTTTGACGAGATCGATGCTGAATACTGCTTTGCCGAAGGCGGCGGGGTAGTCCGAAGCGGCGGCAAGATTCAGTACTCTGCGGTCGCGACGACGGAAAAAATCTCACGAGGCGCCCGCCTGGTCGCCCGCGGGATTTCCGGCCACGGCTCAGTACCGTTGCGCAGCAATGCCATTGTGCATTTGGCTAATGCCGTCGCCAAAGTTGCCGCGTGGCGAACGCCGATGCGGTTGAACGATACGACGCGCGCGTATTTTGAACGGCTGGCCAAACTGAGCCCGCCCGACGCCGCCGCGCGTTACCAGAAATTACTGCGACCGGGGAATTCGGATGACGTGCAGGAGTACCTGGCTATTAACGAACCGCGCTTGAACTCGACGCTGCGCACTTCGATTTCGCCGAACATTATCAAAGGCGGTTATCGCAGCAACGTGATTCCGTCAGAAGCCGAAGCGACCCTGGACATTCGCGCCTTGCCCGACGAAGACATGGCCTGGTTTTTTGACGAAATGAAAAAAGTGATCGATGACCCCGCGATTGAAATCGTGCGCGGTGGCAACAGCCGCCCGGGTTCGCCGCCGTCGCGTCTGGACACTGACGCCTTTCGCGCGTTGGAAGAGGCCAATAAGCACGTCTACAGCACCGTGACGTTGCCGACGATGTTAACGGGCGCTACTGACATGGCGCAGTTGCGCGCGAAAGGTGTGCAATGCTACGGCGTGGGGCCGATGACCGATAGCGAAGACGGACCGAAAGGCTTTGGCGCGCATAGCGATCAAGAGCGCCTGCTGGAAGAATCGATTCACAAATTTGTTCGCTTCCATTTGGATATTGTGCTGAATCTGGCGAAAGCTCGATGACGATAGTCCGCGAAGCGGACGGCAGCGTAAAGACTTCCACCCCAGCCGAGATGCTCGGCTGGGGACCCCGGCCTGGGGCGTGAGCCCCAGGATCAGTTGGAAGTTGGCGGCTAGCCCGCGAAGGAGTCTGTCGGAAAAAGGCGTTTCTCTGTGCCTCTGTGCGATCTCTGTGTCTCTGTGGTGAAATTACTCGAGAAAACACTCACCACAGAGGCACAGAGATCGCACAGAGGCACGGAGATCACGCTTTCCGACAGACTCCGAAGCGGGCGATAGCCGTTTGGGAATCGCTCTTTTCACGATCTGGTAATTTACAAAGCTACCGCCCGCTCCGCGGGCTTGCTTCGAATTCTCGCTTCCTACCTGGGGTTTCGCTGCGCTCCACCCCAGGCTTTATGCTGCCGTCCGCTCCGCGGACTCTTGATCGGCCCGACGAAAGGAAAATGATCATGAAAACCGAACTGAAGGGTTGGGTGCTATTGCTCGCGCTTTTCAGCATTTGTTGTGCAGGAGCGCAGACCGCTTCGTCTCAAACCAGGCGTTTCGATCTCGACGCCTCGGCAAAGATCGTGAGATTGAGCGATCCGAATATTTCGCCGGACGGCAAATCCATCGTCGTGGTGGTGGCGCGCGCCAACTTTGAAGAAAACCGTTGGGAAAGTGAACTCACACTGGTGGACATCGCTACCGGCGCGCAACGCGCGTTGACCAGCGGGCGTCCGGAAGTATCGCAACCGCGTTGGTCGCCAAACGGTGACCGCCTGGCATTCATCGCCAACGCGCCGACCGGTAAAGAGAACAAGTCGCAGTTGTTCGTCCTGGCAATGAATGGCGGTGAAGCGAAGCGCATCACCAGCATGGCGAATGGCGTGCAGCATTACGCGTGGAAGCCTGATGGGCAGGAGATCGCTTTCGTCACCGCTGACGATTCACCGAACAAAAAGATTGGCGACCGCGAAATCGCGTTTGAAGTCGGCAACGATCATTTTCTCGTTAACGCTCAGGTTACCTCGGCGCACATTTGGCTAATCAGTGCCAGCGGTGGCGCCGCGAAGCGGCTGACTTCAGGTGCCTGGAGTTTGCCCATCACTTTGCCGCCCGGATCGCCTTCGTCTCCGCTGTCGTGGTCGCCGGATGGCAAGGCAATCGCGTTCGTCAAAAGCATCAGTCCGCATTACGGGGATGCACGCGTCAGTACGGTTCAGGTGCTCGACGTGGCGACCGGCACCATGCGCGCGTTGACGAGTCGCAGCGAACGCGAGGCTCAACCTGTCTTTTCGCCAGATGGTTCGCGCATAGCGTACTGGTATCCGCGCGATGGCCAGGCCAGCAACATCAATGAAATTCATGTGACGAACGCGACGGGCGGCGCGGGAAGTTCTGTGACGACAGCGTTGGATCGCAACGTGTTTCGATCGATGTGGATGCCCGACGGCAAGTCATTTATCACGGGCGGCAACGACGGCACGCGCGTTTCCCTGTGGCAGCAAACGCTGGATGGCGGGGCCCGCAAGCTTGATCTCGGCGACATCAATCCTGGTGGCTCATTTTGGATTGACGCCAGCGTGAGTCGCGATGGCGCATTGGCATTCACCGGCAGCCAACCAAACCGTCCGGCGGAGCTTTATTACATGACCTCACCGGCTGCCAGGCCAAAGCGATTGACCGATTTCAATGGGCAGATTCCAGCGCTCTCGCTCGGCAGAGTTGAAAAGGTCGAGTGGACGAATGATGAATTCAAGCTGGACGGCGTCGTGACTTATCCACCGGATTTCGCGCCCGGGCGTACGTACCCGTTGGTGCTGTACGTTCATGGCGGGCCGGCAGCGGCTTCCAGAGAATCGTTCGGTGTGTTGCCGCAACTCTTCGCCGCGCGCGGCTGGGTGGTCTTTGAGCCGAATTATCGTGGCAGCGACAACCTGGGCAGCAAGTTCATGCGCGGCATCTACAACGATGCGGGCGCAGGTCCCGGTCGGGATGTGATGGCCGGCATCGAGATGCTGAAGAAGCGCGGCTTCGTGGATGAATCACGGATGGCCGTTTCGGGCTGGTCGTACGGCGGCTATATGACCACCTGGATGATCGGCCACTACCCAATTTGGAAAGCCGCGGTGGCCGGCGCCGCAGTAACCGATTGGATGGATCAATACAACATCGGCGACAGCAACGTCAGCCGCGCCGGGCAGTTTGGCGGTTCACCATGGACGGGCGATTTTGAAAAGGCGTACCGCGAACAATCGCCAATCAGCGCAGCGTCGAAGATTAGAACGCCGACCTTGATAATGTCCGACACGGGCGACGTTCGCGTGCCGATTCCGCAATCGTTCAAGCTTTATCACGCGCTGCGCGATAACAATGTCCCTGTCCAGTTCATCGCTTACCCGGTGTCGGGGCATTCGCCGGGCGACCCGGTGCGGCAACAGGATGTGAATCGGCGCTACGTTGAATGGCTGGATAAATATCTCGAATCACCGGCTACTTCGCAGGCGAAATGATTAGGTTGTTGCAAACGGTGCTCGATTAAGTTTCGAGCGATGCTGTAATTGCGAGAATCGCAAAATGGCAGGAGTGATGCCAAGCTCACGTGCGACACCGATTTCGTTCCGCAACCCGAAGGAGTCTGTCGGAGAAATTGATCTCCGTGCCTCTGTGCGATCTCTGCGCCTCTGTGGTGAGTGTTTTCTCGAGTAATTTCACCACAGAGACACAGAGATTTTCACAGAGGCACAGAGAAACGCCTTTCTCCGACAGACTCGAAGGGGTGCCAGACGTCACAACAGTACTTCTCATCAAATTCGATACCCGCCGCGTTGAGAAGCTCTCTCAATTCATCAACAAAGGAGTATTTGCGATGATGCGCCTCCTGCGTGGCAATGTAGCGACGTACTGAGTCGGTCGCCGTGGGGCTTACGGTGAACGCCGCGTAACCCTCTTGCCAGGCGAAGCTGCGATCAAAATTCTCTTTAGCCCACGTCGACGATTCCTTCTTCAAGTCGCGAAGTACATCCGCAATGCAGTGCACTGGCCTCCGGACTCGCCAGGATATGGACATGATCCTCAACTCCGCCGACAATCTCGGGCACACCGTTCATGCCTTAATGATCCCGCCGAGGTAAGAATGAAGACGTGGTCGCCATTCGGGCTTAATGAAGGGTCGTCGTTCCTTTGGTCGAGAAGACGATGTGATAGCGCAGGCTGAAGAAGGTTGAACCCATAATCTCAAGTTTGGATTACCGGTCAACGTAAAAGATCTTTACAGCGAAGGATCTGGCACCCCTCCGAGTCTGTCGGAAAAAGTGTTTTCTCTGTGTAACTCCGTGGAATCTCTGTGCCTCTGTGGTGAAATTACTCAGAGAAAATCAACCACAGAGACACCGAGATCGCACAGAGAACCACAGAGTTTGTTTTTCCGACAGCCTCCTCCGGGGTGCGACCCAATTAGTATCGCACTTCCGGTGGTCTCCGCGGACTCCGACCACCGGCTACTTTCTTTCAAACCCTTCGGGTTGGCGAGGTTTCCATTCAAGCACGCTGATCATTTGTGGCGGCAACTCTTCAAGCGATTCGGCGTCGCCTTGCCCAACGTTTTGGACGAAAAGATGCAACTCATGCTTCGCTGCCCAGGCGTTCGGGTCGTAGGTTGGTTCCCACATTCCACCGGGGTCTCGGTCAGATCCCTCAGGTCCCAGGAGTTGCGCGAAAGATTTCTGCTGACTGCTGCGGAAAAGCAAAAACGGCCGCCACTCGAAATGAATGGCCGCCGTTTTCTCTTTAATTAATCTTTCGGCTTAGTGCGGGATCACCTTCTTGAACACATTAAAAGTCTTCTTCGCACCTTCTTTCGTTACGTCGACAACCTTGCCAGTTCCGTCCTTGGCTTTTGAACCCGCGGATTTTGCGGTGCTGGTGGTTTTGTCGATTACCATCACCGTGCCCTGGACGGTTTTTTCGCCAACCGCCTTGCCAGTGTTCTTGGTCTTATCGACCACGTCCTTCCCGACTGCTTTGGACTTATCGATAACGTCCTCGCCCTTCGCGCTCCTGGCGTAGGCTGTTGTCGAACTGTCGCCGATCGTGCTGCTTATCAACACTATCCCAAATACCAGGATAGCCGCCCATGTCGTGAATCTATTGATCACTGCTTTCGCCTCCTCCTAGAGTTGAATGGGGGGCAGTGTTCGCGGCCATTATGCCGGGAAGATAGTTGTTTGGCCAGAAAAATGTGGAATCTCAGAATCGCGCATCTGTCCAGCTTTGGAGTGCGCTGGCAAAGTCCCGACTTGTTGGGACGACGACGGCGCTTTGGATCATTGGGTCGATCCAAAGCGGTTTCGCTCCCGATAAATCGGGATTGCCACCGCACTCCAAATCTGTCGCCCGCTCCGCGGGCTTGGTTGGGTTTTTTATTCCGGATCCTGAGGTTTGCTCGCTGCGCTCGCTGCACCCCAGGCTTTATGCTGCCGTGCGCTCCGCGCACTCTCACGCAGAACAAGATTGGGGTCAGGCCTGCCATTTGCTATTCTGCATGGCTCGAAACTTAGACTTTCAAGAATCGCAAATAGCAGGCCTGCCCCGATTTCGATTTTCCCTGAGATTTGAGATCTCAGATCTGAAATTGGCAATGCTTCTGTGACGATTGATCCCAACCTATGCGAGTAACCGTATCAAAGTCATTTGCTGTCGCCTGGGCGTTGACTCTGGCCATGCTGATCACCAGCCTGGGGCAGGCGCCGCAACCGAACGACCCACCGCTGGACCAGGCGACTGTGCGCGAGCAGGCGACACTGCCACCCGGCTACACCGTTTTCTCCGTCGAAACAGCCGAGCGCAGCGTTCGCAAAAACTATCCATTCATCAAACGCCTTTCGACCGACTTGCCTGATAAGGTGACGGCACAACCGGGATTGATTTACGCGCGATACGGAGCGCGGGCAATGGAACTCGATCTTTTCAGCCCGCAGGGGCGCGGGCCATTTCCCGCAGTGATTCTGGTGCACGGTGGCGCCTGGATTACTGGAAATCACAAAATGGAGAATCCCTTCGCGATGGAACTGGCCCGGCGTGGGTATGTAGCAGCGACCATCGAGTACCGGCTCTCGAACGAGGCAAAATATCCGGCACAGATCCATGACCTTAAAGCTTCGGTGCGCTGGTTACGAGCAAATGCGAAGCGCTATCGGATCGACCCGCATCGGATCGCCGCGGTGGGCGCTTCTGCCGGAGGACATCTCGTGGCCTTGTTAGGCGCTACGAACGGCATCAGCAAGTTCGAGGGCCATGGAGGAAATCAGAAATTTTCCAGCCTCGTGCAGTCGGTCGTGGACATCGACGGCACAGCGACGTTCATTGATCCCGGTAATATCGAAAAAGAGATCAAAGGTCCGCTGGATACAAACACCCGCTTGATTGGCGCCAGCTTCAAAGAGAAACCTGAGGTGTGGCGTGAAGCTTCACCCATTACCCATGTCTACAAAAAGAGCGCCCCGGTACTTTTTATCAACAGCAGCGGTAATCGACCGTTCCAACAGCGCGAGGAAATGAGCGCTAAGCTGAAGGCGTTGGGAATCGTCTCTGAGATCGTGGTGATCCCGAATACGCCGCATCCTTTCTGGCTCTTTCACCCATGGTTTGAGCCAACAGTTGAATACACCGATCAATTTCTGAAAAGGACCATGTAACGCAAACTGTTAGTTTGCGAAAGCGCTAAGCGCTGGGGTCAGGCCTGCTATTTGCGATTCTCCGCAGCGCAACCCGAAGGGTTGCAAGAAAGTAGCCGGTGGTCGGAGTCCGCGGAGACCACCGGAAAAGTCATTAGTCATGACCGCACCCCGAAGGAGTCTGTCGGGAAAAAGTATTTCTCTGTGAAAACTCTGTGTCCCTCTGTGTCTCTGTGGTGGAAATTGCTGGGAATTCATTCACCACAGAGGCACAGAGGATCTCACAGAGGTCCACAGAGACTAATTTTCCGACAGACTCGAAGGGGGTGCACGACCACTGGTCGGCATTCCCTACGAATCCTGATTTTCAACCTACATGGATATAGTCACCGCGTAGATCTGGCACCCCTCCGGGGTGCGACCTAATTAACTTCGCTTCCCGGTGGTCTCCGCGGACTCCGACCACCGGCTACTTTCTTTGCAACCCTTCGGATTGCTGATAAGAAAAAGCTGTGGGGTCAGGCCTGCTATTTGCCATTCTGAAGGTGCAGCGACAAAAACGCGCGCATGCGATCCAGCTCTGCTGCAAGTTCACGCTTGAAAGCACGATCGCCCGGCGGTGATTTCACATAACCGAACTCTGAAAGGAGCTGGCCGTCTTTTACCGACAGATTCGCCCAGCCAAGTACTCGATCTCGCCACAGCAAAGGCAAAGCGTAATAGCCAAGCTTGCGTTTCGCCGCTGGTGTGTAGGCTTCGAAGCGGTATTCCCACCCCCACAACAACGCGAAGCGGGCACGATCGCGCACCAGCGGATCGAATGGCGCCAGCAAGCGCACCCGATCCTCGGATGAGTTTCGCAACGCACCACGCAGCGAATCCTCTTTCACCCAATACCAGTCGATCCCATCAACCTGCGCGTGCATCAGTCGATCCTTTGCGCGTTGCAAAGCAGTCTTCAACTCCCTCTGCCATTGCGGCACCGCATAACGCAACCCGTTCACCATCGACGCTAAACTCAGCGCCGGCAACGGTGCATACAAGTTAACCGCGACATCAACCAATGCATCGATTCGTTCGCGGCGCTCGTCAGGGTCAATAACCCCCGCACCGCTTTCACGAGTCGCGTAAACTCGAATTCCTTTCTCTCGCCGCACCACCCGGAGCAGGCCACGATAGTGCATTTCCTGCAGCAGATGCGTGGTTGCGTTCGACGAGCCACCCCAAAAATTCTCCACCTTGCCGTGTGCGAAATGCTGATCCACTTCGCGCGGATGCACTTCACCGCGCTCGCTGACAAACTCGAACAGAAGTTGAGCGCGTTTTCGGTTCGCAGCCGGCCAGGGCAGAGGCATCTTGTCCGCGGAAGCCTGCGAGCCCGAGCGCGGATGCATTAGCGCATGCAGCGACTTCGTCACAAAGCCGTAAATGACGAAAAAGTCTTCTTCGATGTCGAGGGTGTCATACCGCCGTTCGAGGTCGCCGGCGTGATAGTTCTTCACGCGTTGCCTCAGAATGAGATCCTGAGCGCGCGCCGGCGCTCGAATTGGATCGGCTTGAATAAAACCCATTCGTTCGATAGCCCGCTTGAGCGTGGTCGGCGGAAAAAAAGTCCGCGCGACGGTAAACCGCCGCAGATCGTTGAGAGTGATTGATTTTGTCAATATCTGTGGAGTTCGCGCCGTATTTGCAATCTCAGCACTGCGAAATGGTTGAGCATCCATAACATGCCGCCGACGAGAGCTATCTTAACAAGAACGGATTCGTACTCTTCACTTCACTTACAGGATCTACAATCTACTGGGGTCAGGCCTGCTATTTGCGATTCTCCGCAGCGCAACCCGAAGGGTTGCAAGAAAGTAGCCGGTGGTCGGAGTCCGCGGAGACCACCGGAAAAGTCGTTAGTCATGAACGCACCCCTCCGAGTCTGTCGGGAAATCCCGTAGGGATGCAATGTTTATAGAAAGCTCAATCCCAATTGATCTCGGGAGCCCATTTATGGGCGAAAGACGATTAGTTACGCTCCTAAAGGAGCTACCAAGTCTCATTGGGTTCTGGTTTTCTATAA
>Ga0207686_10001100_pt1 | contig 15812 bp, 9 predicted proteins | sample KBSM24metaG_FD_184396 | JGI IMG/M metagenome (GOLD analysis project Ga0207686, IMG submission 184396) | Miscanthus rhizosphere microbial communities from Kellogg Biological Station, Michigan, USA - KBS M2-4 metaG (SPAdes) (version 2) | ecosystem: Host-associated > Plants > Roots > Rhizosphere >...
AACCGATGACAGAAACCCTGGCTTTTATGATTATTTCGCCACACAACGCAGCAATCATGTGAGCCCGTGGCTTTATGAGATAATGAAAGGATATAATCCAAGAATATTTACCAGCAATGCGGATCCAAGAATTAAGTATTATATCTATAACCAGCTGAATGCAACACAAGCTACAAGAGAAGGAAATCAAACTGAATACAGGGACGGACCTTTTGTGTCTATTTATTTTGGCTCAGTTGGACAAGATCGTGACCGCGCCCAGCAAAATTCAATTAGTCTTTTTGGGATTTATCCTGTTGGTGGTAAATATGATGATGGCAGTGCAACAGTAGCGGATGCAAACAGTGGAACCGGCGCTTCTCCTCTCCGACTTATCACTTATGCTGACAGGCTTTATCTCGAAGCAGAATTGATCAGCGCCGGAATTGTTGCAGGCAATGCAAAAACAAAACTCACACAGGCGATAGATGAATCATTTAAGCAGGTTGATTACGTAATTACAAAATTTGTAAAACCCTCGCAAAATGTTCCTTTATTGTTCGGCACTCCGGATGTTGCAACTTATACTGATAAAGTTTTGGTTGAGTATGATGCAGCATCAGCTGAAAAAAAATTAGAGATCATCATGACACAAAAATGGCTGTCATCAATTGGCAGTGCACTTGATCAATATACTGACATAAGAAGAACTGGTTACCCCGTAGTGTTTGATCCTTCAAACCCTGCAATGGCGCCGGGCGGAAGAGTACAACCGCCGATCAATGGTGATCCTGTAAACCCGGGTAATCAAAAATCAGTTCCGGTACAATTGAGCAGAACATTTGCTTTGGCTTTGCCATGGTTCCAGACAGAATTAGAAAGTAATCCAAATGCACCGGCTCAAAAAAATCCAAGTACATATAAAGTTTTCTGGATGCCTTAATAACCACTAAACAAAATCAATTATGAAAAAAATAATCATCTATAGCTTCTATATTTTTTCGAGTGCAGTATTGTTTACTGCCTGCAAAAAAGATGTGAATGGGAAATTGCCTGAGCTTACAAGATTCCCACTGCCACTTGTTGTTAAGGTTGCAGGTTCAGACCAGGTAATATCTGCCCAGGACCCCAATTCATTTTCGGGAAAATATACAGTCGGTCTATATTTTCCGAATGATGCCCCGCCAAAAAAGTTTGATGTTGTTGTTATAAAAAATAATGATAAGACAAACGTCAAGACAATAAAGACCGATGTAACAACTTTTCCAACTGAACTGACAATTACAGGTGCTCAATTAGCAACCTTATTCAATGCTCCGGTCGTTTTGGGAGATAAATTTGATATCGGCGTTGATGTAACAATCTATACTGGTGCAAAGTTTGAAGGATTTCCTGCAGTTGGTAATCCTTATGCAGCAGGTATAGCTGCTCAACCAGGCGTAAGCACATTTGTAAGATATGAAGCCGTTTGCCAATATGTTCCCTCAACCTACCAGGGATCTTTTGAAGTGGTGACTGATGAATGGGCCGATTATGCACCCGGTGATATAGTGCAACTAACAATGGTGGATGCTACGCATTTTTCATTCAATTATCTCGCTGCTGACCCACGACCAATTGTGGTAACTGTAAATCCTGCTACGAATGCTGTAACAGTACCAAAACAGGTATATGGTAGCGGTTATCCTCCGGGCTGGCCTTATGGAAATATTTCAGCGGAAAGTGTACCAAGCGTTGAGAATTTTGTTGCTCCTTGTGCAGGTACATTCAGTGTTATTTTAAAACATACAACGGCAGCAGCAAATTTTGGTGAAGCTAAGATCGTATTGAAGAAAGATTAATTTGCAGATCAAAAGAAAAATAGCCGAGGCATGTTTCAGTAAGGAATATTCATGCTTCGGCTATCTCATTAAAGATAGTTCGGATATTGATTCTAACTTTACAATGTTAATTATGATCAACGACAAAAGCAGTTAAGATAAAGTTTTCTCATGTGGGGGTCAAAAAGACCCAAAGCAGGGGGTTGTCTAGCCATCCTGCTTTTTTTTATTTGTATGACTTTGAAAGTTTTCAGAAAGACAATAATTGCAACGGGAGTAGTAGTTCAATTTGTTTTTTTATCAATCCCTTTTTAAGTTGTTTGTAGCTAATCCTTTTCCCTGAGCCAGAAAATCTGAAATATAATGCACCCTGGTAAATAATAGTAGTTAATTGAATGGGAGTTTGATCAGCCAAATACCATGCATTTCTTACATCCTCAGACCGATATTTAATCCCAGCTGTGGCTCGGGCTCGACGAATAAATCTCTACTTTAGTTCTTAAATTCAACTTTATATTTTCAATCAGCAGCGGTTGTCGGAGGACGGAATACTAATTCCCAACCTGCATAAAGCCCTGCTCGTTACCAGCAATTATGGAACGACACTACAAACGAAATTCTATTTTTGCCGACAAAAAAGTTTAACAATTAAAAATAAAATTTTTTTATTACTTCAGCTATGATTACGATTGACGAATTAATTAAACAAGCCTTTGCAGAAGATGTTGCCGATGGTGACCACACTACGCTTGCAACAGTTGATAAAAATATTATTCAAAAAGCGCATTTACTTGTAAAAGAAAACGGAATTATTGCAGGCATTGATATTGCACGTAAAGTTTTCAATATTTATGACGCTTCTATAAAAATGGAAACTTTTATAAAAGACAGAACACTTGTAAAAAAAGGCGACGTAGCGTTTATAGTGGAAGGAAAAGCGCAATCTATTTTAACTGCAGAACGACTTGCATTAAACATTATGCAGCGTATGAGCGGCATTGCTACGCAAACACATAAAATGAACGAACTTATAAAAGATACAAATTGCAAACTTTTAGATACACGAAAAACAACCCCTAACTTTCGCATTTTTGAAAAAGAAGCAGTAAAAATTGGCGGAGGAATTAATCTTCGTTTTGGTTTGTTTGATATGATTTTGATTAAAGACAATCACGTTGATTATTCGGGTGGAATAAAAAATGCGCTGAATAATACTTTTGCGTATCTCAAACTAAACAACAAAAATTTAAAAATAGAAATTGAAGTCCGCAATATAACCGAACTGAAAGAAGTATTGAGTATTGGCGGCGTTCATCGTATATTAATTGATAATTTTGATACCACAACATTGAAAGATGCCGTTGCATTGGTAAAAGAATACAACGCTAATCACGATATAAAAATTGACACCGAAGCATCGGGTGGAATTAACGAAACCAACATTCGCGAATATGCACTAACGGGTGTTGATTATGTTTCGTTGGGCGCATTAACTAATCACGTAAAAAGTTTAGATTTAAGTTTAAAAGCCTACAATGGATAAACAAAATAAAATAGTTGCCTTCGCAATTTATCCAAACCCGACAAGCAACTGGGCGATGTGCTATTATGAAAAAACTAACTAATAAAAAAAAAGTTTGGAATCCGGCAGAGCTAATAGATGGCTTTTTGCAACACAATGAATTAAAAATTCTTACAGGCTCATCTCAAGACCTTATCGCACTTCACAAAAGCGTTTACAAAAAGTTTCAAATACCACACAAAAGTGACCGTTACTTTTTTGTTTATAATGAACAGAATTCGGCAAAACACAGTTTGGATTTACTGGAAATAAATCTTTCAAGCGGAGAACTGCTATTTGTGGTGCCTAATCAAATCCATACTTCGCCACCTTTGAAAAAGGGGTTAAAATTTCATTCTCTAAGTTTTGAAGCCAATTGCCTTTCACTTCTTCCCCGGCAATTTTATTTTCTTACTAACCCGTTCAACAGGCAAATCATTTCATTTGACAATGAATCAAGGCTAAGAGTAAAAGCTATATTTGAAACGCTAAGGCAACTGTTGTTTTCCCCCGGCACAAGGAACAATACCGAAATTATACTTGCCCATCTTAATGCTCTCTTAACCGAATTCAACAATGCTTATTTCAAAAATACCAGCCTTGAAATATTTGCCGGAAATAAACTTTCAAAATACATTCAGTTTAAATTTTTTATTGAAACCGGGTTCAAAAAACAACCGTCTGTAAATTCCATTGCTGGAAAATTAAATTTATCAGAGAATCAACTCTATTCAATTGTAAAGGAATTTTCGGGGCTGTCACCAAAAAAATATTTGATACAGCGATTAATGCTTGAAGCGCAACGGATTTTATTTTATGAAAGATCCAGCGTCAAAGAATTGGCCTATGAATTAGGATTTGCTGACCCTGATTATTTTTCACGGCTTTTCAAACAACATTCGGGCAAAAGCATTAGCCGGTTCGTTAGCTATATTCAGGATTTGTCCAGTCAAAAGTAGAATTAGTCAGCGCTAATTAATTTTTATTTCCCGACTTTGCTGTCAGAAAATAAAACCAAATCACAAAAAATGAAACCACTAAAAGAAATTAATATAAAACGAACCTTCACTTATATTCTTGTCACAATCGCTGTAATCGCCCTGTATTTTGGCCTTGTACATTTGATACTGATGGTGGCTAACGTTTCAAAGTCAGCGCCTTCAACGGTTTACGGCCTTACTTCAAAGCGACAATTTGCACTTGTTGCGTTAGGACTTGCGTTACTTAGTGTCATTTTCGGTTGGCGGACTTTTCGTAAATCCGCCAGTCATACCAGCATCCTTAATGGGAAAAGTTGGCCCATTGTAGCAATCGTTAGCGGGCTGATAGCTGTGATTGGCAGCGTATTAAATTTAGTAACCGCAAATGGTGGTCCCGGCAGTGGCAATGGTGTACTTGGTAGTGCCCAGGCACTGGTACTTGGGCTGACAGGTATGTTTCTCGGTGGCTTAGCTATGATTCGTTTCAGACGAAAAAATCTTAGCTCATAAAAAAGGAACGTTCAAGTATTAGAAAATGGAAATCGTAGGACGACATTTCAAATATTTTTACAGCAAAGACAAAAGCGTTCAAAGTGAATAGAAACACGAAAGCAACGAACCGCTAACAAAAGGTTTGCCGCAAACCTCGAACGTTGTCTCTTTAAAAATCGCCTTAAAAAATTACCACAACTTCATCCCTTTATAAAAGTCAAGGATCTTAGTGCGAAGCACATAATCATATTTTGCATTGATAAGATTGATAGTTGCACGATCAAGACTGTTTTTAGTCAGTAAATAATCGATCGAATTTCCAACACCGGAATTGAAACGGATCTCCGCAGCATGAAATGATTCGGTAAGTGCATCAACTTGTTCCAGTAAGATCTTTTGCTTGTCAAATGCTGCTGTCATGTTTATGTAAGCCTGCTCGACTGATCTTTGCAATTGCGTCTTTGCAGTTTTTTCGATCAGCACATTATTCTTCAGATCAATTTTTGCAAGCTTGATCCTGTTTCTTTGCTGAAATGAATTAAAAATTGGAATGCGCATATCAAAACTAATACCTGAGCTGCGATTATTATTCAACTGATCCAAATAACTTATTTTTTCATCTAAATAATGATTTTGTTGTTTAAAAACCGGTGATTGCGTATTATTCACCATTACATAATCAAATGACTGATCATACGTAGTATTTACAAAAGTTGGTGTTGTGGCAGTATTGGAATAATTAGTCCTGATACCTGCATTTAAATCCAGCATCGGAAATAAACCTCCCCTCGCAACTTTTACAGCTTTTTCAGCACTTTGAGTAGAATAATTCACCGCTTTTATTTGGGCAAATTGCTGCATTGCCGTTTCATAGATCTTATCGGGAGTATCTGCATACTTATCAGAAAAAGAAGTTACATCCAATCTTTCCAATGCTACGCTTTTATCATAAGGCACATTCATGAATTCGTATAGATTGATCTTTGCTGTTTCAACCGCAGTTTGTGCATTGATGATATTTACCTGGTCACCTGCATATTGTCCTTTTACATCAGAAACGTCGGATGGTCTAATAGCTCCCTCTTTATTCAAAGTTTCAAGGCGATCAACCTGGTTTTTTGTCAGTTCCATTTGGTTGCGGGCCTGCACAAGTTGATCCTCATTGTTCAGCACCTGCAGGTACGCAAGAATAATACTAAGGGTCAAATTATCTTTTCTTTGCTGCAGGGTCATTTTTGAGGCCTCATACGTGAACCTGTTTTGCTTAACAAGATTTTGCAATGAAAATCCATTGAATATGGTGACCCCACTACCAAGGGAAAAAAATGATGATTGATTATTTTCATTAATATATGAATTAGTGAACTGATCAATACTGCGACCTGCGTTGAACGCATAACTTCCCGAAGCATTCAGATCCGGAAGCCGGTTAAGCCTTGCCTGTTTCCACCTAATTTCATCTGCCTGTGCCTGCAGGTCACTTTGCAACACATCAAGATTATTGACAATACCCATTTCTATGCATTGCTGTAATGTCAATCTTCCCGAAGTATTATTTTGTGAAAAAACACTTATCCCAAATACACAAAGAATGGCTGTAGTTAAAAAAACTCTTTTCATAACATTTACGATTAATAAAAAATATTTCGATAAAATCAGTTTACTATCATCCCATCAAGCAGGTTGATGATCCTTGAACCATAAGAAGCATTTTTCTCCGAATGGGTTACTTGTATAATAGCGACTCCTTCATTATTTAACTCTTTGAATAAATTCATTATTTCTTCGCCTTGTTTTGAATTCAAATTACCGGTTGGCTCATCTGCCAGTAATAGCTTCGGTTTGGCGATCAAAGCTCTTGCGATACCTACCAATTGCTGTTGTCCGCCGGAAAGCTGCGTTGGGAAAAGATCTTTTTTACCAACGATATTGAAACGATCAAGCATATCGGCCACCATTGCCTTTCGTTCTGATGTTTTTATGTTCTGATAGATCAAAGGCGTTTCAATATTTTCATACACCGTTAATTCATCAATTAGATGATAAGCCTGGAATACAAAACCGATATATTGTTTATACAAAGATGTTCGTTGTTTCTCTTTAAGTTTATGTACCGATTCATGAAGAAAATTATACTCGCCTTCATTGAATTCATCCAGCATACCAATTACATTCAGCAAAGTGGATTTACCTGAACCCGATGGACCCATAATGGAAATAAATTCTCCTTCCTTTATATGAAGATTAACATCCCTCAATAAAAAGGTACGGTTGTTACCTGTATTCACCCATTTGTAAATTCCTTTTAACTCGATCATAGATTTATTTTTTGCTTCGCTCCGCTCGCAATGACGAACGTAACATAATTTATAATTTATTCTGTTCTTAATGACTTTACCGGGTTCACGGAAGCACTCCTTACAACCTGCACACATATGGTAGCGATCGTGATCATAAAGATCATTACCAGGAAAAAGATCATCAATGAAATATTTAGTTTATCGTGATATATAAATAAGCTTTCGAACATTTTTCCGGAGATATAGCTAAGAGGAAGTGCAATTACCCCAGCAATAATAAGCAGCTTGATGTAACTCCACGAGATCAAATTGACAATTTGCGAAACTGACGCTCCTACCACTTTTCGTATCCCGATCTCTTTAATTCTCTTTTCTGTGCTATACGTTACCATGCCAAACAGTCCCATCAAAGTGATCGCAAAAATAATAACAGCAAGCATGTACATGAATTTCATATCATCTATCGGAAAATATTTGTTATAAATATCTTTATCGTACCAGCTTGCTACCATCGCTTCGTGCGGATACAATCTTTTCCAAATATCTTCCATAGCTGCTTTAAATGCATTCTCAGAATCCACCGTCCTCGTTTTTACTGATAATACATGAAACTGCACAGGGTCATATCGCATTATCACAGGCTGTACTTCGAATTGGTAATTAGCATAGCAAAAATCTTTTATCACACCTGCTATTCTTACTTCTGCACTATTATTCAAGATCAGCATTTTGCCAACGGCTTCCTGCGCTGAACCTAGTCTCAAATTCTTAACGGCTTTTTCATTTACCAAAATGAAATTTTCTGCCGAATCGGAATTTGACACAGGAAGATTGGATCCCGCAACTATTTTAAGTTGCATGTTGTCAATAAAATAATTGTCGGTCGCAAAGTAATACGACAATGAGTTTTCATCATTCTTATTTGCTTTTACTGCGTACTCTGCTGCATTTGAGCCAAAGGGCATTGACGTAAGCCCCACCCGTTCTACATTTTTATTTTCTAAGATCTCTTTTATCAATAATTTCCTGTTTCCTTCAGCCAGCGTTATATTATAAATATTCTTCCTGTTATAATTTTCGTTTTCAGTTGCCATATATTTAAACTGACTGTAGAGATGACCCATAAAAAATATATAACACATAGAAACGACGAGTTGAATAACAACAAGTGTTTTACGCAAGTTTAATTTCCCAAAAGAAGCGGGGCCTGCTATACCTTTCAGCACTTTTACAGGCTGAAAACCGGATAATATCCAAGCGGGAAAAATGCCTGCCACAATACCCGTAAAAATGGCAAAAACGAAATAGATGGCCCACAAAATATAATTATTATCCACTTCCCAACTTATCCAGTTAATATTGAGCGTATTTCGTATGATCTTCATAAATACTGCTCCCAGGCACAAAGAGAATAGGGCAATAACAATAGCCTCGATCACGAATTGCCATACAAGTTGACTGCGCAAAGCACCCGTTACTTTTCTTATTCCAACTTCTTTTGCTCTGTTCAAAGAACGGGCTAATGTCAAATTGGTGTAGTTAAATCCTGCCAACAGGATAATAGCAATGGCAAAAAAGAAATTGAAGTAAAAATCTGAAACGCTTTCAACATAAGGGTTATTCAGAAGTTTGTCATATGCAGGAGAAATATCTTTAAATGCCTGCGGCTTGAATTCATGTGACTTCTTTGCGTATACAATATCTGCATTGCTCTTTCTTGAGATCTCACTTAATGCTGTGATCACCGAACTTACTTGTACATTTTCTTTAAGTTTTACGAAAGTATAGGTTCCATAATCTGCCCAACCTTTAAGCTCAGCTAAGTCCTTATGAGAATTTATATATGTAGCGAGGGATATCATCACATCACTTCGGAATTGAGTGCCTCGTTTGAAAGGTTTCAACACCCCGGTGATCTTAAAACTCCCATAGGTGGCATGAGTCAATATTTTTCCAATAGGATCGGCTTCGCCAAAAAATAGCTCCGCTTTTTCTTTTGTAATTACAAGCTCGTTAGGAGCTATTGGTAAAACACCTTTTTCCAATGGGAAATTGAACATTTCAAAAAAAGAAGGTTCTACATAAATAGTATTTATGTTCAGCGTTTTTAACCGGTTGGTCAATTCCCAACTGTAGTCCCTTACTATTTTAGTTGATTTTTCAACAAATGGATAATCCTTTAATTTATCAGATAGTAAAAAAGGAGAGGATGCAAGCTTTGTAATACTAGCATTCGAAGGTTTTTCGGTAGTTATTATCCTGTAAATTCTGTCTCTGTCTTTATGAAAATTATCCAACTCATAGGCATTCTGAACCTGTATAAGTGACATTAGTGAAAATGGAATAGCAAGACTAAGCCCGACAATATTAATGAAAGAGAAAAGTTTGTTCTTCCTGAGATTGCGCCAAGCAATGATAAAATAATTTTTCAGCATATTTCTTATTGTTGCCCTGATTATCCAACACTTATGCCAATGGCAAAAGCCGCTGCTACACAAGGTTTCGTATTTCTTATTGTATCATAGGTGTACGAAAACGAACAGTAGGTGTGCATATTCGTACGGCTTATTCTGTCCTTAAACTTTTTACCGGGTTCGACATGGCTGCTTTTATAGTTTGAGAACATATCGTTATAAGACTTATGACACCTATTATAAATATCGCTAACAAAACCAACAACCATGTATTTGAAATCCGAAAAGCAAAATTCTGAAGGAAGAAATTGCCTAACATATATCCCAGCGGTACCCCGATCAAAACACTGATGCCAATAAGTATCACAAACGACCTGCTCAATAAAACAGTTACATCTTTGACAGATGCGCCTAGCACTTTTCTTACACCAACTTCTTTGATTTTTAGTTGTGTGCTATACATTACCATACCCAGCATACCAAGGGAAGCCAGTGTAATAGCAAGAAAAGAAATATATCCAATGATCTTTACAATGTCGGTATATCCTGTTTCTATATATGTGTTATCGATGTCTTTCTCCATTGTTGTTAACTCTATTGGATGTACAACATCATATTTTTTCCAAATTGATGCAATAGCTGGAGTCACAGTATTCATTGCGGAAGGATCAACAGCAATACTTAGCATGGAAAAATCCTGCGGACGATAACGAAAAGCCAATGGCCCGATAGTATATTCCATTGTACGAAAATTAAAATCTTTCACTACGCCGACCACTTGCAACTGAGCCGAATCTTCGCTATAAATAACCTGGCTAAGAGCCGAACCTGCATCTTTAAAACCAAAACTCTTTAAAGCTGTTTCATTTAATATCACTTCAGATTCTCTTTCTTTCGATAAGCCAGCTCTGAAATTTCTTCCTGCAACAAATTTCACCTCGAGATTCTGTAAGTAATTTTCATCAACACAAAAATCTCTCATTACAAAAGGTTCATCAGATATGTTGCGCCTGTAATCACTTGCCCTGTCAGCAGAAGTTCCAAGGCTATGCGATACTGCCCCCACTCTTTTTACCCCGCTAATTTTCATTATATCATTCGTCAATTTTTCGTAATCATTTCCCTGCAATTGAAGATTGACAATATTCTTTTCATTGATACCATAGTTTTTCGAAAGCATGAAATTTACTTGCTGGTAAATAAATAGAACGCAAATAATAAAAACCATTGATAAAGTAAACTGTATCACCATCAGCACTTTTCTGAATGTGATCCTGGTTCCGAGTTTTGAACCAATTTTATTTTTTAAAACATGCACTGGCTTGAATCCAGAGAGATAGGTAGCAGGCAACAGACCTGCAATAATTCCAACCGCGATAGCAAACAAAAAGAATAATATATAAATGATTCCGGATTCTTTAAGATCAACAGAAAATGATTGTGTGAGCCTGAATTGAAGAAAAGAGAATTTAAGAAACTGTAGAATAAAATACGAAACGATCAATGCCAAAATTGAAAAAACAACCGACTCTCCAACAAATTGAATAAACACCTGCCAGCGGTTTGCTCCCATTACTTTCCGAACGCCGATCTCCCTTGCACGTTTCAATGACTTTGCGATCATTAAATTAGTATAGTTTAACCCTGCCATGATCATGATCACTAAAGCCAGTACACTAAGAAAGGTCAAGATAATTTTTGGCATTGCCCTGCCCATATTATTTGAAAGTATCGGGCCGGGGCTTATTTTAGTTAACGGCTGCAGGAAAAACTCATAGCCCCTGTCTCTTGTTTCTAATTTAACCCCGGCATAATATTTTTTACTAATCTCAGCAAGTGCTGTATTCACATCTTTTTCCCTTTTCCCTTTCTGCAATTTTATGTAAGTAAGACCGGAATAGTAATCTGTCCAACTTTCGAGCACCGGTGACATTATCTTTTGCTTCTCCAGTGCAGGCAATGCATTCATTGATGCCAACACTTCAAAATCAAAATGTGTTTTGCCGGCAAACTTATCTAACACACCACTTACAGTAAAATTTCCATATCCCCTTATTTCAATTGTTTTACCCAATGGATCTTCGCTTCCAAAAATCTTCTTTGCTGTTTCCTGTGTCAGAACGAGCCCCGAAGGTGATGATAGAGCAGTAGCGGGGTCGCCTTTTTCTAATTTAAAATTAAAAACTTTCAAAAAAGATGGGTCAGCAAACAAACCTGAAACCGGAACTCTTACTTTTCCAAATACAATATCCTGGTTTAGCCGACGATTCAGGCGAACGATATCTTCAGTAAAAGAATAATTTTCTTTTAATACCATTGCTAATGGCATTGGTACAGTTGCATAATCTTCGCTTCCACCACCCACACGCAATGCTCTTGTGTCAACACGATAGATCCGATCGGCATCTTTATGAAAATTATCAAACGAGTATTGTTCCTTTACAATTAAAATGATCAGTAGTCCCAAAGACATACTAACTGAAAGACCAACAATATTTATAAAGGAGAATGTTTTATTCGCCCATATATTTCGAATTGCGATCTTGATATAATTTTTTATCATAGTAAAACTTTTATTCTGTTCGCAATGATTTTACCGGGTTGGCAATTGCCGCTTTTATTGCCTGCAAACTTATTGTTACCAATGCGATCAACAATGCAGATGCACCGGCTAAAATGAATATCCACCATCCGATATTTACCCTGAATGCAAAGTCCTGCAACCATATATTCATTGCCCACCATGCCAATGGAAAAGCAATCACTGCAGATAACAAAATAAGCTTGAAAAAACTTTTTGATAATAACAGAACAATACTGGAAATAGAAGCTCCGAGAACTTTCCTTACACCTATCTCTTTTGTCCTTTGAATGGTTGCAAACATGGTAAGACCCAATAATCCTAAACAGGCCACAAAGATTGCAAGACCAGCAAATATGCCGAAGGCTTTTCCAAATAACTGATCATTTTCATATTGACGATTAAACGTCTCATCCAAAAAATCATAATCAAATAAATTACCGGGAAAGAATGATTCATATTTCTTTTTTATTTGCGCAATAGTAGCAGGCAGGTCCCCCGCTGTAAGCTTTACAGATATTTCGCTGTTGGTACTGTAAAACGGCATGAAGATCATCGGCTCGAGAGGATGACGAAGTGATTTTTGATGATAGTCTTCCACCACGCCTACTACATCCCATTTTCTTTGCCCCCGAAGTATAGACTTACCTATTGCATCTTCCGGAGATTTAAAGCCAAGTAATTTTGCGGCAGACCTATTAATAAGCATGCTCCGTAAATTTATCCCCTTGGGATCATGATCTGTAGGTTTGAAATTTCTTCCTGCGACAAGTTTTATTCCATATACACTTAAAAAATCATAATCAACAGATGTGTGACGAACAGTAAACTTGTTTGTTGAAGCAGAGTCAGCTTGTCGCACATTAAAGCTTCTTCCTATATCACCGCCCGGCACATTCCATGATGTAGTTGCAGCCTGCACATGTGCAATTTGTTTTACCTCCTCTTTAAAACTGTTAACCCTGCTGATGAATGTAGAATCAAATCTTGTAAGCGTGGGTGATTTTATCACTAGTATTTGATCCATATTAAAACCAAGCTGTGTCTTATTCATATACCTGATCTGCTTCATCACAACCAATGAACCCACTATCAGACCAATCGTTACTGTGAATTGGCCAAGTACCAATGCCTTTCTGAAAAGGATACCTCTTTGTGAACTACCGAATTTTCCTTTTAAGACTGCGATCGGTTTGAATGAGGAAAGTACAAATGCAGGATAAAGACCCGAAACAAAAATACCGGCAACAATTATTGATATTAATCCAATGAGTATGCTGTATCCATTTAATCCTTTTGTTAAAAGATAAGATAATGACAATTGATAGTTCAGCAGTTTATTAAATTCTGATTGTAATAATATGACGAGTACTATAGCCAATCCCATGCTGATCAAATTCACTAATGCTGACTCTGCAAGAAATTGAAAGATCAATTGACGACGTTCGCATCCTACAACCTTTCTTATTCCCACTTCTCTTGCTCTTTCTACAGATCTTGCTGTGGCAAGATTAATATAGTTTACCCATGCGATCGTAATAATAAATAATGCAATAATTAATAAAGCCCATACAACAGTGGCGCTGCCAGTAACGCCGATCTCATATTCAAAATCAGAATATAAATGTGCTTTTGAAAGCGGCTGCAGATAAAATGTCTCATCGCTGCCCGAAATTTTATTTCCCTGGAAATGTTTTTGACTAAAAGCTCCAAGTTTTGCGTTGAGCGCCTTATAATCAGTCCCATGTTTTAGCTGTACATAATGCCAAAAATCTGACTGTGTAAAATCATACTCAGCCTCTGGCCACCTATTTATTAAGGTACGGTAAGATATAAGCATCTGAAATTGCAGATGAGAATTTTCAGGAATGTTTTTCAAAACTCCCTCGATCTTGTAGGGCATAGAATCAGTCCAAAGCGTAATTGCTTTACCCACAAATTGATCATAATCCTCTCCTTCGTGATCAAAGATCTTATCAATGAGTTTTTCCGATAAGAGAACAGTGTTCGGTCGGATCAACACGGATTGCTTGTCGCCAGCAACAAGAGGAAAATCAAATACAGTAAGGAAGTTGCTATCGACAAAAAACAGGTTTGGTTCAGCAAGTTTTTTATCGTTATACGTAATGATCGCTTCACCAGATGGTGCAACCCTGGTATTTTGAATGACCTCTTCGAAATCATTATTCATAGCTCTGCCAACGCCAGAATAAGTAATAGTGCCATGCTGTATCAATTTGCCTTGCTGGTAACGATCATTTACAACCCGATAAATATTATCTGCCTTTGTATGAAATTGGTCAAAACTGAGTTTAAAACTTACGTACTGTAATATCAGCAGGCATGCTGTCATACCAATAGCAAGACCCAATATATTGATGGCTGAAAAACTCTTGTATTTCCAGAGATTGCGGAAAGAAATTTTTAAATAATGTTTTATCATGGCTAGGTTTTTTATTCTGTTCGTAACGACTTCACAGGATTAGCAAGCGCAGCTCTTATTGCCTGGAAGCTTATTGTAACTAATGTAATAAGTAAGGCGAAAGTACCTGCCGCTGCAAACACCCACCAACCAATATTTATCCTGTATGCAAAATCCTGCAGCCATTCGTTCATTGCCCACCAGGATATTGGTATAGCAATGACAAATGCAACCAATACAAGCTTTAAAAATTCTTTTGAAAGAAGTTGGATAATACCGCCAACACTAGCGCCCAATACTTTTCTTATCCCGATCTCTTTTCTCCTTTGCTCTGCGGTATATGTTGCAAGGCCAAACAACCCGAGACATGCTATGATGATAGCTAAAATTGCAAAAACCGAGAATATTTGTTGTGTACGTTTTTCATTTGCATATAAGGACGCAAACTTATCATCAAGAAAATTATAACCGAGTGGGCCGGGGGGATTAAAAGAAGCCCACTGTTTTTTAAGGCTCGAAAGAAATCCTTTTACATCTGCAGTTTTAATTTTTACTACCAATCCTCCGTAATTACCTCCTATCAACATCATCAACGGTGCAATTTTTTGTTTCACTGTAGCGTAATTAAAGTCTGCAACAACTCCAATGACAGTATATACATTCTGACCGGAACGAACAATGTTTTTTCCAACAGCATTATCATTTGTCCATCCCAATTCTCGAACTGCTGCTTCGTTGATCACTACATTAACCGAGGAGTCGGTTGAGAATTCTTTTGAAAAATTCCTTCCCTTCAAAACTTGAATACCTAAGGTTCGCAGATAATCATAATCTACATGATAAATATTGGCGTGAATTTCTGTTCCGTTACCATTTTCATTCCTTGGATAGATCTGGGTTCCATCCATAATTGGTCCACCTGGAACAGACCTCGAAATAGTTGCTGAAACAACCCGGTTATCTTGTATTACCTGTTGTGCAAAAGCAGCTTGATCCTTGCCTAATAATCTTGCATCGGGAAGAAACAATACCTGCTCCTTATCATAGCCGAGCTTTTTATTTTGCATATAGTGCAGTTGCTGATAAGCAATGATAGTGGCTATAATTAAAGTGGTTGATACGAAAAACTGGAATACGATCAGGCTGCTTCGCAATGGTTTTTTTTGTGAACTCTGAGCAGATGAACCTTTTAAAACTTTAATAGTATTAAACGACGATAAAAAGAAAGCAGGATAAATACATGCCAGTATCCCCGCAGCAATA
>Ga0207686_10001103_pt1 | contig 15716 bp, 16 predicted proteins | sample KBSM24metaG_FD_184396 | JGI IMG/M metagenome (GOLD analysis project Ga0207686, IMG submission 184396) | Miscanthus rhizosphere microbial communities from Kellogg Biological Station, Michigan, USA - KBS M2-4 metaG (SPAdes) (version 2) | ecosystem: Host-associated > Plants > Roots > Rhizosphere >...
GGTGTTGTAACAAGTCGCGGAAAAAAGGGCGGTCTTGGTAGTTGGTTGCTCCTGATACGAATTTCAATAATAACTATTGGAGTGTTATTAGCATTTGCTGCAGCAGGTATTCCTATGGACAGGCTGGCAATAATTTTAGGAGCACTAAGTGTGGGTATCGGTTTTGGATTGCAATCACTGATCAATAACCTGGTGAGCGGATTGATCCTTGCTTTTGAAAAGCCCATCAATGTGGGTGATGTGGTTGAGTTCGGAGGACAATCAGGAACTATGAAGTCAATAGGTTTCAGAAGTAGTATAATCACCACATGGGAAGGAGCTGATGTTATAATACCAAATGGAAATCTCCTAAATGAGCAAATGATAAACTGGACAATGGGAAACAGCAGCCGTCGTGTGGAGATAGTGACTGGGGTAGCCTACGGCACAGACCTGGAAAAAGCAAAAAAACTACTGCTGGATCTATTGGCTGCTGATAAAAGGATCGTCGCTTTCCCTAAACCATTAGTATTAATTAAGGAGCTCAACAGCGGTGCTATTGAGCTCAGGGTATTATTCTGGATCGAACATTATTCTACCTGGATCCAAACAAAAAGTGATATGATCGAAACCATAGACGAAGCATTTAAAAAAGAAGGAATAAAAATTCCTAATCCATCGCAGGACCTGAATATCCGGAGTTTTGTAAGTGAAGTGGAAAAGAAGAAATAGTGTAAAAGTTCTTCCTGTCTGAACAAATGTTAATCCATACTCTTTGTTACAATCATACGTAAACCTTTTTTTATGAAATCAAATACTATTCGGGCATTATTGCTCATTACAATTTTCTTTATGATTGCTGTTAACAGCAATGCACAGCAAAACGTGGATAGCAGTGCACAGCATAACCTGGCTGTTAAATGGTCCCCGCTGGGTTTAGCTTTTGGTAAACTTACACTGGGAGGTGAATACTCTATCAAGAAAAAACAAAGTATTACTTTTTATGCGGGTATTCCGGTAGGTATCCAGCGTAATTTTAATCTTGATAATAATACTGCTGACGTTAAGAGTAATACGGGATCAGTAATGGCAGGTTATCGGTTCTACCTGGGCAAAAGTCCGATGAAAGGTTTTTATTTTGAGCCTTATTTGAAGTACATGCATAACAAACTGGAAGGAACTTTAAATTACAACAATGATAATCCACCTTCGATCTACAAATCCAGTAATGAATTTAGCTCTTTTGGAATTGGAGGACAATTAGGTTTCCAGGTACTTATAGCTAAAAGAATTGTTCTCGACTTTTTCGTGGTGGGTCCCGAAGCTAACACAGTCAAAGAAAATGGATCATTTACTGATGTCACCAATAATATTCCATGGACTCCTGCTGATGCAGCGGAAGCTGAAGACGATATAAAGGATGCTATTGATAACATACCAATCATCGGCGAAAAAATCGAAGTGAAAACAGACCAAAACAGTAAAACTGTATTTATAAGTTACAAAGGTTTTCTGCCCGGTGTCCGCACCGGTTTTTCAATTGGCTTTCGGTTTTAGAAAACGTTAGAGATCATTGAATTTTTTTAATTTAAAAATATTGTAACCAATTCCACCCCTCCTGACTCCAACTAAATATTGGTAGTCTTTTTGATACTCATTATTAAAAACAAGGAGGTTTTATGAAACAATTTATTAGAATTTCTTTAGCCATCAGCACATTGTTACTCTTTCTATCTCCTTTGCAGGCACAAATGAATATGAAACCCAATTCATCGAAGAGTGAACAACTGAGAATGGCCATGCATAAACTTTGGGAAGATCATATTGTATGGACAAGAAATGTGATCCTGAATATAATGGATGATCTGCCGGGTACAGAGCAGGCAGTGAACCGATTACTCAGCAACCAGGATGATATTGGTAATGCTGTAAAGCCTTTTTATGGTGAGGCAGGAGGAAAAGAGCTGACCCGTTTGTTGAGAGAACATATCACAACAGCGGCTGATCTGCTGAAAGCAGCCAAAGCTGGAGATAATTCCGCATTTGATGCAGCCAATAAAAAATGGTCTGCGAATGCAGATGAAATATCTGATTTTCTTAGCAAAGCAAATCCCAATTGGAAATTGAATGATATGAAAAAAATGATGCATGATCATTTGACATTCACAACAGATGAAGCAGTGGCCCGGTTAAAAAAAGATTATGCAGCAGATGTAAAAGCGTATGATAAAGTGCATAACGAAATATTAATGATGGCAGATATGCTGACAGATGGATTAATAAAACAATTCCCGGGAAAATTTTAAATTCTTCGTGACTCTCTGTGACTCTGCAGTTTAAAAACGAAGCCGGGAAAGCAAACTCATCAAGGCCCGGGCTCTGGTCCCTATTATTTTTTTTAAAAAAATAATTATAGTTAGATTTAGTAACTATTAATCATAAAAAAAAGGAGGCCACCATGTTCGCAGTTGTTCGTCACTATCATTTTAAACCGGAAGAAGGTGAAAAAATTGATAAACTCGTAAGAGAAGGATTTGTACCACTTTTGAAAAAAGCGAAAGGATTTATAAGATATTATTGGCTTGATACCGGTAATGGAGAAGGTGCATCATTAAGTGTTTTTAAGGATAAAGCCGGAGCTGATGAATCGATTCATCTCGCAGCTGACTTTGTTAAAGAACATTTGGCTAAACATCTTAATCAGAAACCTGAAATAATTGAGGGGCCAGTAAAGGCCCACGATTAAATTCAAATTTTAAAAAGCCGTCTTTATATAGGGACGGCTTTTATTTTCCTTGTTCATTTCCTTTGAGGTAATGTAGGTATTAAATTTTGGCAGGATTTAACAGCATTTATTTTATTTCGCCTGGCAATAGGTGTAAATTAGATATTGCTTTTATCCTTTAACCAAAAACTATTGTTTATGAAATTCATTTCTACTCTTCTAATAAGCTGTTTGTTTTTCTCCGCAAACTGCCAGCAATGGAAACTTACTACCGGTTATAGCCTGGGATTACCGAGACAGGATCTAGATAAGAACATTCAACCAGTTCATAGCATGCTGACAGGAGTATTATATCAATTGCCCGGGGAGTTAAAAAGACTATCAGTAGGCCTGGATATTGGCATAGGCATATATGCTCATGAAAAGATAGATCAAACATTTCAGTTTGATAATAGTACTTCAACTGTTTTACCTGTTGATTACAGTAGCAATACATTTAACGCAGACATCCAGGCAAGATTTAATTTGCTCAGCGATAAAAATCTTATCATCCCCTATATTAATGCAAAAGGAGGTTTATATAATTTCTTTAGTTCTATATACATTGGTGACCCCGCAGATGCTGGCGGCTGTCATGCTCTTGAACAGGAAAATATAATGAACGATAAAACTATGTATTGGAGTGTCGGTGGTGGTTTACAGGTAAATCCCACGATCTTTTCAAAGAACAAACATAGTAGCAGACTAATGATCGATATCAGCGCCAATACTATACAGGGTGGTGATATCAGTTATATCAATACCAAACATCTTATGGACGCACCAACTACGATCGATCCTGATGGAAAACCATTGAATGTACAATTTATCAATGCCAGTACTCAATCTATACATGAACACAAAGTAGCCCAGGTTTATACTTCACCCCTGAAAATGCTGGAGTTCAGAGCGGGTATTACGTTTATGATTTGTGATAAACAAAAATGAATGCTGTAGATCAAGTTTATTCTATAATGAGATTCGGAAGGAACTAAAACGAGAAGCGGTCAATATGTGGCCCTGCCACCGGAAATATCAAAAATAAATCCTGTATTAAAACTTGCTTCTTTAGATATGATCCAGCATGATAATGCAGCTACTTCTTCAACAGTACCCAGCCGGCCCATTGGTATTTTAGCAGTCATGTAAGCTAATTGTTCCGGCGCTGTTTTTTCATTCATAGCAGTTTTTATAACAGCCGGTGCAAGCCCATTGACCGTTATTCCTGTTTGAGCATATTCTTTTCCAATACCCTTTACAAGCCCGATCACACCTGCTTTTGTAGAGGAATATCCTGTCATGAAGGGGTTACCTTCTTTACCAGCGATCGATGCTATTAATAAAATGCGTCCATAATTATATTTCTCCATAGCCTTAATAGCATACTTTGTCATCAGGAAAGAACCACGAAGATTGATACGGTAAATGTTATCATAATCTTCAACAGGATAGTCAGTAATTTTTGTATTTGATACTCCTGTTATACCCGCAGAATTTATCATAATATGAATCTGTCCAGCTTTCTCTTCAACTTGACGAATACTATCCACTACAGAAGGTTCTGATGAAACATCTACCAACAAACCCTCCACATCAAATCCTTTATTTTTAAGATCCTGTATTGTTTTTTCAAGCATCGGTTGGTTGATGTCAAATAAAAAAACTTTGCCACCTTCAGAAGCAATTCGTTCTGCAATTCCCCTTCCTATTCCCTCAGCTCCCCCAGTAATAATGGCTGACTGGTTCTCGAATCTTTTCATATCAGTTTCCTTTTAGTTGATTTCTACTGGTGAATATATGTAGTATAAAATTATGCGAAGGAATGGAACGGCATAATTTATGTTGCCGTATAGAAGATCAATTGATAACCAGTCAGGCAATTAAAAATTCTAAATGACATGAATACAAATCAGGTGAATGTTCGCTATATGGTTGAGGACGTTGATGCCGCAATCGAGTTTTATACAAAACAACTTGGTTTTGAACTTGGAACAAATTCTTCTCCCGCTTTTGCTGATGTAACAAGAGGAAACTTGCGTTTGCTTCTTAGCGGAAGAAAAAGCTCTGCTGGCAAAGCAATGCCCGATGGTTCACTACCATTTCCTGGTGGATGGAATCGTATCGAACTTGTAGTAGATGATCTGCCTTCTGAAGTTGCGAAGCTGAAGGCAAAGGGTTTACATTTTCGAAATGATATCATAAACGGACCCGGAGGTTCCCAGGTTTTGCTTGTTGACCCTTCAGGAAACCTGATAGAATTATTCGAACCAAAGCATTAACCATAGATGTCAATGTAGGACTTAAAAATTATTTTATATTCTTACGCCCAGCTAGCTACATATTTGTTAGAACACTGAATATGCAGAAAATAATTATACATAACTTAAAAATAGTTTTAAAATAATGACTAATTTACTTCTCGATTTTTTATAAAATAAGGTTTAATGGTTAATGTTTTTGATTAGAAAAGCCCACCAGTTTCCACCGGCGGGCTTCTTTTTACTCCAGATCCGTTGCCATCAGGATCATAATAAAAAAGAAACACTTTCGACAAAGAAAAATCTGCAAATGAAAAATTACCTGATCAACGTGAAGGTTCCTTTTTCTGAAAACTTTTTTCCCGACTTGTATTCACCTTCGGCGATCCATATATAACTGCCACCAGGCTGCTCTAGTCCTTTATAAGTCCCATTCCAGCTATCGGAACCATTTTTTGTAGTGAAGATCACCTGTCCCCACCTGTTGTAAATCGTGAATCGCGTTAAGGTTTTCAGGCAGCCGACAATAATTCTGAACTTATCATTCAAACCATCATGATTTGGCGTGAAGCCAGTTGGCGCATAGATCTTACAATCACTTAATATTATCACCTGCACGGTATCAGTGCGAACGCAACCATAACTATTCACAACTTGAACATTGTATAGCTGGCTTTGCTGAAGAGAACCCGTTGTCACCCTGTTATTCGGACTGATCAAACCGATCGAAGGAGACCATGTATAATTCACACCATCTCTTCCTCCATACAATACGAATTGCTCTCCCTCGAACGCAACAACATTATAATACTTCATGGCTGGCAGAGCATCTCCAACATAAATTCTGCGGACGATACTGTTCGTCATCGCCATACAATTATCTCCATTATATGTCAATGTCACATTGTAATATCCTGCTGTACCATAAACTAACGATGGATCTGGGGTTGATGCGGTTTTGTTATTTCCAAGATCCCATTTCCAGTTCACGATATTGCCGTTGCCATAACCAGGCGATAAACTAATCGCATTGAATTGAGTTAAGCTATTGGAGCATGCTCCCGACATTGAAAAATCTGCTTGCGGTTTGCCATATCGCAGAAATGATGCAGTAGTTGAATCAGACCAGCAGCCGCGATCGGACTTTACCGCGAGTTGGATGCTGTATAAACCAGCAGGAAAATTTGCATTGGCATTTTTTGTGGTACTGAAAACTGCTCCATCTTTTTTCCATATCCAGTTTATTATGCTGCCGCCGGGTATGATAGAGCTATCCGTGAAACTGAAGTCTCCTTCAACACAACCATCTGGCAGTTTTATAGCAGCAACGGGAACAGGGTAAAAGATCAAGGTTGTGTCTCTCATGAAATAGTTACAGCCATATGTAGTGGTGAGTTCGACTCTGTATCTTCCGGCAGATGTAAAGGTGAGAATTGAATCAGTTGCACCCGGGATCGCAATGCTATCCTTATACCATTGAAAATTTGTAACGTCTCCATCGCTGATGGAATACACAGCTTTTATTGTTGAACTCCTTCCTTCGCAGCTGGCCGAATCGCCAACAAATGTGTACTTGACCAATCTTGGTCCAAGGTTATCCAATAACCTTACCCTGATAAGAGAAGTATCGCCTGTACCGCAAACATTGATACCATAGACCCAAATACTGTCATATATTGTTGATCCAAGATTAACCGCGATACTGTTTGTTCCGTCACCGGACAAGATCGAACATCCGGGTGGCACACGCCATTGGTACCCTACTGCTTGTGGAAGCGGAGCTATTGAATAGGTCACTGTAGCGTTGGGCATGCAGAAGTTTTTTGGTCCGTTGATCGGACCTGCTTTCGGAACCCGGACAATATTTCCTTTTATTGCAGTGAAGTGGATGTTGATGGTACTGCCACAATTGTTTTTTCCTGTTGCTGTGTATGTGATCGTATCAATATTTCCGTTGCAAGTAACCAGCGGTCCCACAGTTGTGTTCAGCCCTGTCGATGGTGACCATGTCCAGCTATCAAAACCACCGGTGTGAATTACTTCAAAATCAGTAGGACCGGAAGAACATATTTGGGTCGTATCACTGGAACTTGCTGCGGAATTTCCGCCAATCAAAAAAGATGGACCTGTCAGATCCACCGACTCATCCACATCAGCCAAATTCAAAACATTCACAAATTTGAGAGAGACCTGGCGACCGGGCGCAAGATCACCCAGTTTGAAAGAGATAGTAATTGCGATATCATCATTTAATGAACCCGTGCATTGATGTTCGGAAGCACAGTTCCATGCATCTTGTGCGCTGCGATTGGAAAAGCCACCCCAGGCAACTCTTGCTCTGCAGTCGCGGGTGCCAAGTCCGATGAAGCAACCGTAGACCAATCCCTCTGCAGTAACAATGGCTCTATTATCTATATTTGGATTTTGACTAACGATGGTATTTAACGTATTATAATCTCCGGTGAGTGCCACCTCATTGTCCGGATCGATGTTGCGCATGTAATAGAGATTGTGAATCGTATCCTGGGAAACATTTCTCATTGTAACCTCTGTCAGGAAATAAAGTTTATCGATTGGTACCGATGTTTTCGAAGTGATCTCGATACCATTGATCATTCCTTGCCATGTGCCTGTAATAGTTACCCCGTCGTTAGCGTACCGGGTAACGCTTCCCTGGATATCGGATATATCGCACAACAAGTTGTTGTTATAATCTTGTCCGTTCATTGTGATTCCCCAACCTTCTTCGGGAGTTCCGGGTACATAGTAGTCGCCACAATAGTTAGGCGCTCCAACATTCCACCCATCCTTGCCATGATCAGCAACAAAACCAAGCCTGAGGGGATTATCAAATCCGCCACGCGGATGATAACCCGGAGGTGCATTAATGGTAGTACCAAAAACTCCGCAGGGACCAATTCCTAATTCGAGATAATTTGCCTGGATAAAACAATTACCATTGACAATTTGCGCAAACAGTTGAAAAGAAATAAGTGCAAAGCAAAATACGAGTATGACTACCTTTTGTTTCATACATATTAATCACACTACTTGAATTGAATGATGAAATTTTTACTATTGGCATTTCAACTGATGCGGGATTAAGGCAGTTCTGTATAGGGAAGGTTTAGTTTGTCACTAAATATACAATTTACTGATTAAGTAAAAATAACGTAAACATGGTATTTTCGTTGGGAGCAGAAAAGAAACTGTCGGGATAACTAATCAAATAAAACTACTTTACATCGAAGGCAAAATCAATACCCCGAAAGTAGCATTCCCGGTTTCTCGGGCTAAGCATTCAATGATGCAAACTATAAGTTGGTGATCGAACTCGCCCATCACAATTAATAGCTGCATCTATTCAAAACTACTACACCGCAGCTCCCACTTATTTCTTTCCAAGATGAAATATTCTGAATCCGAGAGATAATTGAAATACCTGGCTTTTAATAGTCTCATACGCCGGATCATCACTGTTATCAGTCAATCCCATATTATAACGGGCATCAAATTTTAGTCCCATAGGAGCATCCCAACCTAAACCCAATCCGAGGCTGACATCCGCTTTTTTCAAGTCGTCCTTAATGCTACTTCCATCGAGCTCGGCTTTATTTAAAAAACCAAACTGTGGACCGGCCTGCAGATTAAATCCACCAGCGAGGTAAAGTTTCAGCATAACAGGAATATTGATGTATTTCGCATCCCAGTCTCCCAGGTCCACTTTTGTTCCCTGCTGAGAAAAAATAAACTCTGGCTGAAGACCAATTTTACCAAATTTGAAAAGTGAATATGCCCCAACGTGATAACCTGTTTTATTAGATGTATGGATATCTGGGATCTCCAATTTTGAGAAATTCACACCACCCTTAATACCGATATCAATTCTCTGTCCAAATAAAGTGTAATTGATCGCAACAATGCAGAGAAGAAGAATAGTTTTTTTCATCACTTTCATTTTGGGGAATTATAAAGCAAATCTTAAGCCTGTTATCGTGTTTGTCTTCTGCAAAAACTACACTTCCACAAAATTCAGATCTTTTCCGAAACTCTCTTTTTTGAAATACAATGCAAATATGGCGATCGACATACATATTATTGCTGTAATTCCTCCGCTTAACAAATAATTATTATCTGTTATACTTCTTAACCATCTAAACAAAATAATAATTAACGGCAATGAACCACGCACCATGTTGGGAACAGTAGTTGTGACCGTAGCACGGATATTGGTTCCAAATTGTTCAGCCGCCATTGTTACAAGTATGGCCCAGAAGCCACCACCAAAACCAAGTCCTGCACAAATTCCATAAAACATATTTGCAGAACCGCCGTGTTGTCTAAAATATAAAAACATGCAAACTGAAGAGATCAAAAAATAAATATAAACCGGTTTCTTGCGACTCTTCATTGCATTACTTAATAAGCCAATAATGATATCGCCAATACAGCCGGCTATATAAAAATATAAAATGGCTTTACCTACATCGATCGGTTCAGTAATATGTAACTCCGCAGCAAATTTATCTGAGAAGCCAATTAAGATCCCGGCCACGAACCAGGTTGGTAGTCCTATCAAAATGCATTTCAGGTATTTGGTAAATCTTTGTCTTGGATTGAACAACATAAAAAAATTTCCCCGCTTCACCTCCATTTGTTTCAGTTTGGCAAACAAACCGCTTTCAAAAACTGTTGCCCGCAATGCAAGCAACAGCAATCCCATTCCTCCCCCAATAAAATAACATATACGCCAATCGAATTCCTGTTTTATAAAATAAGCGGCGATAGCGCCGGTTAATCCAACACTTGCAACAAGTGAAGTACAAATACCCCGCTGTTCTTTTGAAACAAGTTCACTCACCAATGTGATGCTGGCGCCTAATTCACCTGCCAGACCAACACCAGCGATAAATCGCAGTGTAGCATATTGGGAATATGTTTGCACAAATCCATTCCCAATGTTAGCCAATGAATACAACAAGATCGAGCCAAACAAAACACTTAGTCTTCCTCTTTTATCACCCAGCACTCCCCATATAATGCCTCCGAGCAGCAAACCCACCATCTGTATGCTAAGTATATTTTCCCCGTCAGCAACTGGATTTAAACCCAATTCACTAAGACTTGGTTTGCGGATGATGCTGAATAAGATCAGGTCGTATACATCAACAAAATATCCTAAAGCACCAACGATGACAGCAATAGAAACAATATGATGATGTGAATGATGATGTTTTGTTTTGATGAACATGGTGGTGGCTTTGGTGGAGAAGAAAGTTTTGGATAACTGAATATAAGACGAAAAAACAAAAAGATTGTACATGATATTGCCAGCACTCACTACAGGCAACGAGAGGACGGCATAACATATCAAATTTCTTATGATTTTATTAAATGTTAGAAGGCTACCAACCGAAGCTGAAAGAAATATACATTTGCTTCATTATAAACTTTGATCTATGGCAGAACAGGAAGTGATCAAGCATACAAAAAAATTATTTGGCATATGGGAAACAAAGAACCCCATTTGGCATAAGATCGGCGAGTTCCTTTTTGAGATATTTATTATAATATTTGCTATCACTGTCTCCATATACTTTCACGATCGCAGCGTGCTGAACCACCAGCGTCATGAAACCAAAGAGTTTCTATTAGGACTAAAACAAGATCTTACAACTGACATTCAAGAAATGAACCAGGACAAAAGTTCATTCATGCAAAGTGAAAAAGCATTTCATTATATAACGAGCAGAAAATTGGATGAGCCACTTAGCGTCGACACGATCCGCAAATACTCCGGATGGATATTTAATACAACCGGACTGGTACCCAACAGCGGAAGGTTTGAAGGTTTTAAATCTTCGGGTAAGATCGGGACCATCGAGAATAAAGAATTACAGGATAATATTATGGATCTGTACCAGGAAGATATTCCCAACCTCATTAACAGTACGAATTTCTATACTTCAAAAAAACAGCGCTTATTTGAATTCGTTAACATGAACAGGAAAAGACTCACTGACTCCACCTCCAACCTTGTCTCCGTTCTTTCCTCAGATCCTGCATATAATATTTGTTTTTCATTAACTTTCGTAAAGGAAATTCTCGACCGATACGACACTTCCATCAATAAGATGAAATCGATCATTAGTGATATTAATAAGCAATATGGACAAGAGTGATCTCATGAAAGCGGCTCCGGTTTCGGAGGCATGCCTGCAGGCTTGGACTTATCCTCAGGTAAAGGAATAAACTCTTTGTTATCATTTGGTGGAAGTATAATTCGACCTTGTTTCCAATCTTCTTTAGCTTGTTCAATACGTTCCTTACGGGATGAAACAAAATTCCACCAGATAAATCGTTCACCAAGCGGTTCCCCACCTAACAACATCAGGGTTGTATTTTCTTTTGCCAGTATATTTGGATCAACACCTTTGTTGAACACAAGCATTTGTCCCTGGTTATAAGTATTACCAGCCACTTCAACAGTTCCTTTAGCAATGTAAAAGCCACGTTCATCATGTTCTTTTGGAAGTCCGAATCTTGCTCCTTGCTGAAGTACAACATGCAAATAAAATAAAGAAGAGTTTGTTCTCACATTATTACTCAATCCATACGCATTGCCTGCGATCAGTCGCATCCATACATTGGTGTCAGTAAATATGGGAAGCTGATCCGGCGTGTAATTATTAAATGATGGCGCAGATTCTTCATCTTTTTCAGGAAGCGCAACCCAGGTTTGGATCATTTCCAAATTACGTCCGGCAAGTGCAGTAGGATCTTCAAATCTTTCTGAATGTGCAATGCCACTGCCGGCTGTCATCCAATTCACTTCACCGGGACGGATGATCTGTTCTACACCCAAACTGTCACGATGTGTAACCTGCCCACCAAAAAGATAGCTCACTGTTGAAAGCCCGATATGCGGATGTGGTAATACATCCAATGTGGAAGGCGGTGAAGGAATATCTGTGATTGGCCCGGCATGATCCATAAAAATAAAAGGCCCAACCATTCTACGCAGGCGAAACGGAAGAATGCGTTTAACTTTTATTGATTTACTTATCGCAGCCTCACGGGCTTCAATTACAATATCAAGCATGATCCATCAATTGTTTTTAAAATGTAAAGGTAGTATTGTTGAGATTCGGTTGGTTTACTTACGATTGTTGAAGTCCACTCCAGAAAACAGTATATACATTTAACAACAATAGTTAAAGTCTCTCAGACTAGTTAAATTTGAATACTTAAAGATCACATATGAAATCATCAAAATTCGACCGCCGGAAATTTATTAAATCAGCAACTGCGGCTACATCTGCGGCTGGTTTGTTTTCATTTTTACCTAAAGGACTTTTAGGCAATAGCACTCAATCAAAAGACACGGAGAATAATTTTGTGCAAAGCAATGCTGAACCAAAAATTTATTTCTCTGTTATCGGCATTAATCATAATCACATAAACTCCCAGGTTGACGCAGTGATCCGGGGCGGTGGGCAATTAGTTTCGTTCTATGCTAAAGAAGATGATCTTGCGGCTGCATTCTCAAAAAAATATCCGCAGGCAAAAAAGGTAGATGCCGAAAAAGAGATCCTGGAAGATAAAACCATCCAGTTAGTGTTAAGCTCCATCATTCCTAATGAAAGAGCACAACTAGGTATAAGAGTAATGCAACATGGAAAAGATTATATGTCAGATAAACCTGGAATCACTACACTCGAACAACTGGCCGATGTGCGGCGTGTGCAAAAACAAACCGGTCGTATCTATTCTATCATGTACAGTGAAAGATTTGAGAATAAAGCAACGGTTAAGGCAGGAGAGCTTGTAAAAGCTGGTGCGATCGGAAAAGTAATTCAGACGATCGGGCTTGGGCCTCATCGCATAAGTTTATCAACAAGACCACCATGGTTCTTTGATAAGAAATATTTCGGCGGCATCATTACTGATATCGCTTCTCATCAATTTGATCAGTTCCTGTATTTCACTGGATCTACAAAGGCTGATATAGTCTCTTCTCAAACAAGTAACGTTGCACATCCTCAGTATCCGCAATTCGAAGATTTTGGTGATGTGACCGTCAATGGCGATGGAGGTACAGGATATATAAGAGTGGATTGGTTTACCCCCGATGGTTTAAAAACCTGGGGTGATGGAAGATTGACAATTTTAGGCACGGAAGGTTTTATGGAGATACGCAAGAACATTGATATTGCAGGAAGGGATGGCGGCAATCATCTTTTTGTTGTAAATGGAAAAGACACGCAGTACATTGATTGCAGCAATGTGAATCTTCCTTATGGGGAGCAATTAGTAAATGATGTATTGAACAGAACTGAAACTGCAATGACACAGGAACATTGTTTTCTCTCAACTGAACTTGCATTAAAAGCTCAAAAGCAAGCAAAGAAGTTAGTATTTAATAAGGCATAGGAATACGAGATCATTGGACGATTCAATTTCTTTTTATACTCTTTATTGTATTGAAGAAAGAAGGAAACTATCGAAAACAAGGAGGAATAAAACTTATGCCGAACGCTTCAGTAATTCCGATAATTTCTTAAAACTTTCGTAAGGCCCTTTATCGGTAAACATATTTACCACCCATGCAGGAAGACTGCCACCCGGCTCAGCATCGAATATATAAACGATGCTGATCGTTTTTGCTGAAGGCATGGTAACATACCAACTGATATCCGACCGCGGCACCCTTACCATTCCGCTTTTTTCCGGCGTATAACCTGGCACTCCCGCTTCTGATATCATTAAAAAACGGTTAAGACTGTCCTTATTCATTTTCATGTGTACGATGGCATCCCTGTTTGTCATCGGCCAGGGTAAATGGATCTCTGAATAATAATAAAATTCACTGGCACTGACCCTTTTCAGGATGGATGAGTTTTTATTATTATATACCCAATTTTTTTGATTGGGTACGTCATTGAGTATAGCCATCAGCTTATCATAAGTTCCTTCAAGTGTACATTCTACTTTTATGCTTTTAAATTTTGAATGCTTTACTTCTGACTGGTAAACTTTTATTCCGTCTTCGTCTTTACTTAGTTTCCAGTTGTACTGACCAATGGCAGCAGATGCAAAAGTGGAAAACAAAACCAGCCACGTCAGTTTTATAATAGAGATCTTCATATATATTTTTTGGGGTGGTGTAAGGTAGTCTTTATTGCTGAGCAGGAAGCTGTCTGTGATCCATTTTAACACTTATTAAAGATTAGTTAAAGGACCCGAAGTAATTGAAAAATTAATTTTATCCATTCACTCTTTTTTTTGCTTCCGCGGACCTGATGACAGGTATTATTTTAAAATCTACAATATCATTCCAGTTGCTGATCCATTCATGCAGTTTATCAATAGAATCGCTTTCCATAACCTGGTAACAAATAGTCATCTCTTCGTTGATCCAGCTGTCGATGTACAGTACTCCTTTCGGAAGCATTCTTCCTTTTTCATCAAAGCGCCGGTATAATTCTTTTACTTGTCCGGGATGAAAATGTTCAATGACCATGTACAACATAAAGGATGTTTGATGATGCAAGCTACGATTTTTGTAATCTCAGCAACTGACAACACCAGATCGCCCTGTAAGAGAATAAATCAATCACACTTCATCGTTCTTATCTTTGCCAATCATGTATTATATCGTTTACGGCTTACTCTATATCTTTTCCTTATTGCCGTTGAGAGTTCTCTACCTTTTTTCTGACATTGCTTATTTCTTTTTTTATCCTGTTTTTGGGTACAGAAAAAAAGTTGTAATGGATAACCTGTTGCAGGCTTTTCCCGAAAAAACTGAAAAGGAACGAATAGGCATTGCAAAAAAATTTTATAGGAATCTTTTTGATATGTTTTTAGAGACCATCAAGATGATCTCAGCATCAGATAAATTTATAGCAAAGCGGTTTACTGCAAACTGGGAATTGATACGATCTCTCGAGCAAACAGGTAAAAGTGTACAGGTACACCTTGGACATAATTTTAATTGGGAATGGGGAAATTCGATATTGACAAATTACACAGCATTCAAATTTTTGGCTGTCTATATGCCGATAAGGAATAAAATTTTCGAAAGATTATTTTATAAGTTGCGAACCCGCAATGGTGCTATTTTTTTAAAAGCCACAACTATGCGTGAAGAATTTTTGCCTTATGCAAATACACATTACCTGCTCGGCTTAATAGCCGATCAAAGTCCGGGTCACCCGGGTAATGCATGGTGGTTTAATTTTTTTAATAAACCAACGCCGTTTTTAAAAGGTCCGGCAAAAGGTGCTATACTAAATAATACAGCAGTTGTGTTTGCATTTATTCATAAACCACGCCGTGGATATTATGAAGCTGTTTTTAAACTGGCAACAAATGATCCTGCTTCATTGACGGAACAGGAACTTACGGGAAAATTTGTTGTTTACCTAGAAGAAGGAATCAGGCAATATCCAGATATGTGGCTTTGGAGCCACCGCCGATGGAAATGGGGATGGAAACCAGAATATGGCGAAATAAATAAATAACAGGGTCCTCACTTTTTGTCGGGCAAGACTCCGGCGGGCGGAACATTACCGACAATGGAGAAGACCGCAGTTACTGAAAAAAACCCGCAATGCGGGGTTTTGAAAAGAGTTGAATTAATACCTATGGCCACCAATTCCAATACTTATTTGTAAGGATGGTTTCCTGCTAACTCCATAAGGATAGCTATG
>Ga0207686_10001106_pt1 | contig 15703 bp, 18 predicted proteins | sample KBSM24metaG_FD_184396 | JGI IMG/M metagenome (GOLD analysis project Ga0207686, IMG submission 184396) | Miscanthus rhizosphere microbial communities from Kellogg Biological Station, Michigan, USA - KBS M2-4 metaG (SPAdes) (version 2) | ecosystem: Host-associated > Plants > Roots > Rhizosphere >...
GCTGTCGACGACTTTTCAGCGACGAGTCCATCGTAGGAGCGGCGACTTAGACCGGACTTAAAAGGACGGCACAGCGCAGGTGCCCTCGCTCATCGCGTCGAACCGCCGGCGCGGCGGCGCATCACCGCAGCACGTAGCTGGCCAGCACCGCCTGCACTTCGTAGATGCTGAGCCGCTTGTTGAACTGCTTCTGCACGGGCACGGCGGCGCCCGAGATCCAGATCTTCAGCTCCGCATCCAGATCGAAGGTGCCGGCCGTCTCCACGCTGAAATGCGTGATGCTGCGGTAGGGGATGGAGTGGTAGGTCACCTTGCTGCCTGTCAGCCCCTGCTTGTCCACGAGCACGAAGCGCTTGTCGGTGAAGACGAAGTAGTCGCGGATCAGCTGATAGGCGTGCTCCACCTTTTCGCCGGGCGCCAGAATCTGCGCGAACTCCTGCTGGATGGTCTGCGGATCGATCCTGGAAGCGTTGCCGAGCATGCCGTCGAGAAGGCCCATGGTGCGGTGTCCTTGGAGTGCGTTGGAAAGAAAGGCGCAGGCCCTGCGCCATCGGCGATAGCCGATCGCTGATCGGGCACAGCCATTGTGCGGCGGAGCGCGGATCTGGCACACGTCACCGTGTACGCATACCGGATCACCGGCACGAGTTCGGCATCTTGGAGGCCTTCGTCGATGAGCGCTCGCGGCATGATCGCGTGTGCGAAACCTCGCCCCGTCGCACGCCCTTCCTCTTCCAGGCCGGCGTCTCTGCCCGGTGCCGCAACATCGCCGCCACGCATGCCGGGTCCGTGTTCCAGCTGCGGCCTCAGCCCTCGCCGGACGGGCCCAGGGACCAGAGCGCGACATAGAGAGGGCCCTGGTGGCCAGCGACGCGGCCGTGAGCCAGAGGTCTTTGCGCATCGCGCGGGATGGATGGGGCGGCGAATGATGGGCGAGGCCGGGCGGCTTCATCCAGCGGGGCCGCCGCAGCACCTCAGGGCATCATCGCGTCACTACGCGTAGTGCGGGCCGTCGTGCCACGCATCCCGCAGCGGGCCGACCGTGACGGCCTTGACCTCTTCCCGGGCCGACAGCCAGGCCGACACGGCTTCGCGGTCGTCTTCGGTGGCAGAGCCGCGTCCCCAGCGCGAGACGAAGCCCCCGCCCACGCTGCCGCCATAGGCCAGGCCGCGCGCCTCGATCGACTCATCCAGCAGCGCCGACAGCAAGGCGTTCTGCTCCTCGAAGGCCAGCGGGCGGTGCAGTTCCACGTCCACCCGAAAGCCCCATTCACGAAACTCGCCGATGCGCAGCTTCTTCCTCAGGCGCCGGCTGCGGTGGCGGGACGGGGGCGGGTTCCATTTCATGGCGTTGCTCCTGGGCTGGGTGCCTTCTTGCGATGGCGGAACGGGTGAACGCATGCAGGATGCGAGGTGAGCATGACGTTTTGAAGACGTCGCGCTGACCCCGGGCGGCAAGGTATGAAGAAAGAGCGTCAGCGCCTCGTGGAGCTGCCCTCGTGCCCCCCCTTGCTGCCACATCCGCTGGCTCGCCTCATTTTTCCGGCATGGCCGAGGAGTGGTGGCTCGTGATGAGCCATTGGCCGTCGATGTAATCGTAGGTATAGCTGTAGCGGGCCTTCACCACGGCCCCGGTCTTGGCGAAGGTGAAGGTATAGAGGCCTGCATCCACCGCGGTGTTGCAACCCGTCTTGATGAAGCGCTGGATGATCTTGCCGCTCGGCTGGTCGTGCAGGAAGTGCTCGAAGTAGTCTTCCTCTTCCGCCGCCGTCAGCCGCGGCTTGTTCGACACCGTCGGCAGCAGGATGGAGTTCGGCGCGTAGTTCTCCACCACCTTGTGGGCATCGCCGGTGGCCAGCGACGCATTCCACCGGTCGAACAGGGCGGCCACCTGTTCGGGGGTGATGTGCTCGCAGGTCTCGGTGGTCGTGCTCGCCGCAGCGGTCTTCATGGCTGCAGGGGTTGCCGATCCGGAACTGCTCGACCCCGGCGCTGACGCGCAGGCTACCAGGGACGCGGTGCAGATCAGCGGGATGATCCGAAGGAGTGGGTGATGCATAGGAGACCTCTCAACAAAGGCTGTTGTTGTTGCCGATGCGGAAATGCACGGCTTTTCTTGCCACCCCATGCCCCAACCCGCAGGCTCTGCAGTGCGATGGGCCTTGTCACTACATCCAGGAAGAAGCCCATGGCAAAGCCATGCGCGCTTCTATGGAGAAGAAGAAAGGCGCATCGACGCTGAACGGAGCAGCCAGCCAGCAAGGCCGGTGCATCAGGGGCGGCACGCCATTGAATGATTCGGCAGCAGTGCCGTCAAGGGCCTGCGGAAATGACAATCGACACAGCGCAAGGCAGGTGCCGAATCTGGGCGGGGCGTCAACGGGCTGCATGGCCGGGTGAGCGTCATGGGCCTCGATTCTTTTGCCGCATCGAAAGCAGCCCTGGCATGGGGATGGCCGCGCCATCCCCACCAACTATTGCCGGCTTGGGAAGATGCCTTCCATGCAGATGCAATACACGGAGCCGGCGACCGGCTCCTTGCCCTTCAGGTTGGGCAGCGCGAAATGGGTTTTTCCGTCACCCCCGTAGGTCGTCCCCAGCAGGGAAAAGACCGCCATGTATTGGTTGATCGGAAGGCTTCTTCCGTCGCAGATCATCCAGCCGCTGGGTTCGAAGCCGAAGGCGAAGAGCTGGATTTGTCCAAGAATCGGGTCCATGGGGTTTCCTTTGTGTCGTCATGCACGGATGCAAATGCCGCCGAGCGCCCCTTGTGCGGGGTGCCTGGGTTGTACGGTCAGCGGTCCGCCGCCGCAAGCTCGGTAACCTTCAGGCGGCCACCCCGAACAGGGCGCCCACTCCAGCGGTCAGCCCCATGGCCAAGGCGCCCCAGAAGGTCACGTGCAGGGCCGACGCGAGCAAAGGCGCACCTCCGGCGCGCGCCGCAATCACCCCGAGGAACGCGAGGAAGAAGAGCGAGCTCGCCGCAAGCCCCCACATGAGCGCGGCAGCGGGCAGCACCAGAACCATCAGCAGGGGCAGCAAGGCGCCCGCGGCAAAGGTACTGGCCGAGGCGAGCGCCGCCTGCACGGGTTTGGCGGACAAGGTATCCGAGATGCCGAGCTCGTCCCGCGCATGCGCGGCCAGCGCGTCATGCGCCATCAGCTGCGTCGCAACGCGCGACGCCAGCGCCTCATCGAGCCCGCGCTTGATGTAGATCGCGACCAGCTCCGCATGCTCCTGAGCGGGGTTGTCCGCCAGTTCCGCCTGCTCGCGGATCAGATCGGCGCTCTCGGTATCGGCTTGGGAACTGACGGACACGTACTCGCCTGCCGCCATCGACATGGCCCCCGCCACGAGGCTGGCAACGCCTGTCATGAGAATCGTCCGGGTGCCGGCCCCCGTCGCCGCGACGCCCAGGACCAGGCTGGCCGTGGAGACGATTCCGTCATTGGCGCCGAGAACGGCATCGCGCAGCCAGCCGGTCCGGTGCGTTCTGTGCCGTTCGCTGTGCCGCATGGGTAGCCTCTGGTTGGTTGGGTGAATGGCTCACGAAACGCTTCTGGCTTCGTCGCCGCATCTTGCCGTACTGCACTTGCCGCCGCACGAGCTAGCAGCCCTCAGCGAAGTTCGGAGTATGGGCTTGATCTGCGCCAGTCAGCGCTGGCGGCAAATGTTCCGGTGATGTCGTTTATCTCGGTCTTCGGCTTTTGGCTGGAAATTCCGGTCAGATTTTGGGCGAGGCTTTTCGAATGTACCGAACAGAGAACCAGAGCATTGGAAGTGCTGAGGCGGAGAACAATGCAATGGGCCGAAGATATGCTGTGACCAGGGGCAATAGGCTTTCGCCACCGGTTCTTAAATGTCCATCGGAGGACGTTGAGTTGCCTGAAGAGATTATTAAATCCATGCTGACGACGTTAGGTGCGGCTAGGTAGAAGACTGCGCCGTACAGCAAGTAAAGCGCGATAGTGCTAGATATAAAAAATAATCGCGCTTTTGATGTTTGCTGCCTCGCAATCCTTGAAGCAGCTAGCGCAAATATGGCCGGCAACCCTATGAGTATTAATGTGTCAAATAGTTAGAAAATCATTGTTGTGCGAGCGGAGGATTTGGTCTTGGTTTTGACGTTCAGAGGTGTCTAGGAAGCTCGGGGCGATTCAGGTAGGGTGTGCGCCAATGTGCGCTGGAGGTGCAGGGGCGAAGCAACCACAACAAGGCGGCCTGCGCGCTGGCCAATAAGCTCGCGCGCATCTGCTATACGACGCTGCGCGATCACAAGCGTTTGATGAGGCAGCTAGGCTGATCCGGAAAGAAAGCCGCCAGAGCTTTGCGATGCCAAAATGATAAGCCAGCAAATAATGAACTCCACGCCAAAGCCAGAATCGATTCACCACTTGCGATGGGTTTGATCGGCCATCATGGCCAACCGGGTTACTCCCACACCGCACTACGCCGATAACTCTTCCGGCAGCTTGCCTGCCGCTTGTATCGTGTGGCGACGCGATGACGCAGATTCCATGTCGGCACGGACCACCGCAGAGTCCACTGCAGATGCCGGATATACGGCTGCAGGTGGTCCCCAATCGGTCAGGCTCTTGTTGTTGTGGGAGCGTCCATATACGCCCAGTTAGGCGAAATTTTGGGGCGCGGTAGAGGTTGGATTTTTGAACGTCTTTCCATGCGCCATGAATGATTTGTTGTACTCGACCACGTTGGCATCGAATGTAGATTGCCCTTGCTCTATGCGTGATATGTGAAACCACCAAAAGTCGGCAGTGTTAACAATCTTGTTGTAGAGCGATGGCTTCATTGCAAAGAGCGCATCATGGGTCTTTGTTGCCAGCATTGGCTGGCTTTGCTGAGCGTGTGGTCGGGCGTAGCCCATTACTTTCTTAGCTAGACGGACGCAGTCTCTGGCCGCCTGTTCGCGGACTTGCATATCGGGGGTTGTGACGGCACGGCGTTCTGCATTGATGTCCGTGTACATCGCTGCTTCTCTCCCGAACTGGATGGCGGTCATTATTTCGGCAATCTCCATTGCCTTCTCTCGAAGGTCACTGATAGCTCGCATCCACGGCATGAAGGCGTAAGTGACCTTCTGCGAGTGATCTTCGAAATTTAGCTTTAGGCGCTGTTGAATTGCGGGGTCTCTTAGGTTCTTGCCGAGACCTTCAAAGGCTTGCACCGACTTCCCGATTTCTTCGATACTTGACACTGCTAAGAAGTACGCTCTAGCCAAATGCCCGTGATTAAGCAAAAGTTCAGCCTCTCTCAACAGCGCTTCTGCATTGGCAATTGCTGCATCTCTGTATTGATGCAGTAGTTCATGTGTAAGTTCGTAGCTACGCTCTTTTATTGGCATGGTGCTGCTAGCGGGTGGCGCCTAACGTGGAGCTAACCGGCTCGCCAGAGCGCAGCTTTGGCGAGTCCAGCGACCGAAGGGAGCGCGGTTGAGCGCAGTGTTATGTTTCAATTCGGTATATACGACTGAGCTCATGGAATAGATTTTCTCGCGCATCAAGCAACTGGGAACGGTACTCTTCCATCTGCCCCTCCGTGAGCGACTTATTTCCATCATAGGCATCGCGCCTCATACGCTTTGCAAGGTTGCCGTAGTTTCGGAGAAGTTTTTGTGCGTTGTCATGTCCTAGAAGGAGTAACTTTGATTCTGCGCTGGTTAAATCGCTGAATGCGTCAAAAAATTCTGCCTTTGTTTTTGTGAGTTCCTCTTTCCGGTGTGGCAGAAGGTCAATTTTTTGATCTCGATTCCGCACCCATTCAACCATTAGCGCCCAGTAGCGCATTGTTATATGAGAGAAATCCTCAATTTGTTCGGCCGATTTTTCCAGAAGACCGTGGTGGCGGATTAGACGCTCTCGCCTGGAGTCGTCTCGCGTTTTGCTTTTGGCCATCCAGTACGCAGATATGCCAGAAATCAAGGCCCCTAGTCCAACCTTTACGGCAGTATCAATGACTTCTAAATAGGTCACTGGTAGCGCTCCGAAACATAACTAGATTTAGACGACAGTCATCCTACCGGCCGCAGTCTGCCAACACAACACCGTTCGTCCCGTCCCCAGGAAGACCCCAGCATCACGCCGGTTAGGCAAACCTAAAATTTGGCGGATGAGCCCTGGTCCAGCTCCGACTCCTGAATCGCTTGCTGAAGCGCGTCAGCCCAAGCTGCTGGAGCGCATGCGCTCCCAACTTCGCACGCGGCATTACAGCCTGCGCACGGAGCAAGCCTATATTGACTGGGCGCGCCGCTTCATCCTGTTTCACGGCAAGCGCCACCCGCAGGATATGGGTGCAGCCGAGGTCGAAGCATTCCTGAGCCATTTGGCTGTGGAAAGGCAGGTTTCCGCATCCACGCAGAACCAGGCCAAGGCGGCGATTCTGTATTTGTACAAGCAGGTTTTAGGGATAGAACTGGCGTGGCTGGACGAGGTGGTGCAGGCCAGGCGGCCTCAGCGTTTGCCGGTGGTGCTCACACCGACCGAGGTCCGTGAGCTGCTGTTGCATGTGGATGGAACGCCGGGGCTCGTCGCGCAATTGCTCTATGGCACGGGCATGCGTCTGCTGGAGGCGCTGCGGCTGCGGCTGCGGCTGCGGGTGAGGGATGTGGAGTTCGCGCGGCGCGAGGTGATCGTGAGGGAGGGCAAGGGCGGCAAGGACCGGGTTATGGTGCTGTCTGAAAATTTGACCGCACCCCTGCAGGCGCAGCTCCACAAGGCGTGGGCCTTGCACGACAAGAATGTGGCGCCCGGAATGGGCACGGTGTATTTGCCGCGTGCGTTGGCGGCGAAATCTTCCGGCGCCGACGGGCCTGGTTCGCTATCTAGCCGACAGCGGCCAGCGCCCATCAAAGCGCAAAGATCTTCCCCGGATTCAGGATGTTCTGCGGGTCCAGCGCCTGCTTGATCGCGCGCATCATGGCCACGGCGCCGGGACCGGTTTCGTCGAGCAGGAAGCCCATCTTGTGGATGCCCACGCCGTGTTCGCCGGTGCAGGTGCCGCCCATCGACAGCGCCCGTGCGACCAGCTGGTGGTTCAGGGCTTCGGCGGTCTGGCGTTCGGCGGGGCTGTCCGGGTCGATCAGGTAGCCGAAGTGGAAGTTGCCGTCGCCCACGTGGCCGACGAGGAAGTAGGGGATGCCGCTGGCGTCGGCCTCGGCGACCGAATCGAGCAGGCAGTCGGCCAGGCGGCTGATGGGCACGCAGGTGTCGGTGCTGATGGCGCGGCAGCCGGGGCGGCTTTGCACGGCGGCGAAGTAGGCGTTGTGCCGCGCGGTCCAGAGGCGCGTGCGCTCCTCGGGCGTGGTGGCCCATTCGAAGGCGTTGCCGTGCCACTCCTGCGCGAGGGACTGCACGGTCTCGGCCTGTTCCTGCACGCCGGCGGGGGAGCCGTGGAATTCCATGAGCAGCATGGGCTCTTCGCGCAGGCCCAGCTTGCTGTGGGCGTTGACCATGCGCACGGTGTTGGCGTCGATCAGTTCCACGCGGGCGATGGGTACGCCCAGCTGGATGGTCTGGATGACGGTGCGCACGGCGGCCTCGATGCTCGGGAAGGAGCAGATGGCGGCGCTCACGGCTTCGGGCAGGGGGTAGAGGCGCAGGGTGACTTCGGTGATGACGCCCAGCGTGCCTTCGCTGCCCACCAGCAGGCGGGTCAGGTCATAGCCGGCGGCGCTCTTCTTGGCGCGTGTGCCGGTGCGTATGGCCTCGCCCGCGGCCGTGACCACTTCCAGCGCCAGCACGTTCTCGCGCATGGTGCCGTAGCGCACGGCGTTGGTGCCGCTGGCGCGGGTGGCGGCCATGCCGCCGATGCTGGCGTCCGCGCCCGGGTCGATGGGGAAGAAGAGGCCCGTGTCCTTGATGGCCTCGTTCAGCTGCTTGCGGGTGATGCCGGGCTGCACGGTGACGGTGAGGTCGTCGGCATCCACGCGCAGCAGGCGGTTCATGCGCGAGACGTCGATGCTGATGCCGCCCTGGATGGCGAGCAGGTGGCCTTCGAGCGAGGAGCCCGCGCCATAGGGGATGACCGGCACGCCGTGCTGCGCGGCCAGGCGCACGGCATCCATCACGTCCTGCGTGCTTTCGGCGAACACCACGGCCGAGGGCGGCGGCGCCTGGATCGAGCCTTCGTCGCGGCCGTGCTGCTCGCGCACGGCCTGTGCCTGCGAACACTGGCTGCCGAAGCGGTCCTGCAGCGCTTGCAGAAAGGCCGGAGGCACCGGGCGCAGATGGAACTCGGGCAGCAGGTGGGCGGTGGCGGTGGGGGCGTTCATGGCGTGTGTCTCCGGGCAGCCGGGAGGGCTCCGGGGATTGTAGGCAGCGGCTCGGGATGCTGCACCAGGGATGGCCCGGCCAATACAAAGGCCCGCCGCCCCTGGTGGAGGACGGCGGGCCGCAGGCCATGAAATGTCAATCAAACAATCAATCAGTGAGGAATGAATGAACGGGTGAGTGAAAAGAAGGGGTGGGCGATCTTCAGCGTTGGCGTCCTCCTGTTCTGGCGGAGCGATCCGCCCGGGTGGTTTCGGCAAGGGTTGCGCCGCCCAATGCGGCGCGGGGCGCAGAGCTGCTGGAGGTCGATGACGACGTCGCCAGCCTGGCTGAACTGGTGGGCGTGGGGCTTTGCGCCTGCGCTGTCACGCCGCCTACCGCGATGGCTGCGAACAGCATCACGCTGCGGGCATCGAACGGAAAAGACCTTCCTGACGGGGATCGGGGCATGGGGTCTGGCTCCTCGAAATGCGTTGAACAGGCCCCTATTGCACCGTGCCGGAGCGCTGCCGGCCAGCACTTTTGCCGGCCGTTGCCCGCTCACACAATCGGTTGGCCCGTGTAACGCAAAATCGCCGTGACAACGCCAATCCAGGAGAAAACACGCCATGGGAAACCGCCTGACACAAATCGCCACGCGCACCGGAGACGACGGCACCACGGGGCTGGGGGACAACACCCGCGTCTCCAAGAACAGCCCGCGCCCGCACGCCATGGGCGATGTGGACGAGCTCAATTCGCACATCGGCCTGCTGCTGTGCGAGCCGCTGCCCGATGCGGTGCGCGAGCTGCTGGTGAGCGTGCAGCACGAGCTGTTCAACCTCGGCGGCGAGCTGTCGATCCCCGGCTTCGAGCTGCTCAAGGACGAGGCGCTGGCCCAGCTGGACGAGGCCCTCGCCCTGCACAACGCCACGCTGCCCCGGCTGCAGGAATTCATCCTGCCGGCCGGCACCCGCGCCGCTGCGCAGGCGCACGTCTGCCGCACGGTGGCGCGGCGGGCCGAGCGCGCGGTGGTGGCGCTCGGCGCCGAAGAGCCGCTGCGCGATGCGCCGCGCCGCTACCTGAACCGCCTGTCGGACCTGATGTTCGTGCTGGCCCGCGTGCTCAACCGCATGGACGGCGGCGACGACGTGTACTGGAGGAGCCAGCGCATGGCAGCGCAGCAGCAGTAGCCGCAGCAGGCATCGGACGGCGCATAGACTACGTGCCCATGGAACTGAAGATCGTCATTTACTCGAAGTCCGCCTGCCCGCAGTGCGATTCCGCCAAGATGCTGCTGAAGGCGCGCTCCATGCCCTTCGAAGAAATCAAGATCGACGACGAGGCCGAGCGCATGGCCTTCTTCCAGAAGTGCGGCCCGTCCGTGCGCCAGATGCCCCAGGTCTTCATCAACGACCAGCGCGTGGGCGGCCTGGCCGGCCTGCAGGCCGCCCTGGCCCAGCTGGGCCTGTGACGCAGCGCAGCGCAGCCGCCATGCGTCCACGCATCTATCTGGCGGGCCCCGACGTCTTCCACGCCGACGCGCCGGCGCTGTTCGCGCGCCTGAAGGCGCAGTGCGCCGCCCTGGGCCTGGAAGGCATGGCCCCCACCGACACGCAGGTGGACACCCATGCGGCGCGCGGCTCGGACGATGCCCTGGCCCAGCGCATCTACGACGGCAACATCGCGCTGCTGCGCCAGGCCGACGGCGTGGCCGCCAACCTGCAGGCCTTCCGCGGACTGGAGCCCGATTCGGGCACGGTGTTCGAGGTCGGCTATGCCATCGCCCTCGGCAAGCCGGTGGTGGCCTACCACGTGCCCGCGGACAGCTACGAAGCGCGCGTGAGCGCCGCCATCCCCTGCGTGCGGGGCGCCGATGGCATGGTGCGCGAGCGGGACGGCGGCATGATGGTCGAGGGGCTGGGCCAGCGCCTCAATCTCATGATCACGCGCTCCTGCGGGCTGGAAGCCTCGGCCGAAGACGCGCTCCGGCGCTTGGCCGGCCTGCTCCTGAAAAAATAGCTGCAGGCGCAGATGGCGCCTGGGCTTGCTGCGGTTTTCTACCCTGGCTGATCGGCGGAGCCCCGTGGTTCCGCAGGAGCGTCCTGCGGCGCGGCATCCTCCGCTTCGGCCTGCGGCTTGCGCGCCCGTTCGCGCAGCACACCGTTCACCTCGGCGCCGAAGATCAGCGTGGTCGCGCTCGCGTAGAGGAACACCAGGGTCGCCACCACGCCCGCGAAGCTGCCGTAGATCAGTGCCAGCTTGCCCGCGCTGCGCAGCGTGTACGACAGCGTGGCGGCCGCCCCCACCCACAGCGCCGCACCCACGATGGCGCCGGGCACCACGGTGCGCAGCCGCTGGCGCAGGTCGGGCAGGCCGCCGTAGAGCAGCGCATAGAGCACCGCCACCACGAGGAAGGCCGTGCCGTAGCGCACGCTGTTGCGCAGCCAGGGCGCGTCGGGGTCGGCGCCCATCTGCTGCTCCAGCAGCTGCCAGACGTAGGGCATGACGATGACCGAGCTGAAGGCCAGCAGCACCCCGCCGCCCACCACCACGGTGAAGAGCGTGACCTTGATGCGCGCCTTCCAGAACGGCATGCCGCGCTGGATGCCGTAGGAGCGGTTGAGCGCCGTGCGCACGGCCTGCATGCCCGACGAGGCCGTCCACAGCGTGACCACCACGCCGATGGTCAGCAGCGCCTGGTTGCGCTGCGCCAGCACCTCCTGCACCACGGGCTGCAGCGCCTCGCGCACCACGCCGGGCGCGTAGTCCAGCACACGCTGCACCAGCGCCGCCGCATCGCCGGGCTGGCCGATGTAGCCGGCGCTGGCGGACAGCAGGATGAGCAGCGGGAACATCGCCAGCACGGTGGAAAACGCCATGCTGCCGGCCTGGTTGGCGCTCTGGTGCATGACGTAGTTGCGCACCGCCAGCGCGATCACCGGCAGGCCCGGCACGGCCCAGGCGGTGCTGCGCACCCTGTGGATGAGGCGGTCGGCCCAGTGGTTCATGGGCAAGGGGCTCCGCAGTCAGTCATGAGGGGCTCTCCGGTTCGGTGAGGTGGGGTGGCTTGCAGGCGGACGGGGCGTGCGGGCCCATGCTGGCGACTGTGCCCGCAGCCGGTGCGGTGGTCTGTAGGACGCTGCGCGAAACGCCGTGCACCCGCCCGCGCTGCGCCCTGGGGCCGCACTGCGGCGGACAGGCTTCTACGGCAGGGCGCGCTGTCTTCCTACGACCCGGTGCGCACCGGCCGCTTAGCTTGGCAGTCCACACCAGAGAGGATTTCCATGGCGCATCACGATGATCCCCAGGCCGAGGCAGTGAGCGGAGCGCGGCCATGATCGGCGTGGTGGTGCCGGCCCACGATGAAGAGGGCTGCCTCGCCGACTGCCTGCAGTCGCTGCAGGCTGCTGCGCGCCATGTGACGCTGGCGGGCGAGGGCGTGCGCATCGTGGTGGCGCTCGATGCCTGCTCCGATGCGTCGGAGTCGATCGCGCAGGGCCTGGGCGTGCAGACCGTGCGGCTGGATGCGCGCAACGTGGGCTCGGCGCGGGCGGCAGGCGCACGCCAGGCGTTGCACGCCGGCGCGCGCTGGCTGAGCTTCACCGATGCCGATTCCACCGTGGCGCCCGACTGGCTCGCGCAGCACCTCTGGCTCGCCAGCGATGCGGTCTGCGGCACGGTGGAGGTGCGCGACTGGTGCGGCTATGGCAGCGACGTGCAAGGCCTCTACCACGCGGGCTATTCCGACCGGCCGGGACACCGCCATATCCACGGCGCCAATCTGGGCGTGAGCGCCGCGGCCTATGAACGTGCCGGCGGCTTCGCCGCGCTGCGCACAGGCGAGGACGTGGCGCTGGTGCGGGCGCTCGAAGCCTCGGGCGCCCGCATCGCCTGGACCAATCTGCCCCGCGTGGCCACCAGCGCGCGCAGCCGCTTCCGCGCGCCGGCCGGCTTCGGCGCGCACCTCGCGGGCCTGCGGGCGACGACGGCGACGCGCGTGGTTGCGGGAGCGCTGGCATGAACGCGATCCTGGCCGAGGCCCGGCGTGCCACCGCCGAAGCGCCGCCCGTGCCGACCACGCTGCAGGGCCTCCGGGGCGCGCTGGCCGATGGCCGCCGCCTCTGCCCCGGCGTGCGCATGCAGCAGCTCGTGGCCGCCGGCCATGCCCAGCTGCCGCTGCCCGCGCAGGGGCGCACGCTGGAGCGCTGGCGGGCGCTGGCCGAGGTGGCGCACCACGATCTCTCGCTCGCCAAGCTCTACGAAGGGCATGCCGATGCGCTCGCCATCCTGAGCGAGCTGCGGGCGCCGCAGGACATCGTCGGCAGCCACGCGCAGTCGATGTGGTGCACCTGGGCGGCCGAGCCGCCGGGCGAGCGCGTGACGCTGCAGGCCGATCCGGATGGCGGCGAAGGGGGCGGCACCGTGCGGCTGGCCGGCACCAAGCCCTGGTGTTCGGGCGCGGAGCACGCCACGCACGCGCTGCTCACCGCCTGGTGGCCCGACGGGCGTGGGCCGCAGCTGGTGGCGGTCGATCTGCTGCAGACCGGCATCAGCGTCTCCACCCAGCGCTGGCGCGCCATCGGCATGGCCGACAGTTCCAGCGGCGATGTCTCGTTCCACCAGGCCCGCGGCGTGCTCGTGGGCGGCGTGGGCGATTACCTCGCGCGGCCCGGCTTCTGGCAGGGCGGCGCCGGCATCGCGGCCTGCTGGTGGGGTGGCGCACGGGCGCTGGGCGGTGCCCTGCATGCCGCCGTGGTCCAGTCGCCTGCCGCGCTGCGCACACCGTTTCGCCTGGCTGCGCTGGGCCGGGTGGACGTGGCGCTGGGCGCCACCGCCGCGCTGCTGCAGCAGGCCGCCGGGTGGATCGATGCCCACCCGAAAGACGACGCCTTGCGCGCGGCCCTGCGTGCCCGGCAGGCGGCCGAAGCCTGCGCCCGCCGCGTGCTCGACGACGTCGGCCGCGCGCTGGGCGCCACGCCGTTCTGCCGGGATGCCGACTTCGCCCGCCGGGCGGCCGACCTGCCCGTCTTCATCCGGCAAAGCCATGCCGAACGCGACGACGCCACCCTGGGCGAGCGCGTGGCCGCCCTGCCCCCGAACCACGACGAGGAGACCCTGCCATGGTCGCTGTGATGGAAGACCTCCGAAGCCTGCCGGCCGCGCCTGCAGCGCCCTCAGCCGTTGCTGCCCGCCATATCGGCCCGCAGCCGCTGCATGCGCCTGCCGCCTGGCAGGGATGGATCACCGCCCGCCCGGTGGCGCGCCTGTGCGTGGCGGACATCGTCCCGGCCCGGCAACGCCTGGTCGTGGTGGCGCCGCACCCCGACGACGAACTGCTGGCCTGCGGCCTCCTGATGCAGGCCCACGCCCAGCAGGGCGGGCGCATCCTCATCATCGGCGTGACCGACGGCGAGGCCAGCCATGCGGGAGACCCCGCCTGGGCCGCGCCCGCCCTGGCTGCCGCCCGGCGCGAGGAGCGCTTGGCCGGCCTGCGCGCCCTGGGCCTGCAGGGTGCGCCGCTGCGCTTGCTGCGCCTGCCCGATGGCGGCGTGGCGCGGCAGCGGCCCGCGCTGGCGCGTGCGCTGCACGAGGCACTGGCCCCGGGCGACGTGGTCGTCAGCACCTGGCGGCTGGACGGCCACCCCGACCACGAAGCGTGTGGCGCGGCCGCTGCCGAGGCCGCACGCGCCGCCGGCGCCGCGCTCTGGGAGGCGCCGGTCTGGATGTGGCACTGGGCCGAGCCGGCCCATGGGCAGATTCCGTGGCAGCGGCTGCGTGCCCTGCGCCTGGGCGGCTCCGAGGCCGGCTGCGCGGTGGCCCGCAAGCAGATGGCGCTGGCACACCATCACTCGCAGCTCGCTCCGCGTGCCGGAGGCGTTGCGGGCGTGGATGGCGCAGGCCCGGTGCTGGATGCCGCCATCGTGCAGCGTGCGGCGTGGCCGTTCGAAACCTTCTTCGCGCCCGCATGACGGGCTCGCCGCGCCATGCGGTCCAGGACTTCGACGCGCTCTATGCCGCCAGCGGCGACCCCTGGCGCTTCGAGGGCAGCTGGTACGAGGCGCGCAAGCGCCGCCTGCTGCTGGCCAGCCTGCCGCATGCGCGCTATGCCAGCGCCTTCGAGCCCGGCTGCGCCACCGGCCTGCTGACGCAGGAACTCGCGCCACGCTGCGACCGGCTCCTGGCCAGCGATGGTGCCGAGCGCGCCGTGGCCGCCACGGCGGCCCGGCTGGCCGGCCAGGCCCACGTCGCCTGCGCACGCCTCTGGCTGCCGGACGACTGGCCGCCCGGCCGCTTCGACCTGATCGTGCTGAGCGAATTCGTCTATTACCTGGCCCCTGCCGACATCGACCGGCTGGCGGCCTGCGTGCGCGCGGCCCTCGCGCCCGGCGGCGTGGTGGCCGCCTGCCACTGGCGCCATCCCATCGAAGGCTGCGCGCTCGCGGGCGATGCCGTCCACCGCCGCCTGCACGCGCGGCTGGCCCTGGGGCATGCCGTGGCGCTGCAGGAGGCGGATTTCCGGCTCGACGTGTGGGCCGAAGGCGGCGCGGCTTCGGTGGCCACCCGCGAGCGCAGGAGTGATGGTGCTATCTGATCGATAGCGTAAGGCGCTGGATTGGCGAGCGCCTCAGCGCGGTGCGAGCATGGCCATGGTCAGGCGCGAGACGCAGGTCAGCTCGCCCTCGTCGTTGACCATGTCGATCTGCCAGACCTGCGTGGTGCGGCCGATGTGGACCGGCCGCGCCGTGCCCGTCACCCAGCCGCTGGTGGCCGAGCGCAGGTGGTTGGCGTTGATGTCCAGGCCCACGGCGCGCCAGCCTTCGGGCGCCGAGAAGGTCGCGCCGATGGAGCCCAGCGTCTCGGCCAGCACCACGCTGACGCCGCCGTGCAGCAGGCCGAAGGGCTGCTTGGTGCGGTCATCGACCGGCACGCGGCCGCGCACGAAGTCTTCGCCGATCTCGGTGAACTCGATGCCCAGGTGGGTGAGGGCGGTGGGGGCGCCGGTGTTGAGCAGGGACAGTTCGATGGGGCGTTTCCAGATGGACGGCATGGCGGTGATATCTCCTGTTGTCGTGTGTCTTGTCGGGCCGCGCGCGGTCCCGTCCGAGGGGCGGGGCGGTCGGCAGGAAATTATGGTGCGCTGCGCCAGAACGTGCAGGCACCGGGGCGACGCGGGCGAGCCGGGCGGTGGCTCGGCTCGCCCGCCGGCCCCGTCAGGGCTGCTTGCGCATGCTGCCCGTTTCCAGGCAGCGCTGGTGCCAGCTCAGGGCTTCGCCCAGCAGGTGCGGCGTGTGCTGCGCGGCGCCGGCGCGGGCCCGGTCGAAGTAGTCCTGCAGCATGGGGCGGTAGTCGGGGTGGGCGCAGCGGTCGATGATGACCTGCGCGCGCTGGCGCGGCGAGAGGCCGCGCAGGTCGGCCAGGCCCTGTTCGGTAACGAT
>Ga0207686_10001109_pt1 | contig 15671 bp, 22 predicted proteins | sample KBSM24metaG_FD_184396 | JGI IMG/M metagenome (GOLD analysis project Ga0207686, IMG submission 184396) | Miscanthus rhizosphere microbial communities from Kellogg Biological Station, Michigan, USA - KBS M2-4 metaG (SPAdes) (version 2) | ecosystem: Host-associated > Plants > Roots > Rhizosphere >...
AATGATTCTAGTTGTACCATAGTTTGTCCGTACTTTAAACCCGAAAAAGTTGAAGTGTTTGAGGGAAAATATCCCCCGGGGACTTTTTTGGGAGCCGGGCGATGCATAGGGGGGGTTAAAATTTTGGGACCCCCCCTCCCCCATCGTTGAGTCCCCGAATTTTTTCTCTGTTAAATTTTTTCTCAAACTTTTTTATTTTTTTCTTTTTAAATTTTTGTTCTCTTCTTCTATCCTTGTTCTTGGTAATTCCTGTACCCTTTCATGATTAAAAAGTTTTACAATTAATTGTTTTATTAAAATTTTTACTTAATAAATTACTTTAATACTCACAAGGTACTAGTACATAGGCATAGTATGTGGCCTATGGTATGGACTAGACCTTAGGATAATCTGTAAAACTTTTTGAAACTTTCCTCCACATACCAGAGACATTCTCTTTAACAATCTCATCAATTGCATTTTGAATTGCTAAAGCTTGATCTGTTTCAGATACATCAGGTGAGACCCTAGCAATTCTTCCTAAGAAAGAAGCAGTGTTATAGCCTAAGCTAACATCATACTCATACCATTCATCAAACTCTGTGAAAGGATTGAATGGATTGTCTACTGTAGTTAGCATGTACTCTGTTGGCTCAGTACTAGTACTACCATTAGTACTATCAGTCATGATGCATCACTCACTTAGTGATACCTTGAGTGTGGTGAGCCCTACACCTAGAGCATCCGCTACCTCAGCCTGTGTATACCCAGAGGCCAGCATTGTTTGAGCACGGGCCCTGTTACTAGAAGTCATCTTGAATGCATGCTTGGGTAGAGCTAGGACACGTACTGATTCTGTGTCGGCGTTGTACAGAATCTTCTCTAACTTATCATTACTGATAGCACCAGCCTGAATAGCATTCCATTCATTCTGGGTGATCTTGATTCTAACTTTCTCAGCACCTGTTCTTCTACGTCCTTCATCTACAGCCAATCTCTTAACCTTCTTGATCTCTTCATCTTCCATATGAGGCGTTGCTTGCTTAGCCTGGGTAACAAGGGTGGTTGCAATTCGCTGGGCGGCTCTTTCTAGGGGGGCGTTCTTTACAGCAACTTGAAGCTTCGAATTAAGGGAGGCCACCTCATTAACATACACCTTCTTTGCAGAGGGGGAGGTAGGATTTGGCTTTGTAACATAGGCGTCTTTCCTAGCCTGGTTAGCCAAAGCTTTTAACTTATTGGAGTGCGCTGCATAAGTACGTTCTATCTCAGTACCAGGGGTTGAAACAAGACTAAATGCATCCTCGGTTTCAGCAAGCCTCTTAGTTCTTTGTAGCCGGGGTCTAGTTTCTCCCGTTTCAATCTGTACTTTTTTACCAGTGGCTGGATCAGTGATAGTCTTTCTTACCGAAACTCGTTCTCCACTAGGAACAAATACTTTCTTCCCCGTAAGAGGGTCAATTTTTCCACCTTCACTGGCACGTCTTTCTACTTTTTGAGGAACATATACTTTTGCTTTTGCCCGACTGATTAGAGTAGCAGCTCCCGAACTCGTCTTACCTTCGAACGTTCCTTTCTGATATTTCTCTTTCAATTGCCGGATTCCATGATCCATCTCAGATTGCTTGAAATTAAGCTGATGTTTTTCGGAATCGATAACAACCATCGAATGACGAACAGCTCGAGAGATCTCATCGTTCGATGCACCTTTAATCGTCATATCCGTAATCAGATTTGAAACATTACCCATCTCCGCTTGCTTTCTCGAATTTGTAACTCGAGGAAGATACGATCCATCGGGGATCTTATATGACATGGGATCGAAATCTTTCAGCTGATCGAGAGGATCTTCTCTTGCAATTTGCTTTCTAGGATTAGGAATTACCAACACAGTATCGCCATCGAAATCAGCACCAGAAAGATGCTTGGCAACGCTATGATGAATACCCACAGAATCATGTCTAGGAGAATCTTTTCCCGTTCCTAGAATATTCCGAGCTTCACGATTACGATTGTTGACGGTCAATTCCGGAATCTCAAACTTACCGCCATGTGGATAACGAATAAGAACTACACGTTCTCCATCTTTAAATGTGGGCGCATAAATCTCATGAGGCTTGATCGATGCGATCGGAAGAATAACTTTCGTTGCCTGTCTAGGAAGACCTGCGGCTTTAAGATGAACGGCTGCCGAATCAGTTTCATCAGCAAACTTATTGAGTAGATCTTTCCGAACTGTTGGATTCGTGAGAGAACTGATCTCATTGAATTCTCTCATACGACGATCGAAAGTCAAATCGAGTTGTTGCTTTGCTAATTTTGGGCTTTGCTTCGACAATACCTGAGATGAAATATTCCTCGACCACGAATCCCAATCGCCTTCTTCTCCGGATCCTTCTTTAGAAGCAGGACCTACGATATTCATAGCCGATGATACTTTTCCTTTTGAATCATGAACCTGACGCACAATAGAACCGAATGGATTATTCTCATCTGGTTCAAGTTCTTTCATTGCATCGTGTTTATTTCCCGAATCATTCTTGTTCGTATTGAAAACTAAATCAACGCCATCAGGTAGATCATCTTTATAGATCGCCATACCTTTTAGATAATGCGTGCCATCAACTGCAACACGAACTTGAGCATAGCGAGACGATCCAATCTGAAGATCTTTTACACCAGGACGAACATAAATAACGCCGTCCGCTTTATCTCCACCATCTTCCTTGTAATTAATCCCAATTCTTCTAGAACTGACCGATATAGGAGTTTGAATACCGAGGAAACTACGGCCTTGATCTTCTGAGTAACTTGTGATCGGCTGAATTTTGTCACGATTTTTACTAATATCACCGAATGTCGTACCAGGAGGAGCCAATACTTTTGTCGTTGTTCGCTTTCCTGCGCCAAACTGCTGAGGCAACTTAATAGTCTCTACGACATAACCCTGTTCTTTCAAGACTTCAACTGCTGTGTCGAAACGAGTTTTATTAATTCCCATCTCGGCTTCAGTACCACGACCAATATCAAGGTACGTCTTCTCTTTCACATGCTCTTTTAACACATTGGCCGTAGTTTGAATCACGTCTTTATTATCTCTTTCATGATAAGAAAGAAGAGCACGAACAGAAGATTCGTTGAGGCCACCCATTCTCTCACCGATTGCCCCGTTCGAATATCCTTTTTGCTTCAATCTCCAGGCCATAAGAGATTTCTGTTGCCGTTGCTCAGCAAGAGCAATCGAACGACGAGCTCGAAGCTGATTCATCGTAATACCGTGGAACTTAGCGATCTCGGAATCTTTCATACCACTTTTACGCTGTTCCTTGATAATATCAAGAAAGCTTCTATTACGTGGAATATTAGAGTCTTCTCCTCCGGATCCCCAAGGATATCGACCAGAATGCCGAGGAGTGCCGATATGCTTTAAATATTGTTCTTCAGTAAAGATCACGACTCCTCCTCAAGTCTTCGATGACTGATGATTTTGTCGAATTCTTTAATTTTATCCATAATAAACTGAATCTCTTCTGGATCAGCTTCGTAAACACTTATCTCATTATCTTGATAGATGCGCAATTCAATCTTGATGTCGAACGGATTCTTTTCGTATTCAAGACAGAACAATGCTGCATACACTTCAAGTTGATGTACAGACCCAGGATATACGCCAGTTTTAAGATCGTGAATTCGAAGAGTATTGTAACGAAAACAAATTGTATCAGCAGTCCCGAAACAATTCTCTGAATAGTAGAGAATTTGCTCACATTCCATTCGATACTTAATTGCATCATTAATATACAATCCGATAGTTCCAACAAAACTGGAGAGTCTACCTTCTCGGATTTCTCTTAGCGCATACTCATGTTGTGCGGTGCCATAATCAGCGGCTTGAGCAGCAGTCCAACGCTCGAGCAATCTATTTGGCGTATAATGAATCCAATGGTATGAACTAGGGCTTAAGAACGCGTGCTCTCCTTGTAGGCGTAAATGCTTGTTGAAGCGCACTCAAGACTTCCTCTTCATTCTCGGGATAAATATAAGAGGCAAAGGACATCGTATCTAAATGATCCACATAGTATTCTTGATTAGGCTGGGTAGGAGCATCAGCCGACGGTTTCACTTCTAAAGACGCCCACTTTCCACCCCAAAGAATAACCAAATCTGGGATTCCCTGGATATAACCAGGATCTGATTTCAAAACCATGCATCCCGGAAACATATCGTATAATTTCTTGATCAATTTTGCTTGATACTGACGTTCAGTCATATGGTCATCCGATCCTCGCAGGATAGATTGCAAGATGTCGTTGCCCCCAATGACCAATACCTGAATCTACATGGTGTCGCAAATCAATTGTATTATTCGTATCCACATCTAGTTCAGCTTTGATAAGTCGAGTACCAACAGTCAACCAAACACCGGCTGTTGTATTCTGATTATGATACAAATTTGCTACGTTCACGTCACCGACATACAACGCTGTAAACCCGTAGACGTTTGTGAGCGAAGCATAAAAATTTGCTCCAAAATCAATTACGTAATCACCGCTGTAGTCGCTACTAAAAGTTGGAAGAGAACCAAGAGCTACGTCGATTGAAGTACTAGGGGTAAAAACATCTGTTTCATCGTTACATAGCCAAGGAATTCCTCCGACAAATTCCCACTTGTACCGACTTGTTGAATTTTTGTTGTATCTCAATCGCCACGTATAACTAGGGTCAGTAATTGAGTCGACGAGAATATGCTCTTGACCATTTACAGGAGACGAAGGAAGTTTAGTATCATAACCAACACCAAGAGGACCTACGTTAGGCCAAGCGATAGGAGCACCTGTCGTTCCATTTATAACACAGAGATAAGCAATCCCGTCAGGACCGATTACAATATCCCCTTCGTTATAGGTAACTCCTTCGGCATAGCCACCATTATATTTCAAATCGACCGATGATCCGGAAAGTGGTACCCATTTCGTTGTTTCTGGGTCTGGAATTATACTCATAACACCCTTACCGGAGTAGCTTTGATAATTCGCCATTGTGCATGAAGAATTCCCTCAGAGCTCTGCTTATAAACTAGTTTCAAATTTTTCCCAGCTTCTACTCCGTACATGATCTGTTCTTGCATGGCCAAATTTGCCCAGATAGATCCTACACTTTGATACTGCATCATCTTGTTTTGATAATGCATCATAGAAACTGGTGCAATAGTATTTTCAGCACAATCCCAAATACCAGCATACATTGTGTTACCGGCAGAATTATACATTTGAGCACTAGCTGATACTAAATAATCACCGTCCCTAGGTAGATCAAGAACTGGGCCACCATTCCCTACATCGGCCCACAAATCTTCTACCGAATGATCTTCGTCTTCCATACAAATAGAAACGATTGGCGGGCCACCAATAAACTCCCATTTATATAAAGACGAAGCTTTTGCGTTATAACGAAACAACCACTGATATGTAGAATCAATGATTGAATCAACGAGAATAGCTAATTGACCACCTTTAGGAGATTCAGGAAGATCTGTTCCATAAGAGAAACCCAGTGCAACTCCACCCAACGGTACCCAATGTGTTTCTTCTGGATCAGGATATGTCAAGACACCCTCACTGGAGTCAAAAGAATAGACGCTGGTCCGAAATATGTCGGAATAGGTTTGGTAGTAGATCCTTGTATCTGAATTCTCTCACCTTCTACAAGAGTAACAGGACTAATTACCGAAGAAGTTCCGGATACCCAATGAGCAGCGCCGATAATTTGTCTCCATGTAATCAGATCCAAGCGACTCTTTGAGCCATTGATACGAAATTTAGCTCCATACCCATCATGCGGCTCATTATTATTCTGAGCAGTACAATATGATTGAACCTGATAATCTCCTGATCTTGGAACTGTCATGTTTATCCCAGGAATATCCATATAAGCTTCACCCGAATTGATCAATATATTTCCTCCAGGACCTACAAGCTTACCTGGTCCACCGATAAACTCCCACTTATGCTCATGCTCAGAATAAACATTATACCGAAAGTGCCATTGAAATGTAGGCTTTGTGATCGAGTCTACCAATATAGCCTGTTGACCATTAACTGGATTTTTAGAAAACTCTGTGGAATATCCAATAGGAGGAATAGAATGAGGATCAGGAAAAATCCATCCCGAAGGTGGATCTCCTGTATCGCCAACACATAAATATGGACGATTATCAGGACCGATGATAATATCGCCACCACTATACTCAACACCCTCAGCGTAAGCTCCGTTATACTTTAAATCTCGAGTAGAGATAGGCAAGGGAGGTGGAGTAAGCGGATCTGGAATATTGCTCAAGAGACTCTCCTCGAAGTTTCAGGAGTTTGACCGGTATCACAAGTTCCAACAGGAATAATAATACAATTCCGTACGCCAGAAGTAGCAATACCAAAAATAGTAATACTAGACTGATCAACATAATCAATATCAATGAGAATAAGGTTCGTACCAATAGCATTGGTCACCCATCGAGTCTCACAATATAAGGAACAAAGATAGTAGGAGGCAAATTCTCATGTGCAGTACCTGAACCAGCATTATTTGTACCCGGTGATTCTGCATTAATTGTATGCTGATGATTTTGATTCTGAGCTCCAGTAGTTCTTTGAAGAATACCCGCAGTTCCAGTTTGGTTCGTCGTCGTGAAAGCATATTGACCAGCAACATCATTGTAAAGAGTATTAGGATGCTGGTTATGCGTAATTGTAGCATTTTCAGAATTAGTACTACCACCATGAGCATGAGAGTTGACTACATGCCCATGAGTAGCTAGTTCACCAACTGTCAACACATGAGTCTCTTCGCCAGCTCGACCAGCTACGACAATAGCGACAGCTCTGACGGTTCGGTTAGCTCGAGTTCCACCAGGCATAGCATCGAGACCATGAGGGACTACGCCTCTTAAATCAGGAACACGAAACATTCCTGCGCCTGGATCAGTTTGACCATGAGCAGTTTTCCACTCGGTAGCAATATTCGCTGATGCCTCGGGATATGTAGCTGAAGCATAAGCTGTTCCGTCAGCCCAGACCCATTTACCATACTTCACTGGATCTGGTAATGTTTTTCCAGGCCAAAGCTTAACTTCTCCTGGAATGCCACCCGCAGGACCGGCTGGACCTTGTGGCCCTGTAAGTGCTAGTTCCTGCCATCCAGCAGAAGTCTTTACCCTTACTGGATGAAGGTTTACACTCATCCAGAGACAGCTTCAGGAGGAACTTCGGGAGCAGGAAGCAAATAATTAGAAGATGTACCCGCTTCTCCTGTTGACGGAATCATCGATACTGATACCGAAGAATGATCCTTGTTTGAATCACCACCAAGCGCGTCAAGTATCAACTGAGCTGCAGCTTCTGCGGTATGAGAAAATGTTTCTCCATCACCAAGCTGCACCATAGAAGTTATCTGCATATTATGTCTCCTTTATGAAATCCTCGTTGGAATCATCGACCATTGAATATTCGAGAAGTTACCATTAGCAACATTATTCTGAGCAGCTATACCAATTCCAGTTCCGCCAGCAAGTGCTGCTTTGTAAGGGCCGATTGAGAAAATATTCGAATATCCGCCAGCAAACGGCCAACCAAGAGCCATAGCCGGTCCAAAGACTCCACCGGGTACACTTCCTGCCCAAAAGATAACATAACTCGTATTCCCAGCGCTACCATGACTCGATTGAACACTTGCTTTTAGAACATACTCACCATTACGTGGTGGAGCAATAGCGCTGGCAACAATATTGGTCCAAGTATTAACTGCAGTAACTACCTGGTTAGCAGATGAGTAACCAATATACTCGGTACCACCGACAAATTCCCATTTATACCCAGAGGTAGAACCAGAATTATAACGGAAATGCCACATGTACGCCGGGTTAGAAAATGAATCCGTAAGCAATACTTCCATACCATCATATGGAGTCGACCATGGTGCCGAATTAAGAATTGAGGCCGCTCCGAATGCAGGCCTTTGAGCAATCAATAGCCATTGACTTCCGTCAGAAAGCCAGGTGCCAAGAGCATCGTATGCAAAATAAACCGTGCCAGGGGGTACTGCGTTAGCAGCAGGACGAGACAGATAAGTGCCAGTAAGATGTGGTACACCTTTTCCACCAAGAGGTACCCAATCTGTCGTGGCAGGATCTGGAACAATAATACTCATGATACTCGCACCGGAGTAATCTTGATAATTCTGAATTGTCCAAAAATTGTTCCGGTTACGTTTGTTTGATACATGAGTTTCAAACTACCCCCTGCTCCAACACCAGGAACTAATTGGTCTTCCAGAGAGAGATTTACGTAAGTCATAAGAGCAGGACTATAATGCATAGCATACAATCCCAAAATAGTACTTGTAGTATAATTCCAAATACCCATGTAAAGAGTTGATACTCCACCAGTACTTTGATACATCTGACAACTGGCACTAACTAAATAATCTCCAGCACGAGGAATTGTGGCAATAGGCGCAGAAGCACCAGCCAAATCAGACCATGCCCCAGATGTAGCAGCAACACTTTCTGCAGGAAGACGATACGTCGTAACTGGTGGACCGCCTATAAATTCCCATTTGTAAGCACTTGCACTATTTGCGTTGAAACGAAAGCGCCATTGATATGTAGGATTTGTAGTACTGTCTACCAGTACATGTTCTTGCCCATTAACAGGATTTGAAGGAAAACTTGTTCCATATGTTGGTGCACCAGGAATAGTACTGGTCGACCATGGAGTTGGAGCAGCAGTTGTAGGACGAACTGCCATATAAGCAATTCCATCAGAGGCAACTACAATATCTCCATCCTTGTATGAACCAGCCGCATAGCCACCCCAATATACAAGATCTGCTCCAGCTTGACCCCACTTAAGCCCCATAGATTGACTTGAATCAGCAATCAGGGCAGTACCATTTGCACCAACAGGGAGTCGAGCAAGTACGTCCGGAGCACTTGCAGCAAGAATATCGCCTTTTGCATCTGCGATTAAACTTACATCAATTCCAGGCGGACCCTGCGGGCCCGTGGCGCCGGTTGGTCCAGTAGGACCCTGAGGACCAGTTGGACCTAATACCGGAGGAGCATCAGTATCGACCCAAAGAGCTCCATCTGCGACAGGTTCCGTCGGTTGTGCATCTTGTTGATAAATATCAACCGCACCTTTAGGACCCGCAGGTCCAGTTGCACCGGTAGAACCGGTTGGACCCTGAGATCCTGTAGCTCCTGTAGTACCTTGAGGACCTTTTAGATTACCGCGTAATGTCCAAGCTGAAGCTCCGGTCTTTTCATAATAATCACCATTAGACGAATCGAGATACCAATCGGCAACTGATCCGGTAGCACCAGAAGGAGCACCGGCTCCAGTAAACCACTTCTCACCAGCCGTACCAGCAGGTCCTTGAGAACCAGTAGCTCCCTGAGGACCCTGAGATCCAGTAGCTCCCTGAGGACCCTGAGCTCCAGTATTACCGATGGGTCCTTGAGAACCTGTAGCACCCGTTGCTCCTTGTGGACCTTTTATATTACCGCGTAGTGTCCAAGCCGAAGCGCCAGTCTTTTCATAAATATCGCCATTAGCGGTATCAAGGTACCAATCGGCAATAGCGCCCGTTGCAGTAGCTGGAGCACCAGCACCAGAAAACCACTTCTCACCAGCCGTACCAGCAGGTCCTTGAGAACCAGTAGCTCCCTGAGGACCCTGAGATCCAGTTAGTCCAGTATCTCCTTTAACTCCCTGAGGACCTTGAGCTCCGGTATTACCGATAGGGCCCTGTGGACCCGTATTACCAATTGGACCCTGAGATCCTGTAGCTCCGGTATCTCCTTTAACTCCCTGCGGGCCCTGTGAACCGGTATTACCTATAGGTCCTTGAGGGCCGGTAGCTCCAGTTGGGCCTATAGGTCCCTGTGGCCCGACTGGACCTAATACTGGAGGTGCATCAGTATCAACCCAAATAGCACCAACATCAATTGGCTCTGTTGGCTGTACGGGTTGTTCATAAACATCTACGGCACCTTCAGGTCCAATAGGACCAATAGGACCAGTTGCGCCTGTTGGGCCGGATGGACCGGTAGAACCTTGAGCACCAGTTAGTCCGGTATCTCCTTTTGGCCCTTGAGCGCCTGGTGGACCGGGAACGGTAGAAGGAGCTCCCGCTGGACCCTGTGGACCAACTGGACCAGGAGGACCAGGCTCACCGCGCATAGGTGTAACAACTTGCATCAATTTATTTTGAGAAACGGTTAACGGTAATGGTCCCGATTCGGCATACGTAATCTTAATAGTAAACCATTCACCATTATCAGTCTTTGTATCCGTGACATATCGATTCCAAGTATCGAACTGATTTGCTGCATAGAGATATAAATCATCGCCTGGATTTAGAAATGCGACACCAAGAGGTGCTTGACCATTTTGATCATATTGCGAAAGGTAAAGTTCTGTAGCACTCAGAACTGGGCCATTCATCTTCACGTACCCATGACCCGGATCAGTAGCTGTAGTATCAGTTCTCCATTGATATGCATATGAGGCAAGTGAAGCGCCAGGTGCTCCAGTCTCACCCTGTGGCCCTTGAGGTCCTAATCCACCCTGTGGTCCTGGAGGACCGGGGGGACCTTCGTCACCTTTGGTACCAATACCTCCAGCTGCCAAAACGAGTACATCGGGAATTTGTTTAAGAAAAAATGGAATAGGTGGAGGTGTCTCAACAACGACTTTTGTGTCTTTAGCTTTGACGTCCACAGTCAAATATGCGTCATCGGAAATTTCTACTTGAACGTCTTCTGAAATATCGACGATAATCTGCGTGTCAGGCAGAACGTTTACTTCAAGATCTGTCTCATCACTCTTGACCGTTATGCGTAGCTCATCTAGTGACATCGGTCACACACTCCACAATACCCTGGCATAGCGTACGTGGTTGTTTACCCGAGGGAGTCCATTGAATATCCCACACGCCGACAAATTTTCCTGTAGAAGAATCTGCCACAAGAGCCGCGGTTTGCGAACCAGTCAAAGAAAGAATTACGATACCTTGATATGCATCCATAAGACCGACTGTGAATGAGACTAGAGCCGAACTATCTGCCCGATCTAATTTAACTTGAGCGATAATCGTCCCATTCATATCAATTGGAGCACCGTTAACGTCGGTGCAAACTAATCGAAATTCAACACCGTCCCCAGCATACAATTCCAGATTAAGAACCTGAGGCTGGAGGTTAATCACGTTAACCATGCTCCTCCTTTCAGCCTTTGCGAATGAATAAATACAAAAAATAATGGAGAGATATGGTCTTCTCTCCATTAAAGTATGCGAATTTACAACTATCTAATATCTAATCTTGATTCACTTACTTTTTACTTTTTCCTCAGCTCCAGACTCGGGATACCGATTCCGCAACTCATCGTCCACTCGTTCAACAGAGTCCACCATACCCAATAGATGGGCATCTGTAACGATTGCATCAGTCCAAATTGTGATCACCCACGAATATACCCCAGCTGCCGTTCTACGAAGCTCGATTGATCCACGACCAGGAACAGGATCTCTATATGGTTTCACAGTTTCGTTCATCTCACTCTCCTATTCATCATGAAAACCAGATCCAAGCAATAAATGCACCAATCTCAAAAGCGATGATAAATGTAGCTAGGACAACAAGAAACCAGCCAAGCTTATACATCAACCTAACCAATAACTAATCTTCATAAATTCCGAATTCCTGAAACGTGGGCCATACGTAAGTTCTATTCCGAATCGAATATACGAGGTCTTCTTCCAATAAACCGTACTTCGTGGCGCAATCGAAAGAGTTATTGCTGATATCTCCCGATTTAAGATCGATAATTCGTTCAAGAATCGCGTCAACGAGCGGATACTTGAACTGCCAGTTGTACTTGACTGCAAACCACCTCGGTCTCCAGACAAGATTATCCACATGGTTGTTGTGGCGATCCCCATCCATGTTGATCGGCGTGTCAAAAGGGCCTCCAGGAGCCTCTATAAAGGCTTTAGCGACCAATAGAGGCACTGATCGATGTCTTTGCTTGCCATCCCGCATTAGGCCCACCTGGACCAATCCATACTGATTCTCGGATAAAGCTAGGATTCTCCCGGATTTGTCAGCACGAATTCTTCCATGATCACTGACACTATACCCAGGAAAACGCTCAATGGGCTTCCAAAATTCAATCATCTTCTCCAGCCTTGGGCAAGCGCGTAGCCTTGGGCAAGCTGCTGCCTTGCGGTGGGTGTTTTTCCGATATTATCTTGCCAAGATTTTTGTCCCCAAAAGTTTTTGTATAAACGTATGTAATATCTATTGTTGTCTATATTGTATACATTTTAAAGGGTCGCGCGTGGGAGTAAGAATATAGAAAGTTTTTGGCCATAAAATCTTGGCAAATTTTTCTACTCGTCCAGACAGTCGTTTTCAGCCTAAATATGCCTATTTGCAGGGAAAAAGCATCTCACTCATCCTCGTCCAGATACTGATTTTTTGCCAAGATTTTCGGTGGTTCTTGAAAATCCTTTGTAAAATCGAGTGAAATGTCGGCTACGTTGAAATTTCGTTTTGCACGCAATGCAGACCAGATTGCAGCGTCAATTACGCTCTTCGAACGCAGTGTATAGTAAAAAAGGTTGGCAAATGGGCTGTTTAGACGATCAATCCGTCCATGTGCTTGATGCCAGTTCTTGTACGAATATGTCAACGAATAGAAGCAAATCGTGTCCGTTTCGACACAATTCCAGCTCTCTGACCCAGCTACGTACTGAACCAGATATATCCATTGATCGGACGTCGGAATTTGCTCGTGTTTATGCCCATTCCACTCTGCAACTTCCAGTTCTCTACCAAAATGGCGCAGAATATCTAATTCGTAGTTGAAGTTGTAAAACAATACGATTTTAGGATGTTCTTCTAGAAGAGTTCGTACCATCCTGACACGCGATGGGTCACTGTTCACCACCCTACGCATGACATAAAACAGCTCCGCGACGTCACGTATGGGCTTGTTGTGGTAAATATGCCATCTGTTCTTGATCACGCTGTTTAGGAGCTCTTCATTGTACCCTACAGTCCGTACACGCTCGTGCTTGATCTTCTCATTCGGGTACCGCATATGAACCAGGATCTTGTTACGGTTCTTGATCAAGCGCCCCACATTCAAATATCGAGCGACCTTTGGAAACTTTGAAAAGGGAGCATACACGACGTGTTCCGCTTTGAACTCCGTTCGGTTTTTGTAGAACCCATTCGCAACGAACACCGGTATGTAGTCTAACCAAGTGTCTCCCGGAGTCGCGCTCAAGAGGATCCACTTGTTCGCCCGGACGATCTTCAGAAAAGCCTTTACCCATGCACCACTACCGATGAGTCGTTGTTCGTCGAATATGAAGAATGCGTCTTTGACCTCCTTGTACTTGTCGATGTTATTCCAACTGTCCACTGTCAGGACGCCGTGAAAGGTAGCGTCGAGTTCTTTACCGACACGAATATGGTTGAACTCTTCGTCCCAGTCCAGGCTGTCCCGTTTCTTTGCTGTAGTAATGACGTAGACATCTCTGTGCCGATGCTCAGCCTCGTAGTAGGCGACAGCCACTCGAGACTTACCAGAGCCTACGGCGCCCCACAAGATCTTTCCGTTGCTCAACTTTGCGAGCGCTTCTCTTTGATAATCTCTAAGTGGCTCTACAAGTGTGATGATCATTCTCCTTTGAAAAAACTAAACCGTATGTATAGTGGGCGGAGTTACTCTAAGGCCTACCCACCCTAGAAATAACTCCACCCACATTTTAAGCCTTGTCGACAAGCTTCGACATGACTTTGAAAATATCGAGCATGCGATTCTCTTCGCCTTCCATCATGGCCGTAGGAATCAGCTCTCCGAGAATATCGAGGATCTCATCTATGCGCTGCCGGTAAGGAACGGTATCCTCGACACGTGCCATCATCTTGAGACGCTCTTGAATCCTCGAAAGCTTCTCGAGATCTTCATCTCTATCTGAGACCGCTTCCCACTCCTTGATCAGATCGAGCAACTTTGCCTGGAGCTCTATCTTTTTTATAATCGACTCCTTATTAAGCAGCTTGATTAGGTGGCTCGGCAACGACCATTCGAAGAAGTTTTACTCCATAACTGCGAATAGTCCACCCATCGTGCTGAAGCTTCGTGACCTCTCGGAACATCGACTCCTCGTTCACAAGCTTTTTCGACTCGCCGTCATCCCGACGCCATTGTCCGAGAAGTTGTTTCTTGAACGTGATGTCTCTCATTTTTCCTCGCTAGGGGAGAATATACAAATAGACGGCAAGACCAATAACTATTTCACACCAGATTACAAGTAATAGAATGCCGCTCCAAAATATCCCCTTGTAGATCCGAACTTCGAGCGGGTCGTACTTGGTATACTCGATCCAGTGGCTGGTCATTCTCCCTTATTCTGTTTTTTGAGAATTTTCTCCCCGGAGAATTTTCTCGATTCCTTCTGCGTCTTTTGCTGAAAAGCCTGTCTGCGCTTGGACAAGCCATGTCGACATGATGCTGACTGCCATCTCGATACGATCTAAACGATCCTCGGCTGTGTCCAGACGTTTCTCTACTTCAAGCTTGGTTTCTGCCATATCACTCCTTATTCTTCTGTCGGAGCTGGCTTCCATCCATATTCTTCTGTCGGAGCTGGCTTCCATCCATATTCTCCCACAAAGTCAGTCGGCACTTTGCGTTCTACAATACGGGTACGTCCCTTGTGTCCATGAATCTTTTCTGCATGAGAAAGTTCCGAGTAAACGATTATATTCGGTATATCGGCGGTATAACCATAAAAACTAACCGCAACCCAACCGCTCTCAAATTCCACTATCTCTCCGACAGGACCAGTACCGCTGACACCAGATACATCTTCGTCACGGATCATTTCATATAATTTCACGCATTTACTCCTTTGGCCACAATATAACTTCGATAAGCTTTCCATCCTCGACTCGGACATTCGCCCAACGTGGATTCTTATCGGTTAATTCGTCACCACGAGCAATTGCTTCCCACGCTTGTTCGACTGACCATCCACGAGGAACCGGGATTGTGTGAATTTCTTTCATCATTCACCACGCTTTGAGCAATATAAGAAACCCCGTGAGTACTAACACAAATATCAGGACGAGTATCCAAACTATCATCGCATCCCACCAATCCACAAACTTCATTTCTTGTTCTGACTAGCTTTGATTGCTCGTCCTTGCTTGGCTGCCTTCGCTTTGGCGCCCTTACCCTTGTAATTCTTTCCAGAACTACCCCACTGATATCCACCTTTTGTCTTGCGAACAGGCATTACTCACATCCTCTTCGGAATTTCTCCGTTTCTGGATCGTATTGATACCAGCAAAAGGTATCAGCAAAAGGCATAGTATGTTGCCATTCGGTAGTGACACCGGTTGGCCGATTACAATGAGTACAACTACCACCATCTATGAGCTGGTCGAGAAGTCTCATGACGGCATGAGTTGGGTCTATTCCGGCTCCAGCATCCCAACCCTTGTCGAATTCGGCGATAGCCATCCAGACAACCGGCTTGTTGTCGTCGGAATATCGAATTTCGAATGTTGTTGCCCCCGCACGTCGTACAAGGTCTACTCCCGCCCTAAACAAAGG
>Ga0207686_10001113_pt1 | contig 15616 bp, 30 predicted proteins | sample KBSM24metaG_FD_184396 | JGI IMG/M metagenome (GOLD analysis project Ga0207686, IMG submission 184396) | Miscanthus rhizosphere microbial communities from Kellogg Biological Station, Michigan, USA - KBS M2-4 metaG (SPAdes) (version 2) | ecosystem: Host-associated > Plants > Roots > Rhizosphere >...
CCTTCGCTGCCTGTCGTGCTTGCTGCCAGGTCTTGTACTGAGGAGCCTCCGGTTGCTCCTGCTCGTGCTGTTGTCTTGCCTGCATCAGCCTCCTTACGTCCTCCATACGCACCAGCGTGCCGAACTCGGTGTCGACTCCCATGCCCTCGATTTCGGCCAGCATGTCGTTGACGTTATGGAGGTCCACGTCGCTTAGACCCGCATGGGGCTCTTGCCGCCCCGCTGGATCTCCTTGACGCCTGTCCACGGGATCGCGAGCGTGGCGCTGTAGTCGTCCCTGGTGCGGACGGTCAACACCACAGTTGCGATCTCCTCGGCGGTGTAGAACTCCTGGTCCGGTTCGATGCCGAGGATGACCGCCCGGCGCCCGTCGAGCGCGTCCGGCACAGCTGCGTCGGCTCCCTCGAGCACGACCCAGTCCTCCACCGTCGGGCGAGGCATGACCTCGTCGGCAGCAGGTCCGACGCCCGTGCGTCCCTCCCTGGTGGCGATGTCCGTATCGCCGCCGGGCGGGAAGTCGTAGTCCTCGGCGTCGCTGGCCTTGTCGGGGTAGCTAGCCGGATCGGGCGGTACCTCGCTCGCCGCGGTACCCTCGACGTGAGTGGAGGCGTCGCTGGTGGTGCCAGCGAAGCGCTCCTGCTGCTCGGCGTCGGGGTCGACGATCATGGGGTCGAGCACGCGGTCGGTGGCGATCTTGGCCTTCTTCTTCTTGATTTCGGCCTTCTTCTCCTCGATCTGATCGTCGAGGTCCTTGTCTGTCATCTCGACTCCTTACTGAGGTCGGATTTGCCTTGCAGTAGCCTTGACGTTCGGTCCTGCGGTCGGCATGGCTACATCTGCCTGTACCATGTTGGTGGCTTGGCCACCGTTGGCTGCTGCCATCTGTGCTGCGTCATCACCTCCTGCCGGTGTGGGCGGGCCATCCGGTGCACCCTTCGCCGCCATCAGCATCTGCGCCTGTGCCTGCTGCGCCTTCTGAATCTCCTGCTGATGGAGAGCGATGTGTTGGTCGAACAGCTGGACCACCTCAGGTTTCGCGATGGCCAGTTCGTCAAACTCTTCGTCCATCATGATGCTCGTGTGGCGGGCAATGTGGACCTCGTGGTTATGCCACTGCTTGACCGGGATCGCGGCATGCAGGCGGTCGAAGCGCGCACTGTCGGCGATATCCTGGCCCTCGGGCGTGAGCTCCGTCTGTGCCCGCCACACACCGTAGAGCATCATGTTGTTCTCGCGCTCGGCCTGCGCGATGGACTTGTCCTCATCGTCCGGTTCACCTTGACCCAACTCGAGCATCTCCATGAGCTTCTTCGGGTCCTTGATGAGACCGAGCGTAGCGAGCTCCAGGGCGTACTGCTGGCGCGCGGCCTTCATCTTCGGCATCGCGCTGCCTGCCTGGCAGATCACGTCGGTGTTGTTCTTCAGGTCCGCGCCCTTGAACTTCCGCACGTCGAACGATCCGTCGCGGCGATAGAAGCGCAGGATTCGTGGGAAGCTGTAGAACTGGGCGAATCGCTCGAGCACCATGGACCCCATGAGCGCAATCGCCTCTTCCATCGTCGCCACAGTGGGTGCGATTTTGGTGTCGTCCTCCTCCTGGAGGTAGGCGACGGCCACGCCAGAACGTACCCCGCTGGGCACACGACCTCGAGTTGCTTCGGACTGCCCAGAGATATCCATGATCTGGTCACGTAGTCCTGCGAGGAGGTTCTCGATCTGAGAGGGCATCTGCAGACCTGGCACGGGCGCAGGAGGAGGAATATTGGGGACGTGGCGGTACCGTACGATTCCTCCTGCGACATTCTTGATTTCCCCCCGGATCTTGTGTTGGGTAGCGATGAGCCACATGGGATTGCCCATGTAGTCCTTGTTCTCGATGAGCTGACTGATGGTCTTGTCGATCTCCAGGTTCGGCCCTCGGATATGGCTCATCACGCAGTCCGGCCAGATCGTGACGGAGGTTGGAATGTGCTGGAAGAAGACGTGCGGAATGCGGTTGTCCTGATACGGGAACCCCTTGACGAAGTCGAGCACCTGGTTGGCGTTTGACCAGCGCATCATGACCCCATCGCGCAGGAAGGCATTGCCGCGATAGATGTTGGGCGGCAGCCACCAGGTATGCACCTGCACCCCGTTGTCGATCGACTGCTGCATAGCACCCGCTGCACCAGGAACGCCGGCCCGCGCCATCATGCGAGCCTCCATAGTGCCCAACGTGAGGTTGGTATCGGGATTCAGTTTGTTCGCGGCCTTGCCATAGATCCCCTTGACTATGTCAATGTCCACAGCATCCGACGTGATGAGGTCGTTGAGCTCCGTGAAGTCCGTCGAGAGCTGATCGGGCAACAGCTGGAACGGGCTGTAGACCTTGAGGTCCAACTCGCCCAGGGGGAAGTCCTCCTTGACCAGCTTATCTAGCGTACCCGCGTCCAGCATCTGCTCCAGCTCGGCAATGCGGACGCTGTTGAACGTCGCCTCGCCCGACTCTGGGTCGATTGTGTAGCTAACCTTCCCGGGCCGGTCATCGAGGGGGTCGTACCCGACGAAGATGGAGCCCAACCCAGTCTGGATCGTCCACCACAGGGCGTTGCGGCGCAGCTTGGGCAGGCCGAACTTCCATTCGGCGTAGTCCAGCGCAGCCGATCCCACCTTCGTAGCGGCGATATCCGTCTGCTCGTTGGAGTTGGCCACGATTTCCATGATCGGACGGCTCTTGGTGAGCTTCGACAGCTCCGTCCTACCCACAGTCAGTGCGTGGTTGACGACCAGGCGAGGCTTCTTATCACCGCTGTTGGTGTCCCAGTTCCAGTCCCGCTCCTCGAACTTGCTCACGGTGGGGTTCCAGTGCGCGTAGTGATCGCCTGAGACCAGAGCGATGTTGTTCCACCACACTGTCTCGTAGCCTCGACGCTTGTCCAGGCGGGTGGTACGCTCGCTCTCGAGCGCAATCACCAGCTCCTGTTCAGTACGGGCCTCGCCTACTCTCATGGCCTAACCTCGATTTCTGCCTCCTCACGGGCGGGATAGTCATCGGGAAAGTCCTCCTTGAGCAGCTCGGTCTCCGCATCGCTCAAGTCCTGCTCACGACGCAAGCGGCTCATGGGCCCCCAACGCTGTGGCTCCTCCACCTGCACCTCGCCTTCGGCACGTTGGTCCTCCGGCGTGAAGAATCCACCCTCGTCTGTGGTGTCCTTCAGTGACCTCATGGCAGCAAGGTCCTCCCAGCGAATGGCTTGGAAGCGGTCGAGGAGAGCGCTCATCTGCTCGTCGTGTCGTCGTGACTGCGAAACGATCACGCGAGACAAATCTCGGAGCGCTTGACGGAAAGTGACGGTGACGAATACGAGCGCGACAAGTAAACACGTCACCGACAAGGCGGAGATTATCGCAAGATCTGACATCACACAGCCACCGAAGCGGTGGTCTCCTCTGTGGTCTCGTCGTCGAGCAGCTGGATGCCCAGCCGGCGCGCTCGGACCTTCGTGCGGTCCAGCTGCGTACGGAGCTCGTGATTCTCGGTCTTGAGCTCACGGACTGCTCTGCGTGCGTCCTGCACCTCCTCCGGACTGGGCGTGCCGAACAGACCCGCGATGCGCAGACAGCAGTCCTCGCACAGGATCGCTGGGTCGTCCCAGAAGGTGTCGCGCTCCAGGTCGAGGAAGCGCCGAGGCGATCCGTCGTTGGTCGGCGTGTTGCCCTGACCACAGATCATGCAAGGCATAGGAGTAGTTTCGATCAGGTGCATGGTTACGCTGCCTCTCGTTGGGGTTTGCCCGGGCGCCAGGCGTTACCGGTCGTTCGAGCGATGGCTTCAGCCATCTCCTGCTCGAAGTGGTCGTGCACCCACTTGTCCTCGGGATTGATCGGCTTAGAGTTATCGGGGACCTCCGGAGCAGAGTCACCGATACTGACCAAGACATGGCCAGTGTTGTCCACCGTGTGGTCATTCTTCTTACGCGGCTTCTCGGGCGCGTCCTCGTCGGTGAACGTCGGGCGAGAGGGGCGCCATCTGTACTGCGGGAAGTGCTCGTTGGTATAGGTCAGGTGATTGAAGAAGTAAAGAGACGGCGCACCCATCCCGGTGACGTTACCCTGGTGATCGAAGCACTCGATCTGCGGCGCTCCCGTGGGGTTTTCATGCCCCACTGTAGGTCGTAGCCGGCTGGTGATGCGGTTGATGCGCGCCGTCGGGTCCTTATCCGCCATCTCCAGGTCATCAATGCCCTCCTCGGTGTAGACGCCGTACACGGTGCGACCGTCGGTCTGCGCGCGCTGGCCGGACTCGGGGCCGATCAGCCGCACGAAGATCTCCTCCTCCGGCCCACCGTAGTCCTCGGCTGCCTCAGCGGTCGTGATCGCGTCGGCCCACCAATCAATCGGCTGGCCCTGCTCAACGATCTCCCGATAGTAGTAGACGTTGTTGTCGTAGTCCCGCGCGAACCAGGACGCGGCGCCATGATGACCGATACCGGGGTCGATGCACATCCACCGCTCCCAATCCCCCGGGATGTAGAAGGGCTCTATCACATGCACGTCCGGATCGTAGTCGACGAAGATCTGACCGACGAAGACCTCGTGCGACCCCATGACGTAGCGGTCGTACCAGTGCTTGGGAAGCGAATCGAACTGCTCTAGGTAATCCGTCGGCAGGTTGGGGTTGTCGAACGGAGTCGCCTCGACGACCTTGAACAACTCCTTCCAGCGGACGTTCCTGTTCGGGTCGATGAAGCGCCGCCACAGCCAGTTGTGACCGTCGGGATTGAACAGCCAGAGACCCTGTCTGGGCGAGGCGTGCTGACGAAGACGACCCTGGAGCTTGATGAAGAACTCCTCCTCGACCTCTTCTCCCTGATCCACCAGGTATAGTCCGAGGTTGTAGTTCTCAAGCTTCTTAGGATCGTCCAGAGGCAATCCATGAATCATGCTCCCGTTCTGCAGCTCGATGAAGAGGTCCGATTTGTTGTAGGTCTTAATGACCTCCTTCGGAATGCCCCGCCACCCGTTCTCCTGCGTATCACCACGCACGAGCATGTCCCACGTCGTCGTGCGGAGCTCGGGTCGCGTCTTGCGGCCGATGATGGCATTGGTGCCGGGATACTCCATGAGGAGAATGAAGAACTCAGCGCATCCACCTGTAGTCTTGCCGTTACCCCACCCACCACAGAAGCCACGGTATTTGCCTGGCATGCCGTGGAACTGACCCTGCTTAGGGTTCGGCTTGTACGGGAGGTGGATTTGCTGAATGGCCATCGCGCGTTAGAGCATCTTGGCGCTGTATGTCAGCTGACGCGCCACAGGGTCGTTGTTGGTGATGCGGATCTGCACGCGGTCCTGCGCCGTCACATCGTACTCACCCGTGAAGTAGACCGATCCACCGACAAGCGTCGGCCCCGAAGTCGGAAGCGGGACTAGCGGGTTGTTGATGGGCGTGCCGTCTGCTGCCACAGGCCAGACAGCGACAGCCAGGTCCGCCGCGCCATCGGTCACCATGACCGCCTCGAGCATCATCTTGTCCATCCACGAGCACTCAGCCGTGCGGACCATGATGGTGCCACCGCCGAGCAGGCTCTGCGTGCCGTTCACCTGCGTGAGTGGGTTGTTGGGGTAGTTCTCGTACGCCGCGGTCTTGGTGTTGTCGTTGGTGGCCATGGCTAACGGTACGTGCCCTTGGTGCGGGGCAGGAGCTGCTTGTTGTGGCTCTTGCCGCTCACGCCGGCGCCACCCTTCGGGGTGCGCTTGTTGGTGCCCTTCTTGCCGGCTGTGCTGCGGCGCGGGCCGTTCGGTCCTCTGCGTACACGAGGCATATTACGCTCCTCTCACTCGCTCTTGATGCAGGTCCAGATGGTCACATGGCCACCGGGATGGTTGATGACGAGCTCCCCGAACACTGAGCCTGTGGGACAATCTTCGGGCCCACCAGCGCCTGGTTCTCCCTTCGGCCCGGCCGGCCCAGCAGGACCGGGAGGACCGGGACTGCCGTCGGTGAGGGTGATGGTGGTGGTCGTCGTCGGTTCTGCGGCGGTGCTGCTACCGATGGCGTAGGCGCCTAGCCCGCCGCTAAGCGCTGCTAGGCCCAGGCCCCCCGTCATCACCAGGGTCGCTGTGCTCGGGCGCTTCATGTGGTGCCTCCTGTGGGAGTTGTTTCTTGCCTGTCTGCGCCATGCGCAGCGCGGCTAGGCCGACCAAGAAGCCACCTATGCCCGAGAGAATCGCCCCGAACGCGATCAGCCAGTCGCCTCCTGCGAGTGTGAGTGGAATCATTCATGGACCCTCACGAAGGTGATCCTGGCCTGCGACGAGGAGCGGGACTGGCGCATGACCATGCCGCCGTTGCTGTAGTCGCTTGAGGACGTGTTGCCCTCGATGGCGCGGAACGAGGATGAGGTTCCCTCTTCGAAGAATCCCACATGGTCGGGCACGCCGTCGAACTGCCAGTCGAAGAGAACTACGTCGCCTGGTATGGGGGACTTCGTGACGCTGAGGCCATTGCGTTGGTTCTGCGCGTCGTGCAGGATATACGGACAGTAGCTGTAGGCTGCGCCGCGCGCGAAGCTGGGGGAGCCACCCGCTTGCACCTCGTAGATGTAGGTGACGAACATGGCGCACCAGGGCTGGTGGTTCATGCCGTACCAGTCGCCGAAGATGGTGTCGTTGTTGCCGCTCTCGACATAGCCGAGCCAGCCCTTCGCGAGGTCGAGCACGCGCTGGCGCTGGGTACGGTCGTCGCTGACGGGGGGCGGGGGCTGTTCGGCCAGGCCACCGTAGATCGTGAAGGCCTCCATCAGCAGGTTCACGCTGTTGGGGGTCATCGCCATCTCGCCCTCGTGTGGGCGACCGGCTGGAACTCTTGCGGACGCGAGCGTGTTGAACGTCTTCTTGCCGATCCAGCCTGTGGCGTCGAGGTTCATCTGGCGCTGGAAGCCGGCTACGCCGGAGTCACCGACGTTGCCGGTGCCGCGGCCGTGCGAGAACTTGTTGTTGAAGTCGCGGTCCCAGTTCTGGGGCTCCCAGGGCTCCCAGCGGCCGAGGCGGCTGATCGTGATCTTATACGCCTCGACGTCCGGGCCCGGCTTGCTGGGCGTATGGTGCGGGGCTGCGTCCGGCGGGTAGAGCGGGCGCGGGAAGTACGCTGCTGGGATAGCCATTGGGCCACCCTTATACGGGGTCTCCCACCACTCAGTCATACGTCAGTTGCCTCCCTGTACGTAGGTCGGTGAAATCCACCAAAAAGTCCGCGGCCAGCCCGCTTCGCTCCGCACGCCGCCCGACGAACATTCATCACGGGCATCGCGGGGGGGCGGAGGGGGGGGGTACATTCGTTGACAGCCACAACGATTGCGTAGCACTACGATCAAGCGTAGCAATGATACGCGTACGTAACGATTGACGTAGCTACGCATACCTATACCTATGTCTAGTAGACGTATGCGTAACACGGTGATACTCTGTATTTAGTCGAGTGAACGAAAGGAGGTGAGTGATATGGCAAACGCGAAGACGTACCGGCCGGAGGATGTAGCTGCTACGCTCGGAATCTCCGGCAAGGTGCTTCGCGCGCATCTTCGCAAGACGTACCCGCGTCCCGCTACCAGCAAGGGTAGCACCTGGGTTATGTCCCAGAAGATGATGACCGAAACGGTTACGTACTTCAAGAAGCGTAACCCGGAAGCGTACGCCGCAGCGCAGAAGAAGCGTGCGAAGCGTACCACGGTCAAGCGCACCGCACCGAAGCCGGAAGCTTCCGCGTAGCAGCGGAACATGCGGGGGGGAGAAATCCCCCCCGCATCCGGCCGGTACGTCTAGCGTACGCCAATCGAAGCCATGAGAATCGTACCCATCATCATTGACTACGACGGCGACGAGTACGCCGACGATCCGCCCGGTGCGCGTATCCTGCTCCTGCACTACGTACGCACCGATGGTACGTTCTTCGACCGCTACCGTCACGGCGAGATTATGGCGTACCCGGATCAAGGGTACGTCGGAGCGTACGGCATATCCATGAACTGAGTTGCGTAGCAGCGGCAGCGTACCGGAACGAACGCTACGCGCTACGATCCCCCGGAAACGGGGGGTCGTGGCGGAGTCACGGATGGCGCGGCCTAGCTGGCCGCTCTGGCCTTTTAGCTCTGCCTGTGGCCCTGACAGCCTGAGGTGTGTGTTCCCTCGCGGCCTTATAGCTGAAAGTGTTGGCCTGGCCACTGGCTCCGACAGCCTGAGCCTGGCGTCGCCCGGCGGGTCGGCCGTGACAGCCTGAGTCTCGTGTGTGTGTTCCGGCAGGGCCTTATAGCTTAGGGCCATATAGCTCAGCCCTCCTCCCCCGTCACTTCGCCCTCGATGACCATGCTGTCATCCAGGGCCATAGGCCTTGGCACCCCGTTGACCACGATCTGGACAGCCGTCGGCTGATCATGGCCTTTTGGACTGTACCTACCGGCTACCTCCAGCGCAAGCTTGGCCGCATCAACACGGCCAGCAGCTGCCCTGTCGGCCACGCCGTCGAGTATCTCGGGCGTCCGTGTGTCAAGCCGCTCGACACTCAACTGCCACACCAGATCTCGGAAGTCCTTCCTCCGTTGCAGCTGCCTGATCTTCCGTGAGGCACGTAGCTGCTGCTTCACCACAGGTTTGGTGAGTTCGTATGAGGTGAGGAGGTGGTGCTTAAGGGTCCTCGCCACGTAACTTACTGGCTTACCTTGTGCCAGAAGGCGAGCTGCCATGAGTTGAACATGGTCCCACTCCTCCAGGACTGCTGATTCGGCCGTTGTGGCTGGAACCGCCATGGATGAAGTATATCAAAGCCTAGCGGCATCCCTCCTTATGGGCTCGTAGCCTACGGTTATTCCATCGGGTTCCCTGCCCATCCTCCGAACTCACCCTCGAGGCAGTGCCACAAGTCCTCGTTCTCCATCGTGGCCTCCCTCTCGCTGCCTGCGTCGATGTAAGCCTGAATGACCTCCGCTACCACTACCATGATGGCATCACAGAAGCGAGGCACGGCTGCATCGGGTATCACGGATAGACCCTCCATCACCACAGGTGGATACTGCCCTGCGAGATAGTGGCCGAGTGCACGGCCGTGATCGACCACCGCCCTCATCTGCTCAGGAGTGAGCTGGTCTGACATTATTCCTCCCCTTGGAAGAAGTAGCCCTCGTCTTCCATACGCATCCGCTCGTAGGCAGCTGCCTTGATGGATTCGTCAGAGCCGTACTTCTGCCCGCGGCAGTCACCATGTTCGTGGCCACAACACGGATAGTCCTCACAAAAGTCCGACTCAGGCACCTCCTCATCCTCTTCCGCATCCTCTTCCGCATCCTCATCCTCTACCTGCGAGTTCCTGAGGTAGCCATTGTTCTTGGCGATGGCCTCCTCCATGTCAGACAGGGCGGCATTTGCCTCTGCCTTAGTGGTGAACTCGCCCTCTACCGTGACCGCATAGAGTGGCATGGCTAGTCCTCCTCCCAGTCGGGTGCCACACGGAAGACGTTCACGCGGTGGTCGTAGTAGTCCACCCCGTAGTTGTCCTCCGCCATGGGCAGATCGAAGTTGACCTCGCACGGGGCCTCACACCAGTGGCGGTGGTTCTCCAGGTTAGTGCTCAGGCCCCAGGCATAAGCGCCACCCACAGTCAGGATGAGCAGCAGGGATACTGCCATCGTAGCGAGTAGGGTTTTGGTGGTCAAGTTAGTCCTCCTTATCGTAGGGCGGAATCAGGTCCTGTGCCTCATCGTCCTCCGCATAGCGAGTAGCCCATGCATTGGCGGCGGCATCCTTGTACGGGTCAGGGTAGTCGAGTGCACGGCAGAGCTGCCACAAGCCTGCCAGGAAGTCGGGGTAGTAGTCGTAGTAGCTATCGTCGCCTCCAACGTAGGCAGCGTCGTCGATGGCCAACTTGGACCAGTGGTTGGCGAAGCGTTTGAGCTCCACCACCGATCCCATAAGCCAGAAGACGTCCATGTTGTGGTCGTCTTCCCGTGGCGGCTGGTGGCCTGTGGTACTGGCAGTAGCCGCCTTGTACGCCTTGTCGATGGCCTCCGACAGGGCAGGGCTATCCCACGCAAGGCCGCTCGCCACGAAGGCTTCCGTGACCATGAACGGGTCCCACCCGTGGTGCATCCACAACGAGAAGTTGGGATCGTGGCCCTGTTCGGAAGTGTGACCACAGGGTGGGTGGTTGTGGTACATCTGGACGGTGACTCGAGAGCCGTCACCTTCGGTCTTCCACCATTCAGTCATGGTTCCTCCTATCGAATGAGCAGGTAGTAGGCAAGGATGTAGAGGAAGAGACAGGTAAGGAAGCCTGGTGCAAGGTTCAATAGTCCTCCTCCGACCAGACTTCCCCTGCGTAGTAGGGATCGAAGTCAGCCGGCGGTAGAACAGGGTACTTCCTCATGTGCTCCTCGGCCCGATCAAGGCGCCTCCCCTGGTGGAACTCACAGCGAGGGAAGGCTTTGAAGTCCTCTCGGTCAGGGTTGATGTGGTAAGCCACTTCGCCCTCACAGTCAGGACCATCCTCGAGGCAGCGCAGGTCGTCAGGCATTGGGTTCCTCCATTGGCCATCCCATCCGCTTGGCATGGGCGATTGAGCAGATGCGGTCGCCATTGAGTGAGTGGCGCCGCCCGTCGGGTTGGATGAAGTCGAACCACGGGTCAGGCGGGTCAGACCAGAAGTTCGAGATGGGGCCGATGGTGCCAGTAGACATGGTGTAGTGGCTGTACACGAGGTCGCCCTCCGTGACGGCTACACCGTCGGCGGTGGTGATGACGGTACTACTCATCGTCCTCCGCCTTCCCGAACACCTCGTCCTGACAGTTCTGGCAGAGGCCGCTGATGCGGTACTCCCTGGCCGACTGCTCATCACGGAAGCCTTCGATGGGCTTCCCACAGCCGATGGGATGAGGGACGCAGCGGTCGCCCTCGATTGCGGTGGATCTCCCGAAGTTAGCCTCGAGGAAGTTCGCGATGGCGGGGCTCTTGGGCGTCGGTTCAGCCATGATTAGACCTCCAGGTCGTGGTCGACGGTTACGGACATGAAGCCGCCCTGCTCGGCGGGGAAGCGGAACGTCCCGGGAGCACCGTGTTGGGCGATCAGCAGCATCGCGGCCTCCATCGGGGTGTGAGCCCCATCGCCGTCGAGGAAGACGGTACCGATGGTGCAGGTCACGTCGAAGGACGGGCGGTTGGCCCTCCGCTTGGCAAGGATCTGCTCGCGGGTGAGCTTGGTGCGGGGTGTGGAATCGTTCATGGTAGTTCCTCCTTTAGCGGTTGAGACAGTCGGCACAGATGTGGAACACGGACAGCTCGGCTCCGGGATGACCCGCATAGCCGAGGGTGTAGCAGTCGCGGGCGTAGAGGATGGGCTTGACCTCATTGCAGCCATCGCAGGTAGCATCGAGGTCAGCCGCCTCGCAGCCCTTCACATGCGGGAGGTTCTGGAGGGCAGCGAAGGCCTCATACAGCGCCACCGCGTAGTGCTCCTCGGCGGTGAGAGGACCGATGAACGGGGCCTCTTCCTCCTCCCAGTCGTATGGACGGGTGTCGTAGTCGGGCATGGTAGCCTCCTTCAGGCGTTGTCGCGGACGCGGATGAACTCCTCGATGGCGAGGAGGTTTTGGTGTTCGGTAGTGGACATCGAGCCTTCAAGGGTGATCCCAATCCTGAGAGCCATCAAGGCAGAAGCGATGGCAGAACCGTAGGGATCGTCCATGTCGATGGGCGGGACTTCAAGTGCGGGGTCACGGTCAGGCATGGATCACAACCGCCTTCGAGCAGTCGAGCAGGGACTTCCCGCAGGGGCAGGTGGTGTTGGCTGCCATGCGCGAGGTGGTATAGCTGCCCTTGAGCAGATCGCGCACTGCCTTGCGGTCGGGGTCGAGGTTACGGCGGCAGACAGTCACCTGTGAGTCCGCCTTGTTTCCCTTTGCCATGGGTACCCTTTCGTGGTCGGAGGTTAGAGCGAGTCGGCGATGCGGTGTAGTTCCTCGAGGTGAGCATCTACGTCGAAGCCAACGAGACATGAGAGGCAGAGCGACTCATAGCCCCCAGTGCCGTCCCCTTTCGGTTGACGGATCCTCGCAGGCTCGCCACATTCGCAGGGCTTCTCAAGAGCGAGAAGCATCCGCATACGGGCGGGGTTTGTCGGGCGAGCCGCATTGCGGCGCGCGTGGTCAGAGTTCATTGTGGGCTACTTCTCGTTGGCGTTGGTCACGAGACGCTTCGGAGTAGCGAAGCGGACAGCAGTGGGGACGCGGCGAGTGGTGACGGTGACGCGGCGAGAAGCGGACTGCCTGTCAGACACGTCGCGGTCGCTCATGCCTTTCGTGGTGGGGTAGAGGTTGTTGTTGGTAGTAGTCATCGAGCTTCCTTTCATTCGTGGGTGATCGTTCATTGCACACAAATCATATCAACCATGGTACTTCCTGTCAACTCTCTGGTTGTCCTTATACGGCCATAAAGCTCCCACGCATAGGCGTCCACGCACGCGCCACGCGACGCGAAATCGCACATATAAACATCGTGAGGCCATATGGTGTGACCTAGCAGTAACAATGCGGCCTTATAGCTACGTCCCACGGAACTGCTCCAACCTATGACAGCCTGCGACAGCCTACTCCAGAGAGTTGACACAGGTATACATGGTTGATATGATGATCGTGCGTCACACGACGCAGAGAAAGGAGAGTCCTATGAACCTGTCGGAACTCAAAGCCCTGAACTCAGGGTACGACACGGCTCACCGGGAAACGTCGGAGGTAGAGCAGGCATCGCCCTGCACCTGCCAGATCAAGGCCAAATCGCGTTTGGGCGGCGCTTATTACCCGTCGCTCATTAGCCGTGAGGATGCTGACCCCGATTGCGAACTCCACTTCCCGTGGATGCAGGAGGATGATGCTTCTCGGCAGAACGCCATGCGGTATTGGTACGCCGGCTACCAGGTGGGCTACGACACAGCCTATACCACAGGGTATATGGCTGCGATGGAAGCGATGGGATTCCTGCCCGATGACGACTAAGCCCACGCTCATCCCACATGAGGTGATCCTCGTCGACCGAATCCCGGAGTGTGACTTCTGCTCACGCCCCGGTCCCTACGACTTTGCCCTGCGTGGAGGCGGATGGGCGCACGGCTGCATGGAACACTACCAGTCCCTGCGTGCCGCTTCCACCCTGGGCACGGGCAAGGGCCAGTTGTGGGTCACCCAGAAGCAACTCGATGGCAATGCCCCATTCGAGGCTTAAGCCCTACAGGTTCGTGTCGTTGAAACGAGGCGAGAAGCAGGACCGTGTCTTCTATGCTCCCACAAGGAAGGAGGCCACGCGCTACGCACTACGTTGGGGTAAGAAGACAGGCCACCGGATGTTCCGCCGGGTGTGATACAATGTGGCTATGAAAAGTCGAGACCGTGCCTACATAGCCGGGTTCTTCGACGGCGAAGGCCACATCGGGTTCCGAAAGACCCATCACGGCAAGAAGAGTGGTCTCCGACTCTACCCACAGGTGGTGATTGGCCAGAAGGACCCTACCATCCTGTACTGGATCCAGGAAGTGACGGGATTCGGTACTGTGTATCACTCACCTAGCGCTTCGGTCGCTCGGTGGCAGCTCTATGCTCAGAGAGACGTCTACGTCTTCATAACTCTCATCTATCCCTACGTCAAGTGTCCCAGACGCCGACGCGCTCTTAGGGACGCGAGGAAACTGCTGGCAAATCGTGGATTTGACAGGGACGTTGGGGTTTGATAATGTAGTTGTATCGCGTCGCGAGACCCCACGGCGACACGATGTATTCACACACACCCACGTGGGGACAAGGAGGCAACAACGTGGCAACTGCAAAGAAGCCCGCTCGTGCAAAGGTCGAGGTCGAGGTCGAGGACGACGAGGACGAGCTGGAGGAGCTCGAGGACGAGCTCGACGAGCTCGAGGCACTCGCCGACGAGGACGACGACGAGGTCGAGCCGGACGACGAGGACGACGAGGACGAGGACGACGAGGAGGAGGCGCCCAAGTCGCGGCGCAAGAAGAAGACCTCGAAGACCACGACCAAGGAGAAGCCCGCGAAGAAGAAGCGGGAGTCCACGATCTACGGCACTGCCGAGCTGGCGTCGGACCTCGAGACCGACGGCAAGAACCTGCGGGTCATGCTCAGGGACATCGGCGCGAACGCCGTCAAGTCCAAGAAGAACCCGCACGGCTCGTTCAACGACGCCGGCCGGTACGAGTGGGAGGACCTCGACGACGCGCTCGAGACCCTCGGCTTCGAGGACGTGGACGAGGCGATCGACCGCCTCAAGGAGGCGCGCAACACCCGGCTCGACGCTCTCAAGGAGCGGAACGCGGACAAGAAGAAGACCACCGCGAAGAAGACGACCAAGCGCACCGCGAAGGTCGAGGAGCCGGAGGAGGACGACGACCTCGAGGACGAGGACGAGGACGAGGACGAGGAGCCCGTGGCGAAGAAGCCGGCTCGGCGTCGCACCTCCAAGTAACCCCCGACCCTTCGCGCGAGGGATCGGCTACAGGGGCGTCAGGTCACCACGACTGGCGCCCCTACATCAGAGAGGCAGCTGATGACCCACCCATTTGACACCTATCGCTCAAAGCACAGACGTCAGCCCACTATACGGATTCGTAGCGGCGTTCAACAGCTGACGGTCAGCTTTCATCGAGGGTACGTTCACATCAAATCGAGCTCCCCCTATCAGGGCGAGGTCTACATCACCCGCTCAGCGTTCCTTCACCTGCTGCGAAAGGTAGTGCCAATTGCCCGCTTGTGGGTGAAGCACCCTGCTCCAGACTGGGACGTTCCCAGAGCCGCTCATGAAGCCTATCTCCTTGAGCAGTCGATTGATCGAGAGCGGCGCGAGCAGAAGAAGCAGCGTCAGCAGACAGCATTAGCCCACGCCCGTTCAGAGAGACAGCGCGCTCGTTTCCTTGCGGCGAAGCGTCGCTCGCCACGAACTTAGGCTTTCGCCACTCCGCCAGCATCTCGTAAGCCTCGTACGCATTCTCCAATCCTTGCTCCCTAAGGAGCGTGTGAAGCGTGGCGACAGTCCCCTCCCTCTCCGCCACGTTGACCACAGGGAAGGATTCGAGAGTGCGTATGAGCGAGACTATCTCAAGACCTAGCGCTAGTTGGCCATGGCCGAAGCTGGGTCTTATTTTCTGAGCCTTCATGTAGGCCATAAGGACTGACGTTGCATCGGCCATAAATGCCTCCTCACCCACGGTAATATCCCCTCTCTATTCGTTGTGCCCGACGAAATCTCTCCAGCTGTTCCTTCGCAACGAGCTCTTTCAGCACTTGCCGCTCCCAACTTTCCAGTCCCCTGCCCGAGTACAGACACAGCCGCTGGACCGTGCGCTTCGCGAACTCCTGATCCCGCACCTCACGCCTCAACGCCTCTACGTCTACGCGAGCGCATGCTTCCCACCATTCATCCGTATGCCGACGGGCGTTCTTCGAGTTATCCGCCCTTACCTTACGCCACTGCCTCTTAGCCATCTCTTAAGCCCTCTCGCGCGTATGCACGCTCGCACACACGCCCCACTACTTCGTAGTGTGGGGCGCGGTGTACATCGCAGCATGTGCAATCCGGGTCTATCCAAGG
>Ga0207686_10001114_pt1 | contig 15609 bp, 14 predicted proteins | sample KBSM24metaG_FD_184396 | JGI IMG/M metagenome (GOLD analysis project Ga0207686, IMG submission 184396) | Miscanthus rhizosphere microbial communities from Kellogg Biological Station, Michigan, USA - KBS M2-4 metaG (SPAdes) (version 2) | ecosystem: Host-associated > Plants > Roots > Rhizosphere >...
GCGGGGTCATACTCGAGATTCGGTCCGCAAGGGGCGGCCTCCTCCAGATCCTCGAGCAGGACATCGACGTCGACAATACTCATGATTGTGCGCGTTCTTACTAGTTTTTAGGACTGAATGCGAACCCATCGTCACAGCGCTGGACGCCGCGCGCGGGCTCTTGCTTAATATTTTTTTACTATGTAGATATTCCCTACACGATCGCGCACTATACGCCAATTAGCAGGCCCATCGTTAGCAAACAGCGTAATTTTTTTTGCACTTTGAGCTGCGCAAAAACATTGACAATAGTTTTAGAACGCGTTCATTTTCGGAACTGTCGAGTCAGAATTGACGCTGAGAATGATCATGATGGAACGATACTCATCATGTAACAAAGTTTCGACAGCGCATCATGCGCAGCCCGCCTTGAGCAACAATTGTCCCCATCTGCGACCCGCAGGCCATCGATCCGGGCACCGCGATGCCGAAGCTGGGCGTGAGCGAGCGCGATGCGCTGGACGTGAGCGCCTACTTGCTGGCGCACTGACGCGTTGCCCTCCCGATCGCCTGCTCCAGGCCGGCCACGCCGGCACGGATCGCTTCCGGCGTGAACGCCGAAAAGCCCAGCAGCAGGCCGGGCGCAACGGCGCAGTCGGGGCCGGCCGCCGGATTCGTGTAATAGCCCAGCGTGCGGACGTCGATGCCGAGGTCGCGGGCATGGCGCGCCACCGTTTCCTCGTCGAGCGCCTCGGTGAAATGCACGCACACGTCGAGACCCGCGTCGGACGGCCCTTGGCGCAGCCGGCCCTTCATGCGCGCGTCGAGCGCCTCGATCAGGGCCAGCCTGCGCTCGCCATACGCGTGGCGCGTGCGGCGGATGTGGCGCGCGAAATGGCCGCCGGCGATGAAGTCGGCCAATGTGGCCTGCGGCACGATCGGGCTGTGGCGGTCGACGACGGCCTTGGCCCGCGCCAGCGCTGCGGCCAGTGCCGGCGGCGCCACCACATAACCCAGGCGCAGCGCGGGGAACAGCACCTTCGATAGCGTCCCCACATAAATGACGGAGCCCGCGCGGTCCATGCCCTGCAGCGACGCCAGCGGCGGCCCCGTGTGACGGTATTCGCTGTCGTAGTCGTCCTCGACGATCCACGCGCGGTTGGCCTCGGCCCAGCGCAGCAGGTCGAGGCGGCGGCGCAGGCTCATGGTCACGCCCAGCGGCAGTTGGTGCGACGGCGTCACGAAGGCGAGGCGCGCGTCCGGATAACGCTCTGCCGCATAGGCCACGTCCATGCCCTCCGCGTCGACGGGGACCGGGCAGATACGCGCGCCAGCCACGGTAAACGGCGCCACCGCGCCCTGGTAGCCGGGCGATTCGATCCACATCGCCTCGCCCGGCGCGAGCAGCAGCTGCGCGAGCAGGTACAGGGCCTGCTGCGAGCCGGACGTGATCACGACCTGGTCCGGCGTGCACTGCACCCCGCGCGACGCCTTCAGGTAAGCGCACAGCAGCTCGCGCAGCGGCGCATGGCCGGCGCCGGGGCCGTAGCCGAGGCGGTCCGTCGAATGACGCCAGTGCCGCGCTTCCAGCCGGCGCCAGACGTCGAACGGGAACAGATCCAGGCCCGGCATGCTGGGACGGAAGGCGCGCAGCGGGCCTGCGTGATAAAGCACGCGCGCCATGCCGCCGGCGATGAGCTCGCCGCGCGGCGACAATGGCCGCAACAGCTGTGGCGGCGCCTCCTGCGTCGGCTGCCCTTGTGCCGGCAGCGACGCGCTCACGAACGTCCCCTTCCCGACCGTGCCCTCCAGATAACCCTCGGCCATCAGTTGCTCGTATGCCGCCAGCACCGTCGGACGCGACACGCCCAGCAGGGCGCACAGCGTGCGCGTGGCCGGCAGGCGCACGCCGGCGCCGATGCGGCCGTCGAGGATTGCCGCCTTCATGTGGGCGTACAACTGGCGGAACAGCGGCGTGGCGGCGTCGCGCTCGAGCGTGGCGGCGGCGAGGATGTCGTGGACGTGCATGGCGGTAGCTGGGTGATTGGTCTGCCCATCTTCGCGAAAATTGGTCATTTGAGCAAGCCATTGATCACCCTAAGATGAAGCCTCCCATCCAATGGAGAGACCCAATGAAACAGTTCGAAGCCACCCTGGCCTGGCAGCGCGGCGACCAGGCGTTCACCGACCAGCGCTACAGCCGCGCGCACCGCTGGCGCTTCGACGGCGGCCTGGACGTGCCGGCCTCGTCGTCGCCATTGTCGGTGCCCGTGCCGCTGTCCGACCCGGCCGCCGTCGACCCGGAAGAAGCGCTCGTCGCGGCCGCCGCCAGCTGCCACATGCTGTTCTTCCTGTCGCTCGCGGCCGCGCGCGGCTACGTCGTCGACCGCTACGACGACCATGCCGTCGGCACGCTCGCTCTCGACGCCGACGGCCGCATGGCCATGACCCGCATCGTGCTCAACCCGGCCATCGTGTTCGGCGGCGACCGCCAGCCCGACCAGGCCGCACTGGCCGGGCTGCACCACGAGGCGCACGCACGCTGCTACATCGCCAATTCTTTGAAGGGAGACATCGTCGTGGAAGGATTCGAACAATGTACGTGACTACGCAATTCCAGGCGGCCGAGCAGGCCGACATGCTGGCACTGATGGCAGCCAATCCGCTGGGCGCCCTCGTGCGTGCCGGGACCGCGGGACTGGAAGCCGATCACATCCCGTTCGAGCTGGTGCCACCCTCGGACGCCGCGCCGTACGGCCTGCTGCGTGCCCACGTGGCGCGCGCAAACCCTGTCTGGCGCACGGATGACGCGGCGGTGCTCGTGCTGTTCCAGGGTGCGTCGAGCTATGTGTCGCCGCTGCTGTACGACATCGAGGCGGCCGGCGGGCGCGTGGTTCCGACGTGGAACTACGCCGTCGTGCACGCGCACGGCCGGCTGCGCGCGATCGAGGATCCCGCGTGGATACTCGGCCAGATGACGCGGATGACGCAGCGCCATGAAGATGCGCAACAAGGCTGGAAGGTCGAGGATGCGCCGCGCGAATTCATCGACAGGGTCGTGCGGACGACGGTCGGGATCGAGATCGCGATCGAACGGCTGGAGGGGAAATTCAAGATGAGCCAGAACCGCAGCCCGGAAGACCGGGCGCGGGTACTGGCGGCGATGGAGTGACCGGATAAAGGTTATTTGCCCGCGGTCGTGCCCGACTTGGTCATGTGCATCTGCTCGGCGGACTTCAGATGTTGCTCGACGACCGGCGTATGCTGGTCGGCCAGCGCCTTCACGTCCGGATCCTTGATCTTCTTGGCGTCGGACTTCAGCTTGGCAAGCACTGCCTTGTGATCCTTCACGCCGGCGTTCGCCATATAGGCTTTGTCGAACGCGTCGCCGCTCATCTTTTCCAGCTTGGCGGACATGGCCTTGTGCTTGGCGTCCAGTTCGGTCGGCAAGGTGACGCCGCGTGCCTGTGCCAGCGCCTGGACCTTGGCCAGTGCCTGGCCGTGATCGTCGACCATCTGCTGGGCGAACGCTTTCACGTCGCTGTTCTGGCTTTTGCTCAGCGCGAGCTTGCCGGTCTCGACTTCAGCCATGTCGGCCATCGCCATATCCTTGACGGCCTTCTCGTCGGACGCGCTCAGCTTGGCGCCCATGGCCGCGCCACCCGCCGCCGCCTGGCCCGCGCCGCTGGCGCCCATGCTCGAGCTGGCGCTACCGGCATGCTGGTCGGACATGCCAGACGATGCACCCGTGCCATGCATCTGCTTGTTACGGTTTTCCATGCCGGTGCTGTTGGTATTGTCGATGGTGCCTTCGTGCGTCGTCTTGCCGGACGTGTTCGGCTGGCCCGCGCTGCTGGTACCGGTCTGGCTGGGGTTGGAACCAAGCGACGTCTGGGCGTGCACGCCGACGGCACTGAACATGGCGGCCACTGCCGACACGGCGAGCAGCCCTTTCAAGGTGTTATTTTTCTGCATTTTTCGCTCTCCTGACTTTGTTATGAAATTGGCGCCTGGCGGGACCAGTCGTACACAAGCTCGTCGTATTCAAATGACAACGGCCGTGGCAAAGTCTATCGCCGCGTTCTCTTGAACAGCGCGCGTTAGCCAACAGGAAAGTTTTATCGATATGCGAAAAAAAATTGCGATCGTGACCCACCAGACCCATGCCACAGCGGGTCGGAGAAGCTTACACTTTCGACATGAAACGCCGCTGCGCCGCTGCGCCGCGGCGACGCACCGCAGACTTGAGATCGTATCGTGGAAAAAAGCACCCAGGACCTTCAACAATTATTGGAGATGCCACAGGCCCGCGACGGATGCGCATCCGTCGCATGGCCGCCTATGGCGCGCTCACCGTAGCCGCGCTGGCGGCGCTGATCGGCCTGTGGCACGTCGCGGCGGACCGGCCGCAGGCCACTGCCTGGGTCACGGAACCGGCCACCGTCGGTACCCTCGTCGTCACGGTATCCGCCACCGGTACGTTGCAACCGACCAAGTCAGTGGACGTCGGCAGCGAACTGTCGGGCACGGTGGTCCGGTGCGGCGCCAGCTGTTCGGCGGCCGCAAACCGGTCGGCGACAGCCTGCGCATCAAGGGGTTTGCCTGCGAGGTCGTCGGCCCGCTGCGCCCAAGGGCCAGGGGGCGATGGGTATGGACCAGGACGATGTGGTGGTCATGCCGCTGACGACCGTCCAGCGCAGCCTCACCGGCAAGACCGACATCACGACGATCCTCGTGTCGCTGCGTTCCTCGGCCAGTTCCGCGCAGGTCATGCGCCAGATCGCCGCGCTGCTGCGCGAGCGGCGCCACCTGGCCGAGAACGAGGACGACAATTTCAACGTCATGGACACGCGCCAGATCGCCGAGACGCTGTCAGGCACGATCCGCACGATGACGGGCCTGCTGGGCGCCGTGGCCGCCGTCAGCCTGCTGGTGGGCGGGATCGGCATCATGAACATCATGCTCGTCTCGGTGACGGAGCGCACGCGCGAGATCGGCATCCGGCTCGCGATCGGCGTGGTGTTCGGCTATTTTCCGGCACGGCGCGCCGCGCGGCTCGATCCGATCGAGGCGCTGCGGCACGAGTGATCAGCGGAAGCTGAGCGTCCCCGTCAAATCGCCCGGCGGCCGCGCCCCGCGCGCCGCGAACGCCGCGTTGCGCGCGGCCAGGCCTTCCAGCAGCGGCAGGTCGTGCAGGCGGGTAATGAAGCGCAGGATCGACGTCGTATCGTAGAAATTATGGTCGACCGCGCCCTTCTTCGCGTACCGCGAGACGACGATGGCGGGCACGCGCGAGCCCGGTCCCCAGCGGTCGCCCTGCGGCGGCGCCACGTGGTCCCACCAGCCGCCGTTCTCGTCGAAGGCGATGACGATGACCATGTCCTGCCACTGCGGCGACTTCTTGAGGTGCTCGATCACGTTGGCCACGTGGGCGTCGCCCGATTCGATGTCCGAATAGCCCGCATGCAGGTTGAGGTTGCCCTGCGGCTTGTAGAACGTCACGGCGGGCAGCCTGCCGGCGATGGCGTCGGCGATGAATTTGTTCGAGATCGGGCTGTCGCCCAGGCCGCCGTCGCGCAGGTGCTCGGCGCGCGCGCTGGTTCCCGGGGCGAACTGTTTGAAATAGTTGAACGGCTGGTGGTGGAACTGGAAGTTCGGACGCTCGCCTTCGCCACGGCCGTCCAGCGCCGCCTGGTAGGCGCCGCCATACCAGGCCCAGCTCACGCCGCGCTCGGACAGCAGGTCGCCAATGGTCTTGTACGTCTGCGGCGGCAGCACGGCCGGGTCCATCGGGTCGGCCAGATGCGGATCGCCGCCCGGCGCCGGCTTCACCCAGCTCGGCTGGTACGGCGGCGCCATCGTGTTGACCGCGTAGCCGTCCGGCGTGATGGTACCGTTGTTGACGAACTTCGGTTTTCCGTCCAGCGCCGACTTCGGCGAGTCCGGTGCCGGCGCGAGACGGGAGCCCGTCGGGCCGTCTTCCAGCACGGCGATCTTTTTCGCGGCCGGCGTGGACGCCGCATTGAAGAATTCCGGCACGCGGCCGCTGATCAGGAACTGGTGGTTCAGGTAGGAGCCGCCGAACGCCGCCATGAAAAAGTTGTCGCACAGCGTGAACTCGCGCGCGATCTGCCACAGGCCCAGGTTCTTCGACGTCTCGCCGTAATGCCCCATCGTCAGCGCGCCGTTGTCGCCCCAGGCCACGAAGCCGTCGTTCCTGCCGCCGTTGATCTGCATCTGGTTCTGGTAAAACAGATGCCACAGGTCGCGCGTGACGATCCCTTCCGGCAGCGGCTGGCCGGCCGCATCCGTCAACCTGAACGGCGCATTCGGCAGGTGCCGGATATCGTCTTCCCGGATGATGACATCCTTGCCCCCGTTGTTCTGGCGCGCCGGCACCATGCCGCCCCAGATCTTCGGCAGTTCCGGCAGCACGCTGCCGTCGCGGTCCTTCTGCAGGCTGGCCCCCGCCGGCAGCGCGGACAGCGGCTGCGCCAGGCCCGGGAAGTCGGCGAACAGGTTGTTGAAGCTGCGGTTTTCCAGGTAGATCACGACGACGTTCTTCACGTTCGCCTTCAGCTTGGCGTCCAGAGAACCGGCGACCGGCCTGGCGTGCCTGACGGGCTTCGCGTCGCTGGCCGGCGCGATCGACGCCGACAAGCCCACGGCCGCCGCAGCCTGGAAGATGCGCCGGCGCGCGGGGCTCGCGGGCCGGTCGTGGTCGTCGTGATCCTGCATGGCGTTCTCCTGTCGCGGCAACCAGGCCGCAAAAGGCGATTATCGGTTCTTTTTGCCACTAGGAAAAGAAGAAAAGGCAGGGCAGCGGCACTTCCGCTAACATCTTATTGTGGGCGCCTATCGCACGTTACGTCGGCTATCGCCCCTCCGGCAGGTTTCCCAGGTTGTACCATCTGCTCACAGAACGCTCTGCCATGATTGAACGAAAGCGCACGCATGCTTGAGATCTTCGCGATCATCACCCCCATCTATCTCGCCATCCTGGCCGGCTACGCCGCCACCCGCTTCGGCGTGTTCGGCAAGGACGACATGCGCACCTTCGGCAAGTTCGTCATCAACTTCGCGCTTCCGGCGATGGTGCTCAACGCCGTTGCCCAGCGGCCCATCGCCGACGTACTGAGCGCCGGCTACATGGCGGCCTACCTGGGCGGATCGTTGCTGATGCTGGCGCTGGGCTTCCTGTGCGCGCGGCGCGTCGCCGGGCAGAACCACATCGGCAGCACGATCGCCGCGATGGGTGTCGCCTGCTCCAACAGCGGCTACGTCGGCCTGCCGATCCTGCTGCTGGCCCTGCCGGCCGTGGCCAGCACGGCGCTGGCCATGAACCTGATCATCGAGAACGTCATGGTGATTCCGCTATTGCTGGTCATGGCCGAGAGCGGCCGTGAAGGCGGCGGCCCGGCCCATCGCATCTTTTTCCAGACACTGGCGCGGGTGGCGCGCATGCCGCTGGTGCTGGGCCTCGTCGCCGGACTGGCGCTGAGCGTGATGGGCTGGCCGCTGCCGGCACCGCTCACCCGGACCGTGGCCTTGTTCGGACAGGCGACCGGAGCGTTGTCCCTGTTCGTCATCGGCGGCACACTCGTCGGCCTGCCCCTGCGCGGCATGGGCCCGTCCGTGCTGCCGATCGCGTTCGGCAAGCTGGTCGGCCATCCGCTGGCCGTGCTGCTCGCCGCCACCGCGCTGTCCTGGCTGGGCATGGCCCCCATCGACCCGCCGCTGCTGGCCGCCGGCATCTTGCTGGCCGCCGTTCCGATGCTCGGCATCTATCCGATCCTGGCGCAGGCGTACGGTTTCGCGGAGCGCAGCGCAGCCGCGCTGCTGGTGGCCACGGCCTCGTCCTTTCCTACCTTGAGCGTGGCACTGCTGCTGTTGAAGCGCCTGGCATGAGCCCCTGCGGGCGCCTCGCCCGGTGCTATGATGCCCCATCGCATCGCATGGTCGCACCGACATGAAGACAACCGCTGAAACAACGGCCACGCCTCGGGAGATGCCGCATGCGGCCGGCAGGATCGTGCCGCCCGTCGTCGACGTGCAGGCCCAGCTCGCGGCCGCCATCGCGCATCACCAGGACGATCCCGATTTCGTCACGGCGCTGGCACGCGGCATGGCCGTCATGATGGCGTTGTCGGAAAAGCGCCGCCGCATCTCGATCGCCCAGGTAAGCCACATCACCGGCATCCCGCGCGCCGCCGCGCGGCGCAGCCTGCACACGCTCGTCAAGCTCGGCTTCGCGGCAATGGACGATGCCAACCTGTTCTACCTGCGCCCGCGCATCCTCTCGCTCAGCCACTCCTACCTGTCGGCTTCGCCGCTGGCGATGCTGTCGCAGGCCATCCTCGACAAGCTTGGCGAGGAGATCGGCGAAAGCTGTTCGCTGGCCGTGCTGGACAGCGATGAAATCGTCTATCTGGCGCGCTCGTCCGCTTCGCGCGTGATTTCGCCGTCGCTGAACGTCGGCCGGCGCATTCCCGCTTATTGCACGTCGATCGGCCGCATCCTGCTGGCCCACCTGCCGGACCGGGAACTCAAATCCTACCTGGAGCATACGCGCCTGCAGGCCTATACCGAACACACGGTCACGGATCGCAACGAATTGCGTGCCATCCTGTTGGAAGCACGCGCCAACGGCCATGCGTTCTCGCGCGAGCAGATCGAGCCGCGCCTGTCGTCGCTGGCGGTGCCGGTGCGCGACACGTCCGGACAGTACGTGGCGGGCATCAACGTGCTGTTGCCGGGGCGGCCGCCATCCGCGCAGGACGCAGCCGCGCGCTACTTCCATCCCCTTAACGAGGCCGCCAAGGCGCTCGGCAACCTGCTGATGCCGTAAAGGGCGGCGGGGCGACGGCATCGTGCGTCGCCCCGCAGTACCGGCCGAAAGGCCGGACGTCGATGGTCAGGCGGGCACCTTCGTGGCGACGGCCGCGGCCACGCTCTGCTCGCGCAGGTTCCGGTATTCGGCCTTGCCGACCGGGGTCGCGCCTGGATTACCCAGGTCTTCCATCCGGACGCGATACGTCTCGCGCGCGCTCAGTGCCGCCAGTGCGGCGATCACGGTGACCACGAGGGCGAGGGAACCGACGGTCAGTGGAATGTTGTCCGAGCCCGGCGGCGCCACGGCGGTGAACAGGGCGGGCAGCATCGCCGTCACCAGCGTACCGAGGTTCTGCGAGATCGCCATGGCGGACACGCGGGTGCGGGTCGGGAACAGTTCCGGATAAAAGCTGGGGAAGACGGCGTTATAGCCCTGGTACACGATACCCCACATCAGCAGCGACATCACGATGGCCAGCGGCACGCTGTGGATGCTGATGGCGTACAGGTAGCCGAACGACAGCAGGCCGGCGCCGACCGAGCCGACGATGAGCGGCGGCTTGCGCCCGATCCGGTCGGACAGGTTGCCGACGAACGGGATGACGATGACCGCGGTGATATTGCCCAGTACCGGAATCCAGAGATACACGTCTTTCGAGAAGCCGATGCCATAGCCGGGCTGGACGGCATAGGCCGCGCCGAAGATCGTCGCCACGACCGGAATCACGTTCATCAGTGCCATGCAGACGACGCGCAGCATGTCGCGCCAGCTTTCCTGCACCGCCTGCACGACGGGCGCCTTCGGGCGCGTGCCGCCGGCGTCTTCCTGCGCGAACGCCGGCGTTTCGTGGACGCCGCGGCGGATCATGACGCCGATGATGATGACGACGAAGCTGAGCAGGAACGGGATGCGCCAGCCCCAGGTATTGAAATCGTCTTCCGGCATGTAATGGGCGAGCGGCAGGAACACGGCGGCGGCGAGGATCTGGCCGGCCTGCACGCCCTGCAGGCTGAAACTGGCGAAGTAACCGCGCCGGCCAAAGGGCGCATGCTCCATGATCATCGAACTGGCGCCGGAAATCTCGCCGGCCACCGCGAAGCCCTGGATCAGGCGCAGCGCGACCAGCAGGGCCGGTGCCAGCATGCCCACCTGCTAGTAGGTCGGCAGCAGGCCGACCGCCATGGTCGAGAAGCCCATCAGGAACATGCAGGTCACGAGGACGTGCTTGCGGCCGCGCGTGTCGCCCCAGTGGCCGAGGACGAAGGCGCCGATCGGACGCGCCACGTAGCCGACGCCGTAGGTCGCCAGCGACGCGACGATGGCGGTCTTCGGGTCGCCCTTGGGGAAGAAGATCTGCGGGAAAATCAGCGACGCCGCGGTGGCGTAGATGAAGAAGTCATAGTATTCGAGCACCGAGCCGATCCATCCGCTCAGCGTCGCCCTTTTCGTCTGGCTCGAATTGGCCATGTTGTCTCCTGGTTCAAAAAAGGTTGATGATGTGGGCCGCCTGCGCAGCGTGACATTGGATAAAAATGTTAGAACAGATCGGAACGCCAAAATGGGCGGTGAACGATTATGTGTGCGCCTATCGCCCAACTAGTTGTGTTATCTCTTACAACTCCTTAACACCGATTTACCCGGGTTTAACCGCGCTTAACACCCCGGCAAGCCAGAATTTCATGAACGAATCGACCGAAGGATCGCCATGAAACGCACTGCGCTCGCCCTCATCGGCGCCCTCTTCCTGGCCTGCGCGCCCGTTGTCCACGCCGACGAGCTGAAGGTGCCGCAGGCCGAAATGGAAAAGCTGCTGGATGCCTATGCGCTGATCAAGCAGAACTACGTCGGCGAGGCCGACGACAGAACGCTGTTCGACGGCGCCCTGGCCGGCATGCTGGCCGCGCTCGACGCGCACTCGCGCTACCTGGACAAGGACGCCATGCGCGACGTCGGGCGCGAGACCAGCGGCGAATACGTGGGCATCGGCATCGAGGTCGAAGGCAACCGCGACCAGTTGCGCGTCGTCGGCGCCAGCGACGGCTCGCCGGCCGAACGCGCGGGCATCCGCCCGGGCGATGTGATTGTCGCCGTGGACGGCAAGCCCGTCGCCGGGATGACGAACGAAGAAGTCACGCAGCGCATGCATGGCGCCCCGGGGTCGGTCGTCGCGATCGGCCTCGCGCGCCGCAACAAGATCGAGACCTTGCGCGTCACGCGCGCGGCACTGCACAACGACACGGTACACGTCCGCATGGCGGCGCCTGGCCTGGCCTGGATCCGCATTTCCGAATTCGGCGGCGCCACGGCGGCCGACCTCGCGGCCGCCCTGAAAAAACTGGACGGCAAGGACGCGCCGCGCGGCCTGATCGTCGACCTGCGCAATGATCCGGGCGGCCTCGTCCCGGCCGCCGTCGCGGTCGCCGGCGCCTTCCTGCCGCAGGGCACCGTGCTGTTCTCGGCACGCGGGCGCGAATCGGGCGCCAACGCCATCGTCACCGTCGACGAGCGTTATTACCGCCACGCGGACGAGCCCGACGTGCTGGCCGACCTGCCCGCCTGGACCCGAACCGTGCCGCTGACGGTGCTCGTGAACGGCTCGTCCGCCTCGGCCGCGGAACTGGTCACGGGTGCCCTGCAGGACCAGCACCGCGCCACCGTGATCGGTACGCGCACGTTCGGCAAGGGCTCGATCCAGTCCGTGATCCCGCTGGACGAGGACAGCGGCATCAAGTTCACGGTGGCGCGCTATTTCACGCCGAACGGTCACGAGATCCAGGCGCGCGGGGTCACGCCCGACATCGTCGTGGCCCCGAACGCCGCGGCCGACGACGACCTGCTGCTGCGCGAAGCGGACCTGGCCCACCATCTGCCCGCAACCCAGCCCCTGGATGCGGCTGCCAATGCGAAGCACGAGCCGGTGGAATCGACGGCCACGTTCGGCACACCCGCCGACAAGACACTGCAGACCGCGGTCGCCGTCCTCTCGCCCGAGGACAAACGCACGCCCACGCTGGCGGCCACCGGTGCCGTCACGGCCACCAGCGCGCCGTAACGGGATCGTCACACGAACGTCAAACCGGTGTCATATTCGGGCGTCAGAATACGCATCGCTCCTCGGAAAGAGAGCACATGGCGGCCCGGCCGCCCTACCGGCGTCGGCGGTAGGAAAATATTCCGGCACCAATTCGAAACGCTGTTTCCGCTACGCGGGGACAGCGTTTTTTTGCGCAGGCAAGCCCGGCGCCTTTATGGCACGTGGAGTTATGGCACGATATCGGCGTTCCGCATCAACGACCGCCACGATAGGAGAAAGTTTTGGATTCAAGGCTCAAGACCCTGCTCGACGAACTGGCCGCGTTTGGCGACGCGCACGACGGCGATCCCGCCAACCGCGCCACGCGCATGCTCAACATCACGCCCGACACCGGCGAATTCCTCGCCGTGCTGGTCAAGGCGACGGGGGCGCGCCGCATCCTCGAAATCGGTACCTCGAACGGTTATTCCACGCTGTGGCTGGCCGATGCCGTCGCGGAGGTCGACGGGGCCGTCACGACCATCGAGATCGCGCATGCCAAGATCGAGATGGCGCGCGCCAACTTCGCGCGGGCCGGCGTCGATGCCCGCATCACCCTGCTGGAAGGCGATGCCGGCACGATGCTGGCGAGCCTGTTCGATGCATCGTTCGACCTGCTGTTCCTCGACTCGAAACGCGACGCCTACCTGGACTGGTGGCCCGACATCCGCCGCGTGCTGCGGCCGGGCGGCCTGCTCGTCGTCGACAACGCCACCTCGCACGCGGAAGATATGGCGGCGTTCACGGCCGCCGTGCGCGCCGACGCCGGATTCACGACGAGCCTGGTGCATGTCGGGAAAGGCGAGTTCCTGGCCGTGAAGGCTTGAGCGGCCCTTCCCGCTCCATCAAAAGCGCGCCCGGTCGCGCAGCCTGTTCTTGACATGCCTGCGTGCGCGCGGCATCGCGCCGAGCGCGCGCGCCGCCAGCACACCCTCGATGAAGCCGAGCAGTCCGGCCTCCTGCGGCACCCGGTCGCGCAATTTCCCGACCAGCTGGCGCGCGACGAAGGCATCGTTGATCTCGCCCAGCTCGTCCTGCATGCCGCTGAGCAGGTCGTGGCGCTTTTCCGCCTTGCGGCCGTGCGACAGCGCCGCGAAGAATTCGCGCGCATAGCGCTCCTTCTTGGCCGCGATGCGCACCTCGTGCAGACATTCCGGCCGCTTCAGGTCGTAGCCGCGGGCGCGCTTGCGCACGCGGGCGCTGGCATGCTGCACCAGCCGCGGCGCGGCCTGCGCGACCTTTTGTTCGAGCGGGTCGGCCGGCAGGGTCGTATGCTGCCAGCCCTTGCCCGCGATCCAGCCGCCCAGCGCCAGCAGCAAGGTCGTGTAGCGCGGACTGCCGACCGCCGACCGCACCCGTGCGCGATGGCGCTCGACCTCCTCGCGCGCGGCCGCCTCCACGCGTGCCAGCGCCGGCTTCTGGTCTTCCGCCAGCGGCAGGCCGGGCAGCACGGAGGCGAGGAACACGTCCCAGTTGCGCGCGTCGCCCAGCTCGACCGCGAGCCATTCGATGTCGGCCGTCATCGGCTCGGGCAACTGCACCACGTCCTCCACCATCGCCAGCGCGGCGCGCAGGCGGCGCAGGCCGACGCGCATCTGGTGCAGGCTCTCGACGTCGCCCGCCTGCACGCCCCGTTCGTTGGCCTGCATCTGCTGCAGGCAGTTGAGCAGGATCGCGCCCAGTGCCTCGCCCAGCGTGGCCTTGCGCTTGAGCGACACCGGCGTGGCCTTGACGGCATGCGCCTTGTCGTCGGTCGCCAGCGCATACCCGCGCTCGGCCTTGCTGACGTTTTCGATGCGTACCGGCGTCGCCTCGTGCACGCGCCGCGCCAGCTCGTACAGGCAGGCCGGATCGCCGCTCTTGACTTCGAGTTCGAGCTCGCGCACCTGGGTCGTGCGCTCGCCGTGCTGCAACTCGCCCACGTCCAGCGCGCATTCGACGTGGCTGCCGTCCGGCAGCGCCAGCATCCACGTCGTGCGCTTCGTGCGGTTGACGAAGACCGGGTCGACGGCGAGCTGCTGGCCATCCAGGCGGTCGGCCAGGTCGGGCAATGCTTCGCGAAGTTGCTTGCTGAAGAGTTCCGGGTCCGGCGTTTCGGAGCCGATCTCGGCTTCCAGCTCGGTGCGCCGGTGCAGGCCGGCGACGGCGCTGCCGCCGCCCTTCAGCGTCTGCACGTGGCGTTCGCCGGCGCTGCGCACGCGCAGGGCGAAGCCGTGTTTCCACAAATCGAAGTCGCCGGTGTCGAAGTAGCGGTCGACGTGCTCCTGTTCGCGCGGCCTGGACACGGCATGCTCGCGCAGCACGGCGGATTTTTTCAACCGCGCGGCGCTGGCCGCGTCCACGGCCAGTTTGATTTCACACTCCATGGATTCTGCTCCTGTCACGACATCCCCTGACTGTAGCGCATCCCGGCCCGATCCGACACACGGCTCCGAACGCTGCCACCCGCGCTGCATCAAGCTTCTGCGCATGCACGCCTGATGCAGAACAGGTCGGCACCGGCCACGCCCCGCTACCGTACGGAGGCTGCCCGAGCACTCATGCAAACGGCATCACCAAGGAGACGATCATGGCACGGTTCGGTGTCGAGGCGATCCGCTACTTCAGCCACGCGCGCGCGGCGCACGTGGACACGGCGGGCGATCTCACCTACACATTCAATCGAAGTAATGGCCTGGACAACAAGCTGCGCGGCGCCGGCCATCAGCGCGCGTTCTATTGGGCGAATACAGACGTCTGGGAGACCGACATCCGCGACAGCGACCAGGGTGGCGACGACCGCCACTGGGCCGACGACGTCGACCTGTTCTGGATCGAAACCCACGGCAACCACGACGCGCAAGGCCATGTCGTGCTGCTGTACGACACGCCGGTCACCGAGTGGTACGCCAATTCCGCGCGCTGGCAGCTCGGCGAGGACTGGAACAACGAATGGGTGATGGCCTATTCGTGCGATACGGCCGCGCTGCCCACCGTCACGGGCCTGTGGAACATCTTCGCGCGCATGCACATCTACTGCGGCGCGTGGGACCTGATGTGGGACGGCATCACGACGGACGAATGCGGCGAGGACGTCGGCGACGACCTGGTCCACGGCAGCACCGTCTGCCACGCCTGGCACGACGGCGTCTCGGACTGGTGGGTCGACAACCACCCGATCACCGTGTGCGTGGGCGATGCCGCCACCTGGAACGGCGGCGCGATCCGCTGGGACCTCAGCGCCCTCAATCGCGATCACCTGTGGGGCCACGGCACCGTGACCCCGGACCTGGCGCCTGCCCAACAGGCCTGCCTGCTGTGGTACTGGACGGAGGGCTGAACCATGAACGATCACACCCTGCTGCACGCGCTGGCCGGTGCCTGTGCCGACACGAAGATACCCGAACAGGCCGACGTCCTGCTGCTGCAGACGCCCACGCAGGAACAGTTGCAGGCACGCGCACGACGCTTCGTCGCGCTACTACAGGAACACGCCGACTGCGCGCACGACAACGGCGGCACGTGGCAGCAACGCGACGACCACACGGTGATTCATCTGCCCGACGGCGCACGAGCGATGGTGTATCACGCGTCCGGCGCGCTGCGCTTCGTCTCTGGCCTGGCGCCGACGGAAAGCCCGTTCAAGCAAGACGCCGAACGCGAGGTATTGCAACGCCTCGTCGAGGAACGGGCGCGCAAGCTGACTCTGGCCGACTGGGCCGGCCCGAACGGCGAACTGCGCTTC
>Ga0207686_10001121_pt1 | contig 15509 bp, 12 predicted proteins | sample KBSM24metaG_FD_184396 | JGI IMG/M metagenome (GOLD analysis project Ga0207686, IMG submission 184396) | Miscanthus rhizosphere microbial communities from Kellogg Biological Station, Michigan, USA - KBS M2-4 metaG (SPAdes) (version 2) | ecosystem: Host-associated > Plants > Roots > Rhizosphere >...
GAACAGCTTCGCCATCCCGGCCTCCATGTCGGCCCGGCGGCCGGAATCGCGGCATCTTTACAGGCATGAGCTTCGAGAACCTCTCCGCCACCTGGCCCGACCGCCCGCTCACCGACCCCGCCGTCACAGTTGCCAACTGGCAGCGAGTGCGCAGCATCCGCATCGGCATGGTCATCCGCGCAGCAGCCAATTCGGCAGTGGACCGCACGACACAGACCTTCTACCCGCTGGGTATCGCAGCCCGCAGCGGTGGTTCGCCCGGCAGCATGTTTGCCGACGCGGCCAACGACCCGGGCACCGTTTTCACACCCGCACCCGATGGGCGATTACGTCAGGTCGTGACCTTCACCGTGCATCTGCGCAATACGCAAGGAGACACCTGATGCCGCATCCCGTCGTATCTCCCCTGCGATTCGCCAGAGCTTTGCACGGCCGTACACAGTCGGGTCTCTCCCTTATCGTCGTACTACTCATACTGGTGGTGGTATCGATTCTTGGCGTCGCCGGCATCCAGATCTCGGTGCTAGGCGAACGTGCCACCCGCAACGACCGCGACATCCAGATTGCATGGCAAGGAGCCGAGGCCGGCCTTATGGACGCACAACTGGACATGCAAGGCCAGTACGCAGCCAGCCTGCCCGCCGATAACGTACAACAACGCGTCAAGCTTTTCAAAAGAGATGCGCCCGATATCACAGCTCTTGGCGCTGGCTGCGGAAGCACGGCTGCCACCAGAGGTTTATGCCTATCCATTCCAGGCGTAGCACCAGACTGGCTGACAGCAGACTTTACCGACACTGGAGCCTCCGCCAGCACCGTGGCCTTCGGAACCTATACAGGGCGCTCGTTCACCGCCGGCACCACGGGGCTTCAGCCAGCGACACCCCCACGCTACATCATGGAGCTTGTAGAGGATCCCGCATACGCCGGTATGGCTAGTCAAACAGCCAAACGATACATCTATCGAATCACCTCAATGGGCACTGGCCCCAATGCCAACACCCGCGTTGTCGTTCAAATAACTTATAGAAAATGAGAGAGGCCATGAGACGCTATCTATCCGCAAAAGGCTTCATGGCGGCCATGCTGCTGGCAGCAGCATTGACGGCGACCCTTTCATTCGTCGCTCGGGGGGCGAACACCAGCCTTCAAATACCTCCCGTCGCTCTGTCGAGTGAGCCTCTTTACGCATCCAAGACGGTGGACAAGCCCACCATGGCACTGGCGCTCTCTGTGGAATACCCAACCGTAGGCGCTCAATATGTAGCTGGCGTCAATTCGAACCTTGATGACAGCTACCAGAGCACCAACGAGTATCTGGGCTATTACGATGCAGAAGGCTGCTATGCCTATAACGACAATCCGTCAGAAACCATTCCCTCCGGAAAAACGGCTTCGGATTACAAGCGGTTCTATCGTACTGGAGCGGCAACACAGCACCAATGCAGCGACGGCTTCAGCGGCAACTTTCTCAACTGGGCAAGCAATTCTGCCGTGGACATGTTGCGACTGGCCCTTTCGGGCGGAGACCGATATATCGACACAAAAGATCTGACGTTGCTGCAGCGAGCCGTTCTCCCCAACAACGACCCCGTCTGCATGTGGAACAGCACCAACTTCCCGGCAAAAAAATTGGTACGCGACGGCGGCGGATCAAAGAAATACTGGGGAGCCATTCCCGCAAAGATGATTGACGAGGCCAAAGGCAACGACATTTGGATCGCCAACACACTCAATCGCATCTATTTCCGCGCTGCAGGCAATATGGCGGGAAGCTGCAACGATACAAAGGCATATTCATCGATGGGCGCTGTCGTCCAGACCAACAGCGGCTTGCCCTCTCTTACGCTGCCTTGCGCCCCAGAAAATAACTACTGCAGTTTCAATGGCAAGCGGGAGGTCTGGTACGGCGCCGGCAACCGATGGGCCGTAGCCCCCGCACAGGACGGCATCGCCTGCACCAACGAGGTTTTTGGCGATCCAGCACCAGGCGTAGGCAAGGCATGCTATATCTTCAATTACAACGGCACCTGGAAACTAGGCGGCTCCTTCAATTCCGACGGATTCTTCTACGCGCGCGCTCAGGTGTGCGATTCAGATGCCTCCGGCAAGCTACTCGATGACCGCTTCTACGGCCTGTGCCAACGCTACCCCAGCGGCAATTACAAGCCCTCCGGCGTGATTCAGAAGTACGCAGACCAAGTCCGCCTGGCGGCTTTTGGTTATCTAATGGACCAGACCGCCAGCTACAACAACGGCCGCTACGGTGGAGTACTCCGCGCTCCGATGAAGTACGTGGGCCAGAAAACCTTCGACAGCACCGGCCGCGAGGAATCCACTGTCAATAGCAGAGCGGAATGGGATGCGATCACCGGAGTATTCACCTCCAACCCCGAGAACGACTCCACCTTCGGCGTGAGCGGGGTCATCAACTACCTCAACCAATTCGGGCGGACAGGTCCCACCCCCGGCCGCTACAAAATGTACGATCCGGTCGGTGAATTGTATTACCAGACCTTGCGCTACATGCAAGGTCTACCACCCACACCCGACGCCATCGCCAATCTCGGAACGCCGTCAAAGAATAATGCCTTCTATGACGGATACCCTGTCTACACCGACTGGAGCAATATCGACCCTTACGGCGGCTCACGCAGCAGGACAGACGACTATTCATGTCTGCGCAGCAACATCGTGGTGATCGGCGACATCAATACTCACGATGGCAATTGGAGAAACATCCCCAGCACCAACGATGATGCCAACAACATCCAGAACTTCCGGAATTGGCATCAGACGGTTCAGTCATTCGAGAAGAATCAGTCTGTCACGTATGTGGATGGCGCCGGTCAGAATCGGACCACGGGCAACCCCAACGGCGCCAATAACAATGTGCCGTCATCCTCCCAAACAAGCCAGATAATGGGCTATGCCTACTGGGCACATACTCACGACATCCGTGGCACGAGCTGGACCAACAGCCCCGGAAAACAGCGCCCAGGTTTGCGCGTCAAGACCTATACCTTCGACGTCAACGAATACGGGGCGCAAAACGACCCTAATGTCAGAAGGTACAGAAACCAGTTTTTCATGGCCTCCAAATACGGCGGCTTCGAAAGCAACACGATCAGCGCACAAGCATATAACAGCTACGGCAACCCATTCATCAACGAAAAAACCCGCCAGAACGACAATGACGTCTGGCAGAAACTGGACAACGCGGGTGAAGCCTCCAGCTACTATCTGCAGAGCGATGCACGGGGTGTATTGAAGGCTTTCGATGAAATCTTCAAACGCACCGGTGGTGATGCACGCAGCATTGCAGGCGGCGTGACAGCGTCGCGCAGCGTTTCGGCCAGTTCTCCGACTGCCGTTTATTCGGCCCGTTTCAACACCGAATCCTGGACCGGAGACGTCATTGCCGAAAATCTTAATGTGGACAGCAACTCCGTGACGCTGGGCCAGCTCCAGTGGAGTGCGGCAGATCGCTTGAAGTTCATCACCCCAGACAGCCGGAAAATATTCATAGGACTGGGCGGCACTGCGGCGGCTGTGCCTTTCACCTGGGCAGCGATTTCAGGAACCACCTTGGCCAGTCAACTGAACAGACAGACCCCCACCTCGGCGCCGGACAACTTGGGCTCGGATCGAGTGGCCTACCTGCGGGGCGTAAGAACCAAGGAGGTGAACAACGGATTCCGTATCCGCACCCAATTGCTAGGCGACGTCGTCAACTCCGGAGTGACGTATTCCGGTACTCCGGCCACAGGACTGTCAGGCAGCAGCTACGCCAAGTTCCGGGCCATCAATGACGGACGTACACCGACGGTGTTCGCTGGTGCCAACGATGGCATGCTTCATGCCTTCGCTGCCACGACCGATAGCGCCAAGGGCATCACTGCAGGCGACGAGTTGTTTGCCTACATTCCCAGTTGGCTGGGCTCGAAGCTGTCGGCGCTGACCTCGCCCACTTACGTGCTCAATCACCAGTCGTATGTGGATGCTCCGTCCACCGTGGGAGAAGCGCAGGTGGCATTCAACGGATCGGCAGACGACTGGAAAACCGTGCTGGTTTCCGGTACGGGTGCAGGCGGCAGAGGCGTTTTCGCGCTCGATGTATCCAAGCCTGAAAGCTTCGGTGCAAGCAACGTGATGTGGGAATTCACGGAAAACGATGACACCGACATGGGCTATGTGATCGGACGTCCGCAGATCCTGAAATTCAAAACCGGTACTGACACCTATCGATGGTTCGCCGTGGTGGCCAGCGGTGTGAACAATTACAACAGCTCGTTCACCTCCGCTGGAGGTAGCGGCAATCCGACACTGTTCATGCTGGCGCTGGACAAGGCACCCAACGCCTCGTGGGCTGTCAACACGAACTATTTCAAGATTTCGTTGCCATTCGATGCCAACTTGGCCACAGGCACGGCTGCCACCAATCCAGCCACGCCCGGCAAGGCCACGGGCATTGCGAACTTCTCGGCACTGTATGCGCCCGGCGGGGAGGTAGCTCAGATCTATGCGGGAGATTTGCATGGAAAGCTTTGGAAGCTGGACTTCACCGACGTTAAAGAAACGTCGAAGTACAAGCCGACCAGCAAGTGGAACGCATTGGACTTGAGCCCCTTCAAGAACGCAAACACGCCCTATCCGATGTTCATCGCCAAGGACGATAGCGGCAACGTGCAACCCATTACCAGTGCTCCCACGCTGTTCACAGGCCCGATCGTTGGAGGTGTCCAGACGTTCTACGTGATGATCGGGACGGGCAAGTATCTGGAGAGCGGCGACAACCAATCGACCCAGACGCAGTCCGTCTATGTGCTGTTTGATGATGGCTCGACCAAGGCAGATGCGAGCAATGCGACAAGTGCGATTTCAGGACGCAGTCGGTTGATCAAAGGCTCTGTCGATACCAACGCTGGCACAGTATCGGTACCAACATTCTTCTGGGGCCGCGCGACCTCAGCCACCGATGCGACACAAAGATCAGGCTGGTATCTGGACCTGCCAAGTTCGGGCGAACGGGTCTTCAACGACATCAATGCCATCAGCAACCAGTTGGCCAGCTTCAGCACGGCCATTCCCGGCACCATCGCCTCTTCAGGTGTCTGCACAGCAGGAGAGAGTTCGGGACGGCAATACGTGGTGAATATCACCACAGGCGTCGGCAAGGCCCGTACATCCCTGGTCGGTATCCTGGGCGCCGTACTGAATGTCGACAATGCTGACAAGGAACAGACAACAGCTTTCGACAGCACCGGAAGGGCCGTTCGAACCATTACGAACTCGAGCATGCAACTGGGCAGCAAAGGAGTCGATACGGGCCTGGAAACCCAGAGGACCGAAGTCTACGGGCGACTCAGCTGGCGCCAGATCTATAACTATCAAGAACTCAAGAACAAGGTCACCAATCCATGAACGCCACGCACAATCACCGACGCCGCCATGCAGGCTTCACGCTTATCGAACTGATGATCGTCGTGGCAGTGATCGGCATTCTGGCGGCCATTGCCTACCCCTCATACCAAGAATCCATCCTGAAAGGCCGCAGAGCGGAGGGACGGACCGCTCTGATGGAGCTGTTGCAGCAGCAGGAGCGTTTCATGACGCAGCGCAATTGCTACTTGGCCTTCACCAACACCAACGGCACCGTTGCAACCCAAGCCAACGCCAACTGCGGCATCGACTCATCATTTACGGTGCCTTTCAAAACGTATTCAGGTGACGGTCCCAATACAGGGGCCTACATGTTGTCCGCCACGACCTGCGGCAACAACTTGACTCTTGCAGAGTGCGTGATGGTGGTAGCCCAGCCTCGGCAGCCGGATGCAAGGGCAGGCAATCTGCAGATCACCAGCAGCAGCATCAAGAGTTGCACCGGCACGACGACTGACCCGAAACTGTGCTGGCCATGAAAGTCCATCGGCATCCCCTGCATGGCGAGCGGCATCGCAGAGATCTCGGCTTCACGCTGATCGAACTGATGGTGACGCTGACTGTCGCCGCGGTGATGCTGACGCTGGCAGCGCCCAACTTCGTGGCGTTCATGCGTAATTCGGAACTCACCGCACAGGCCAATGGGCTGGTGGCCGCGCTGAACACAGCCCGGACGGAAGCCATGAAACGTGGGCTCAATGCCATGGTGGTGCCGAGAGATGGCGTGGCATGGACATCGGGATGGCGCGTCTTTGTCGATACCAATGGAGACAATAGCTATACGGCCGGCACGGACGTCGTGATAACAGAGCAGCTAGCCTTGCCGAGCTATTTCATGGTATCCGCCAACGGAACTGCGGGGTTGGGCAACCCATACATCCTCTACAACAGTTCCGGCTACCCGGTGACGTCGACCGGGGGCTTCGGCGCAGTGACGATCTCGATCGCGAGAACCGACCTTTCTGGCCAGGATCTCCTGGACCAGACCCGGCGGGTCAAGCTGGCCAGCACCGGGCGTTTGCGCACATGCAGACCCGCTACGACCACGGATGCGCTGTGTTCCGGTACACAAAACGACTGAAACACCTTCTGCTCGATCGCCGCCGCCTGGCACGGAACAGTGGCCGTCAACAAAGCATCCAGCGATAGGTTGCAAGGCAAGGCCGCTCGATAGACCGGCATTGGGAGTTGGGCGACCCAGAGCAACAAGGGCGGCGTGCGTAACACGCGCTGACAGCCAACTCCCGCCAACTTCTTACACGCCGAGCGCTCAGAGCGCGATATACCTGCGGCACCACCGGCTCCGCCTCAAGCCCAGCATGCTTCTCTCGCGCCTCAGGCACTCTTTCCTATCCATCTTGGCCGTGGTCACGCTGGTAGCGGCCTCCGGGTGCAGCACCTCTCTGCCTACTCATGTAGATCGTCCGGTCAGCCACGCGCTGCCGGCGACCTCCACGCCTCCGCTATCTCGGGTACTGGAGGCACGACAGCAGGGTTTTGCATCCCCCGTCGGGCGCGACACCTCTGCCTTCCTGCTGCTCGACTCCCCCGAGAACGCCTTCACCAGCCGTCTCGCGCTCGTCCAGCAGGCCCAGAAAACCCTGGACCTGCAGTACTACGCCATCCACGCCGACGCGAGCAGCGAGCGGCTGCTGCGCGGCATCGTGGCCGCGGCGCGGCGGGGCGTACGGGTGCGCATCCTGCTGGACGACTTCCACAGCACCGGGCGCAATGCGCTGGTGATGCGCATGGCGTTCGAGCCCCATATCGAGATGCGCATGTTCAACCCGGTGGCGGGCTCGCGGGCCTCGCCCGTCGGACGGCTCTGGGGCTCCCTCACCGACTTCGCCCGGGTGCAGCAGCGCATGCACAACAAGCTCTTCCTGGCCGACAACGTGATGGGCGTGACCGGGGGACGCAATCTGGGCGATGCCTATTTCGGCTTTGCCGATGCCGCCAACTTCGTGGACACGGACGTTTTGGCCGCCGGCCCCATCGTGCAGGACATGTCGCGCAGCTTCGACAGTTACTGGAACAACGAGCGAGCCTATCCGGTGCAGTCGCTGATCACGCGCGAGGAGCTGGACCGCCTGCGCGCACAGGTGCTGGAGGACGACCGAAGCAATGACGGCACCGGCGACGAGGGCATCGCCAGCGACGACACCACGCCGTCCAGCAGCGGCGAAAGCCGGGAGACACCGAAGGCCGCCGGCAGCCGCACCACGGTGAATGCCAGCAACGGCAGCACCGGCCGCGCAGGCAGCCGCCCGACGCCACCCGATGGAGAGCCCCGCCCCGCCGCAGGCGGCCCCACGCAGGAGCAGCGCGAGCGCGTCTGGCGCGCCAAGCCCATGGATCTGTCGCAGGCCGGTTTCGTGTGGGCGCCTGCCGTGCTGATGGCGGACAAGCCGACCAAGATCCCGCTGGATGAGCCGGCGGCCTCCGCGGCCGGCGACGCACAGTATCGATCCCCCGCCACGCCCGGCTCCACGCCCGAGGCCACGATGCAGAAGGCTGGCGCGATTCCCACCACGTCGGAGGGTGACACGGTGGTGGATGGCGTGCTCAAGCTGATCGGCCTGGCCCGCAGTGAACTGCTCATCATCTCGCCCTATTTCGTTCCCGGCGACGACATGAAGGCCGCCTTCGCCAAGGCACGCGCTCGCGGCGTACGAGTGCGCATCCTGACCAACTCGCTGGCGTCCAACGATGCGCCCATCGCCCATGTGGGCTATGCGCGGCACCGCCAGGAACTGCTGGATAGGGGCATCGAGCTCTACGAGATGCGCAGCGACGCGGCGGGCCTGCGCTCGGCCTTCGGCAGCAGCGCGGGGGCAGCAGGCGGCGAGCCCGCGCAGGATTCGCGCGCCATGCTGCACTCCAAGGTCATGGTCATCGACGGCCGGTTGCTGGTGATCGGTTCGATGAACCTGGACCTGCGCTCGCAGCTGCAGAACACCGAGATCGCGCTGCTGATCCGCAGCGCCAAGCTCTCGGGCCAGGCCGCCGCGCAGATCGAATCGGCCATGCGGCACGACGCCTGGCGGCTGGAGCGCGATGCGCAGGGCGGCCTGCGCTGGATCGCGCCCGAAGGCAGCGGCCTGCCCGATGCCACGACCGACCCGAACACCAGCCTGGGCCTGCGGCTCATCCTCAAGCTGCTGGGGCCGCTGGCGCCTGACCAGCTGCTGTGAGCTGCTGCGCCACCCATTGCGTGATCGCCTGCTGGTCCGTCATCGTGCGCACGTGCTGGTAGGCGGCCTCGGCCTCAGGGTAGCGGCGGCGCAGCAGGTTGAGCCACTGCTTGAGGCGGCCGGCACGCTGGCGCGGCTCCAGGTCCTCGCACACCAGTTGCCAGAAATCGGCGATGTGCGGCAGTAGCGCGGCCCAGGGCAGTGCTTCGCCGCGCGGCTGGCCTCCCGCATCGGCCGCGCGGATGGCCAGGGCCAGCCCGGGGTCGGCGACGATGCCGCGCCCCAGCATCAGCGCCGGGCCGCCCGAGACCTCGCGGCAGCGCTGCGCATCGGCGACGGTCCAGATCTCGCCATTGGCCACCACGGGAATGGCGACGGCGGCCCGGATGGCCGGAATGCGCTCCCAGTACGCGGGCGGGCGGTAGCCGTCCGTCTTGGTCCGCGCATGCACGACCAGCTCGCAGGCACCGCCGTCGGCCATGGCCCGTGCGCATTCCAGCGTCAGGCTGGTGTCGTCGTAGCCCAGGCGCATCTTGGCGGACACCGGCAGATGCGCCGGCACCGCGCGCCGGACGGCCGACACCACGGCGGCGATGCGCTCGGGCTCGCGCAGCAGCGCCGCGCCGCCGCCATGGCGGTTGACCACCTTGGCGGGACAGCCGAAGTTCAGGTCGATGCCTTCGGGGCCCAGCTCGGCCAGCCGGGCTGCGTTCTCGGCCATGCTCACCGGGTCGGAGCCCAGCAGCTGGGCCCGCACCGGCACACCGGCCCGGGTGCGCCCGCCGTGGTTCAGCTCGGGGATGTAGCGCAGGAAGACCTTGTCGGGCAGCAGAGAATCGGTGATGCGGATGAATTCGGAGACGCAGCGGTCCACGCCCCCCACGCGGGTGAGCACATCGCGCAGCACGAAGTCGAGCAGGCCTTCCATGGGCGCCAGCAACAGCGTCATGGGCGGGCCTTCAGGCACCAGGCCGGCAAGGCCCGCAGCATTCGCGCCGGAAACCGGCCATCAGAAGAAAACATGGATAAAACTGCCTTGGGCGCTGGATTATCCTGCGCATACCACTATTGAATATGTAGCAAACCATTCCCGCCGAGGCCCCGCGTCATGGCCGCGTCATGGCCGCGGTGTCCAATAGGCCACCAGCCTCTTTGCAGGCTACCGCTCCATGCTGCTGCAGAAAACCGACAAAGCCCGACTCGAACTCTCGCCCGGAGTTCGAACGCTCAGCCTGCGCGAGCGTTCGCTGCTGCTGCTGGCCGACGGACGCTCCAAGGTGGAGCTGGACGCGATGTACAACGGCCTGGGCGCCGAGATGGTGCGCGAACTGCTGCGCCAGGGCTATCTGACCGCACTCTCCCTGCCCGGCGCGCCGGCGGACGCAGAGGCCGGTTCGGGCGAAGCGCCGGCCCCGTCGAACGCCCTGCGGTCGCTGGCCGGCGCCCGCATGTACCTCTTCGACATGTGCGAGCGCATGTTCGCGCGGCGCGACCCGGAACTGGCCGAGCAGTTCCGCGAGGCCCTGCGCGCTGCACGCGACCGCGAAAGCATGCTGGAAGTGGGCGAGGGGCTGCTGGCCGAAATCACCGTGCAGGCCGGCGCAGAGCGTGCCGCCTCGGTGCGGGAGCGCATGCAGCAGCTGCTGCCGGCCTGACGAAGCCGCGCCGCCGAGCAGGCGCGGGCATCGGTACCGGCCTCGCAGCACCTCAGGCAGCAGCGGCGGCGGCCAGCCGCCAGAGCGAAGTCACCTCGGCCGAACGCGCCGCATGCAGCGGATCGGACGGGTCGGCCGCCTTGCCGTGGCGGGGGCGCACGTCGTGCCGCTGCAGCACGCGCAGGCCGCCGGCGGCGATCCACTCCAGCAGCTGCGCACGCGGGCGCAGGCCCAGGTGCTCGGCCAGATCCGACAGGATCAGCCAGCCCTCCCCGCCCGGCGCCAGGTGCTCCGCCAGGCCCGCGAGAAAGCCGCGCAGCATGCGGCTGTCTTCGTCGTACACGGCACGCTCGATGGGCGCATTGGCGCGCGCCGGCACCCAGGGCGGATTGCACACCACCAGCGGCGCACGGCCTGCGGGAAAGAGATCCGCCGTCTGCAGCTCCACCTTGCGATGCAGCCCCAGGCGCTGCAGGTTGTCGGCCGCGCAGGCCAGCGCGCGCGCGTCCTGGTCGGTCGCCACCACGCGGGCCACGCCGCGCCGGGCCAGCACCGCCGCCAGCACGCCGGTGCCGGTACCGATGTCGAACGCCAGCGCCTGGGCGCCTGCGGGCAGCGGCGCAGCGGCCACCAGATCGATGTATTCGCCGCGCACGGGCGAATACACGCCGTAGTGCGGATGGATGCGCGCGTCCTCGCCCAGGGCGGCAATGGGGACGCCCTTCTTGCGCCACTCGTGCGCGCCGACCAGGCCCAGCACTTCGCGCAGCGACACCACGGCGGGCTCGCCGGTGGGCGGGCCCCAGGCCTCGATCAGGGCCGCGCGCAGGTCGGGCGCACGCCGCAGCGGAATGCCGTAGTCGGCATCCACAGGCACCAGCACCTGTGCCAGCGTGCGTGCGCGCTGCGCCTGCGCCTGGCGGTGCAGGTGGAAGGCCTGGCCGGGCGCGGTTGCGGCGGCTGCCACGGCATCGCTGGCCGGCCTGGCCGCCTTGCGGCCGCGCGAAGGCGCCTTGCGGCTGCGCGCATCGGCGCGGCGCGCCAGCGCCTGCAGCAGCTGCCGGGCGTTGTGGAAATCCCCCGCCCAGAGCAGCCCCGTGCCTTCGCAGGCCAAGCGATACGCCGTGTCGGCCGCCAGCGTGTCGTCGGCCAGCTGCACGCGGCGCGGCGCCGGCGCACCGCTTTCCGCGCGCCAGAGCGCGCTGCGCTCCTGGCCGGCGGCGTCTTGCCAATGGATGGTGTTCATGCGCGGTCTGCCCGGAAAGGGGGTTCTGAAAGGCAACATGCGCGCAACCGGAACGGATGCGCGCATGCCAGAGAGGGAGGGCGGGCCGGCCGCACGCCCCGCTGAGGGCGCCGGGCCACGACCAGCCCAGGGATCAGTTCAGCGGGCGCTTCAGGCGCACTTCCTCGATCTTCACGCCGCCGACGACGGCGGTCTTGGCGGTGGACATCTCGCGCTTGAAGCCGGCCATTTCGTGGAAGCGCAGCGCGCGCTCGTTGCGCAGCGGCACCCAGGCGGTGACGTTGGTGCAGCCTTCTTCCTGGAGGCCGTCGCGGGCGGCGTCCCAGAGGGCCACGCCCACACCCTGGCTCCAGTGCGTGGGAGCGGCGTAGATGGCCCAGATCTCGCCGGTGGTGGGACGGGACTTCTCATCGCGGGAACGGTCGAAGCCGACGAAGCCGACGATCTTGTCGCCGTCCACGGCGACCTGCACTTGCGGCTCGCAGTACTCGATGGCCTCGCGCCAGTAAGCCTGGCGCTTCTCGACGGAAGACATGGACTTCAGCTGGTCGTCTGGCAGCAGGCCGCGGTAGGCCTCGGTGGCTGATTGCGTGTGGATCTGGGCAATGGCTTTGGCGTCGCGGAGGGTGGCGGGACGGACCTGGATACTGGACATGGGAACGGAACGGGAAACGGATGAAAAAACGGAAAAGAGCGGCATTGTCGCCGCAAATGGTTTTTCGACTCAATCCTTCAGCGATGGGAGACCGTCGGAGGCCTGCTCCGCCCCCTTGCGCGACGCCTGCGCGCGCCCTTCAGCCCAATCGTTCGAGCCAGCCCAGGACCTGGTCGAATCGCGCGCCGTAGGGCGGATAGAGCAGGCTGCCGAGCGACCAGCGCGACTGCGCCAGCACCGACTTCTGGTGGCAAAAGCGCAGGAAGCCCTGCTCGCCGTGGTAGGCGCCCCAGCCGCTGTCGCCCACGCCGCCGAAGGGCAGGTTGTCGTGCGCCACGTGCAGGAGCGTGTCGTTCAGCGTGACGCCGCCGCTCACCGTGCCGCGCAGCACAGCGTTGCGCGCCGCCTCGCTGCGGCCGAACCAGTAGAGCGCCAGCGGGCGCGGGCCGGCGTTGATGTGGGCGACGACATCGTCCGGCCGCTCGTAGGCCAGCACGGGCAGCACCGGGCCGAAGATCTCTTCCTGCATGAGCTGCATGGCCTGCGTGGCGCCGAAGACGAGCACTGGCGGCATCTGCCGGCCCACGCCGTCGCCGATGCTCTGCGGCGGCGGCGGGGGCGAGCCGGGCACCGGCTCCAGCACATGCACTTCGGCGCCCAGCGTTTGCGCCTGCTGCAGCATGGTGCGCAGCCGCGCCAGGTGCCGGGCGTTGATGACGGCCGCGTAGTCGGGGTTGCCCTCGAAGTACGGGAACAGGCGCGCCACGGCGGCGCGGTAGGCCTCGGCGAAGGCGGCTTCGCTGCCGCGCGGCAGCAGCACGTAGTCGGGCGCGATGCAGGTCTGGCCCGCGTTGAGCAGCTTGCCGTGCGCGATCTTCAACGCGGCCTCGTGCAGGTCGCAGTCGGCATCGATGATGCAGGGCGACTTGCCGCCCAGCTCCAGCGTGGTAGGCGTGAGGTTGGCCGCCGCAGCCTGCGCGACCTTGCGGCCGATGGCGGTGGATCCGGTGAAGAAGAGGTGGTCGAACGGCAGCGAGGCCACCAGCGCCCCCACGGCGGCATCGCCCTGCACCACGCAGAACTCGTCGGGCGAGAAGAACTGCGCCACCAGCAGGGCGAGCTGCGCCGAGGTGTGCGGCGTGAGCTCGCTGGGCTTGAGCATGACGCGGTTGCCCGCCGCCAGCGCGGCGATCACCGGGCCCAGCGACAGCTGCACGGGGTAGTTCCAGGGCGCGATCACGCCCACCACGCCCAACGGCTGGCGCTCGATCCAGGCCTGCGCGGGCTGCAGCATGAGCGGCGTGCGCACCTTCTGCGGGCGCGACCAACGCGCCAGATGGCGCAGCGTGTGCCGCAGCTGCGAATGCAGCATGAGCAGGTCGGCCACCTCGGTCAGCCGCGTGGAGCGCATGCCGAAATCCGCCTGCACGGCCGCCGCCAGCACGGGGCCGTTTTCCTGCAGCAGCTTGCTCAGGCGCAGCAGGCGCTCGCGCCGCACCATCAGCGGCACATCGGGCTGCGCACGGCTGGCCTGGCGCTGGACTTCGAACTGGTGGCGGATATCGGCAGGCGTCATGGGAACATCATAGGCAGCGGGCGTGCAACGGGCTGTAAGGCCGGCAAGCACTGTCGCAGCGCGGCGGGCCGACAGGAGGCGCCGCTCAAAAAAAGAAAGCGCATGGCAGCCATTGCGGCCCCGGCTGTGCCCGGGCTGCAGTGACCGCCATGCGCTGCGGTGGCGTCGAGCCGGTGGATGCTGCGCTCAGCGCACTTCGCGCGGCTCGACCACATCGACCACCACGTCGCGTGCGCCGGGCAGCTCGCGCGAACGGGCGCCGGGCGTGGCCGGCTCCTCGGCACGGCCGCCGCGCGCCGTCCAGCGGGCGGTGCTGCGATAGACCGTGCTCCAGCCTTCGCGCGGGTCCATGCGCATGGTCCAGGGCGTGACGGGCCGGCCGGTCAGCTGGGCCCAGAGGGCGCGCACGCCCCATGCCAGGGCCAGCACGGCGACGGCGGCCACCAGGCTCAGGAAGAACACCAGCCCCACGACCACCACGAACAAGCGCAGCGTCCACCGGATCAATCCAGCTACGAAATCATTCAAAACCTTGCTCCTTTCTGGCGGTTGCGCGGCGCACCTACGCGCCACGCAACCCATATTGGACCCGGAGCTTCAAGCCCCCACGGGCTGCGGGGTGCCGAACCGGAACACACCGGGCTCCAAAACCGGATCCACATCGACGGGAATCACGCTCTTGGGCGGGAAACGCCCTTCCAGCAAGAGCTTGGACAACGGATTCTCGATGCGCTGCTGAATGGCGCGCTTGAGGGGGCGCGCCCCGAACACCGGATCGAAACCGACCTTGGCCAGCTCGGCCACGGCGGCGGGCGAGACCTGCAGCGCGAGGTCCATCCTGGCCAGCCGGGCCTCCAGCAGCTGCAGCTGGATGCGGGCGATGGCTTCGATGTTCTTCGCGTCGAGCGCGTGGAACACCACGGTCTCGTCGATACGGTTGAGGAATTCGGGTCGGAAATGGTTCTTGAGTTCCCCCCAGACCGCATCCTTGATGTCCTGCGAGTCCTGGCCGACCATGGCCTGGATCAGATGCGAGCCGATGTTGCTCGTCATCACGATCACGGTGTTCTTGAAGTCCACGGTGCGGCCCTGGCCGTCGGTCAGACGGCCGTCGTCCAGCACCTGCAGCAGCACGTTGAAGACGTCCGGGTGGGCCTTCTCCACCTCGTCGAGCAGCAGCACGCTGTAGGGCTTGCGGCGCACGGCCTCGGTCAGGTAGCCGCCCTCCTCGTAGCCCACGTAGCCGGGCGGCGCGCCGATCAGGCGGGCCACGGAGTGCTTCTCCATGAACTCGCTCATGTCGATGCGCACCAGGTGGTCTTCGCTGTCGAAGAGGAAGCCCGCCAGCGCCTTGCACAGCTCGGTCTTGCCCACGCCCGTGGGGCCGAGGAACAGGAACGAGCCCGTGGGCCGGTTCGGGTCGGAGAGGCCCGAGCGCGAGCGGCGGATGGCGTTGGCCACGGCGGCGATCGCCTCGTCCTGGCCCACCACGCGTTCGTGCAGCTTGTCTTCCATCAGCAGCAGCTTGTCCTTTTCGCCCTGCATCATCTTGGAGACGGGAATGCCCGTGGCGCGGCTGACCACCTCGGCGATCTCCTCCGCGCCGACCTGGGTGCGCAGCAGGCGGTTGGGCGTGGCAGTGCCGTCGGTGCCCTCTTCCTTGGCCTGCGCCTCCTTGAGCTGGCGCTCCAGGTCGGGCAGCTGGCCGTACTGCAGCTCGGCGACCTTGTTGAAGTCGCCC
>Ga0207686_10001123_pt1 | contig 15493 bp, 9 predicted proteins | sample KBSM24metaG_FD_184396 | JGI IMG/M metagenome (GOLD analysis project Ga0207686, IMG submission 184396) | Miscanthus rhizosphere microbial communities from Kellogg Biological Station, Michigan, USA - KBS M2-4 metaG (SPAdes) (version 2) | ecosystem: Host-associated > Plants > Roots > Rhizosphere >...
TCGGCTCGCGCAGCATAGTCACGTGCGGCCGATTTGTCGCCCCCGGCATCGCTCGCGCGGGCAGCAATTAGAAGCGCGCGCCATTCTGAATCTTTCTGGCCCGATTGTCCAAATATTTTTTGCGCCGCCAACGCCGTCGTGAGCGCCGATGCCGCATCTTTGTCGAGGAGCATAGCTTCGGCCAGCGCCAATTGGGCGCCCGTGATCAGCGAGCGAGACTTTATGGCTTGCGCTGCCGCCAGCGCTTCCTCACAAAGCTTCCTTCCTTGTGACGCCGCACCCGATGATGTTTGGGCCAGGCAGACAGTCTGTTTCGCCTGCAATGCCACGTCCGGAAGCTTCTCGCTAAAATCCAGGGCCGCCTGCGCTTCCTTCTTCGCTTCGGCAAACTGATTTTGACTCAAAGCCATACGCGCTCTGACCAGATGCACCCAGGCGAGCACGGGTTTCAGTTGCGCCTCTTTCTTATTAGCCAGGACAAATGACGCATCGAGCGCCTGCCGCGCATCATCGTATCGTCCCAACTGCCACAAGAAATTGCCGCGATTCATTTGGTCGGAAGCCAGGGCACGTTCGGCGCCATGGCTTTCATCAATCTTGATTTTCTCGTCAAGCTGCGCCAGCGCTTCGGTGTACTTCTCCTGATTGAAACCAAAAAGAAGTGCCAGGTTCATGTGCGAATCCGCCACGCCCGATTCGTCACCGGATTGCTTCACCAACTCGCTTTGTTCCTGGAAATACTTCAAGGCCGGATCGTCTTCGCCTTTGTCCTGATAAGCCCGGCCCAACAAAGTCAGGGCCAGCGAGGTCTCGCGGCGATAGCCGGCGGGTTTATAGAAATTCAGTGCGGTCTGAGCCTCAGAAATCGCGCCGTCGTTGTTGCTCTGTTGATAATAAACGCGGGCGAGAGACAAGTGTGCTCTCATCTCGGTGACCTGCGACTTATCTCGGCGGGCCAGTTCCATTGCCTGCTGAATGGAATTAACCGCGGTATCAAAATCGCTGGTCATGAACGCCAGCCCAAGATCGATCAGGCCGTTGGCGGCGACATTTTTTATGTCGCTGGCTTGCCCTACGCGAATCGCGTCAGCCGCCAATTCCTTTGCGTGTTCGATGTTTCCGAGATCTCTGTAGACGATGCTCAATTCGAGTTCGGTGCGCGTGAGCTGATAATTGTTCTCCTGGCTCTTCAGCATCCCCATGACCCGCTCGAGTTCAGTCTTTGCTTCAGACCATTTGCCTGCCCCAAGCAAAAGCACGCCGCGCTGGAAACCCACCTCGACCAAACCTTCGTGGTTCGTCAGCACCTGGTAGATTTTTTCAGCGCGTTGGAATGAAGCTTCAGCATTCGCCACATCTCGTTTGCGGCTGTAAGTAGTTCCCAAATGGAGAGCTGCTCCCGCCGATTGCGGATCCAACTGGGCAGCTTTCGAGTAATTCTCAATCGCTTTGTCCAACTGGTCGCTATGTTCATAGACACGTCCAAGATCCACGTAGGCATCTGCCTTCTCAGCCGCGGGCGATTGATCCACGACCTTCTGGTACGAAGCGATCGCATTGGGAAAGTCGCGGCGCGCCGTAGCATCGATCGCGTCGAGCCGAAGCTTATCGGTGGCGGCAAGCTGGCGCTTTTCGGCCAATGAATTCGCGATGAGTACCTCGTCTTTGGCTTGCTCAGTGTTTCCGATTTCCAGGTAGGCTTCCGCCAGCCGCGCATGTGCCGGAGCATATTGAGAATCCAGCGTAACGGACTGTTTGAGGGCCTTGCTGGCTTGAAAATAAGTCGCCGCGCGCAACGCCTGAATACCCTGATCGTAAAAGAACCCGGCTTCCGCCGTTGGCTGATAAGGTGATGAACGCCACACGCGCACGCCGATAAATCCGATGATGATCAAGAACGCCGCCGCGGCAAGCAACGCCTGAACCCATCTAAGATTGAGTGCCTGCCGCGCCGCTTCTTTGAAGCCGGGCGACGACTGATGCCGGGTCACGCTGGGCAACAATTCCGTCGCTCCCGACATTGACGCGTGCACGCTCTTCAGGTCGCGCAGCAACTCATCGACGGTTTGATAGCGATCGGTCATTTCTTTGGCCATCGCCTTGAGAATGATCCGCTCCAGCAGCGGTGGAATCAGCGGGTTCAATTCGGACGGCTTGCGCGGTTCGACCTGCAAGACCTTGGAAGAGATCTCGATCTTGCTGCTACCGGTGAACGGCGGAGCGCCGGCCGCGCACTCGTAAAGCAGCACGCCCAGCGAAAAGACATCGCTGCGGGTATCGACCGGCGCGCCCTTTAACTGTTCGGGTGACATGTAAGCCACCGTGCCGACGATGTAACCCTCTTCGGTAAGTTGGGTCTCAGTCTTGGCGTCGGGATCGCTGGGCCGATCTTTTAGCGTCATGCGCGCCAGCCCAAAATCCAAAACCTTGACCTGCCCGCGCGGCGTGACAATGACGTTCTGTGGTTTGATGTCGCGATGGATGACGCCGCGCGAGTGGGCTTCCGATAAAGCCTCCGCGACTTGTATGCCGATGTCCAATACTTCGTCGGTGCTGAGCGCCGCTTCCAAAAGTTTCTGGGCGAGCGTCTCGCCTTCGACATACTGCATGACGATGAAAACGCAATCGCCGTCCTGGTTTACCTCATGAATCCCGCAGATGTTCGGATGGTCGAGGGTGGCCGCGGCCCGCGCTTCGCGGAACAACCGCCGGCGCGCGTTCGCATCGTCGATCGACTTTGCCGGCAACGTCTTGATCGCAACCTTGCGTTCGAGCTTGGTGTCCTGGGCCAGAAACACTTCGCCCATCCCGCCCGCGCCGAGTTTATGAATGATTTGGTAGTGAGCGATGCGTCGAGAAGCCAAATTCACCTCGTGCATAATCATCGAGTGAGGGGATGATTCATCGGCATGTTCTCTGGTATCGATTCCGACTGAGCTTTACGTACGCGTAGTTGATGAGGTTCTACTCGCAAGCAGGGTCCTTGTCAATGTGTGTTTTTGCAAGGCATCAACCCGTCGTAAGACCTGTTCACTGCACCGATTATTGGAACGCAGATTATGTTACGTGTAATGTGTGGTCCCACACTAAGACGCTGCCTTTGCCATTACATTTTCCGGCATGAGCGGGATTTGATTGAATGAGATCCCGGTCGCATTTTCAAGCGCGTTGATGATCGCGGGTGCTGGTCCATCCATTGGCAATTCTCCGATGCCTTTCGCTCCGCCGGGCCCAAAAGCATAAGGATTCTCGGCAAAGTAGACGCGAATCGGCGGCACGTCCGCGGCTGTCGGCATGATGTAGTTGGTCATCTGGCCATTCGCCATACGGCCGTTCTGCCACACGACGTTTTCATAGAGCGTCATGCCAATCGCTTGCGCGACGCCGCCTTCAATCTGTCCCGCCGCCAGCACCGGATTAATTACGCGGCCAACTTCCTGCACCGCGACAAAATCTTCGACGTGCGCTTCGTAGGTCACCGGGTCGTAAGTGATCTCAGCAACGTATACAGCCCAGGCAAAAGCGCCATACGCTTCGCCTTCATACTTCTCGTCATCCCAGTGAACGTTTGGCGGCGGCTGGTACTGGCTGAAATTTTTCAACGGCCCGTGCCGGGCAATGTATTCGCCGCACGCTTTCTGAAACTCTGCTTGCGTGAACTGATCTTTCAAACAGCCGCTGCCGACGAGTGTCTGCTTCAATCCGAGCACCGCTGATTCCACCAACTTGCCGACAATCATGCAGGTGCGCGAGGCGACCGTTGGCCCACTGTTAGGAACGTTCGCGGTATCGGGTTGAATTACTTCGAAGAGATCGTAATCAAGACCGAGAGCTTCGGCGGCAATCTGCGCAAAGATCGTGTTCGTGCCCTGGCCGATCTCAGTGCTGGCCGCGAGAATTTTGACGCGTCCTTCGCTGGTTGCTTCGGCGCCGACGACCGACTGCAAGTAAACCTCGCCCGACCCGGTGAACCCGGCGCCGTGCATGAACGAAGCGAACCCGATGCCCTTCAGTGGGAGCGCGGACGCCATCGTCCGCACCGTTTCGCCATTCGTGCGCGTGCGGACGAGGGCGCCCGCGCTCCCAGCATTCTCGCGCGCGAACCGTTCGCGCTTTGCATGGTAATCCGTCAACTCAAAGGCCCGGTTCATCAGGCCTTCGAGATCGACCTGCTCGCGAATGATCTGGTTCGTCGCCGTGGTCTCACCTTCGCGAATGAAATTCCTCCGGCGAAATTCGTCAGGCGTCAAACCGATCGTCCGCGCGACTCTATCCATTTGTAATTCCAAAGCGAAGATGCTCTGCGGCGCGCCGAAGCCGCGAAACGCTCCGTGCGGCGGCACACTCGTCGCGACCGCGGTGCTTTTAATCCGCACGTTGGGACAGAAGTAAGGACCCGCCGCATGAATCGTCCCGCGCGAAAGCACGACGGGCGACAGCGTGCAGTACGCCCCGCCGTCGATCACAAACTCAATCTCCTGCGCTAACAACTTCCCGTCTTTCGTCACCGCAGTCTTGTGTCGCGTGCGCGAAGGATGCCGCTTCGTGGTGGCTACCATGTCTTCCGCCCGGTCATAAATCATCTTCACGGGCTTGCCCGACTTCCACGACAAGAGCGCCGCGTGCCCGGCGAGCAGCGAAGGATATTCTTCCTTGCCGCCAAAGCCACCGCCCGTCTCAGTCTGAATCACGCGAATTTTTTCTTCCGGCAGTCCAAACAACTTGATCAGGGCCTTGTGCACATAATAAGGACACTGCATCGAGCCCCAGACCGTGACGCCTGCGTCAGGATTCGCAATCGCAATCGCCCCATTGTTCTCGATATAAAGCTGCTCCTGCGCACCCGTTTCGTATTCACCTTCAACGATGAAGTCCGCGTTGGCCCACGCTTCGTCAACGTTTCCCTTGTTAACCAGGAACCGCTTGAAGACGTTGTCTTCACCCCAAACGATCTGCTTTTGCGCCAGCGAATCATCCAAAGAAAGGACGGCCGGCAACTCTTCATATTCAATCCGCACATGCCGCCGCGCTTCCTCGAGCAGGTACTTATCGTGATGAGACAGCAGAACGATCGGCTCTTCCGGATGATTGACCATCTCGTCAGCCAGGAATGGCTGGTCGTTCAGAATCAATGCGACATAGTTTTCACCTGGAATGTCTTTGGCGGTAACGATCGTGAATTCGTCCCAGGGAATGAGTTCATCAATGCCGTTGCTCGCCGGTGGTTGATCGAACGAGATGGACTTGATGCGACCGCGCGCGACCGAACTGCGCACCGTGACTCCATGCAGCATCCCGTCGAACTTCAAATCATCAACATACAGAGCCGCGCCGGTAACTTTCTTGCGGCCTTCTTTGCGGTGGATGGACTTGCCAACGAGGGTCATATTGATAAACGGCAGCGAGCCGACGACAGAGAGTAGATCATTTCAACGAATGCCCGCGCGACATTCACCTTACCGAAACGCGCGTACTAAACTTTAATAGGATTAGCAAGGACGGCTAAGACTGCCTTCTTCAGATCGGCGCTCTCGATTGCGTTACCGCAATTCACACAAAGTCGCATTCGTTTCATCCCCTTGATCATCCATCGATGTTCTTCACAAAAATCCAATATGCAGCCTCGAACTTCGTTATGGAATCCGAGGTCGCTCGAAAAATGTATGAGTAACTGAGTTAATATGTGATAGACAACCGCCTTCTCAAATGTACAGTTAGCCTCTCTCCCGGTTTCGTACAATCCATGTGTGGTTACGAACTTGAAAGTATCATCAACATCGCTTGGAAGAGAGAGATAGTCATAGAATGTCTTGCGATTCTCTGTAAATGCCAGCAAATACCTTGTTAGGCAAATAACCAAATCTGCATTCAATAGCTTTTTCTGTTTATAAAACGACTTGGGCAAACCCGGAACGTAAAGATTGTGGGCGCCATCAACCGACCGTAACGCGGTATGCTCATAGCTTAGGTTAGGTGAAGCGAAATGGAAGAAATTCTGAATCGAATTCAATTTAAGGCAAATCTCGCCCAGATTAGGCAGTCCATTGTCGAGATCGATAATTGCGCATCGATATTCATAACCGACAATTGGCGTCGTGGCCGTGGTCGTATCCAACGTCTGGTTCACTGAGGATTTGTGAGCGCGAATGACCTCTAACACCTTATGAAATCCGGCCTCCCAAAACGGAAAAAGATCTTGGTATTGCACCTCGCGCAGTTTTTCATAAGAAAGATTGCAGTCCTCAAGCCGTAAGGGAATCAAGTACGCCTTATCTTCTGGAAATTGATCCCAAATATCGAAGGCCTGCTTCATTTCGGTTTGAACATAACCCTTCTTAGTCGTTGATTTTTTGGAAAGCAATGCTAAGAAGAAATCCGCTTCTCGAATCGCTTTCGTGATGGCAGGTTTCCAGCGCATACCGGGCAGTAGGCTCTCTTTATCAAACCAAGGTCGGATTCCGTCAATACTTTCGAGTTGCTCGAATATCCTTCGAGCTGCGGTTGTGTCTTCATGAGCGTAACTAATAAACACTCGTACATCATTATTTCTTTGCGAACCGGATTTCTCGACTGTGGCGTTTGGCTCCGTTGGAGCCAAGGATATGAATTCGTCGTCTACCAGACTTTGAATGATGTACTCACGTAATTGTCGATGAATGGATCGAATCCGATCGTAGCTATCCTTGCGTTCTTGCTCGCTGAAAAACTTGTAATCACGATCCAATTTGTGACTAATAAGATTCGGTCCGCGATGCAACCAAATGGAATCTTCGATAACGAGTTCGGTGCGCCTGACGCCCAGTTGTCTAAGCTTAATCGAGCCGAGATTGCTTTCTCCACGCCGCCACCCTTCATAACCGTATTCATTCAAGGAAGCGACGAAGTAATGAATTCCGAGTTCGTCTGTTGAAATCTCATAACTAAAGCCCGCCGTTGATTCCTTAAAAGAATCCAAGTGGGTGGCGACCGCCGCGCGAACGACCTTAATCGACTGCTCGATACGAAGCTTAACCGACATGCGAAATTTGCTCGTTAGATCTCGACCGGCGCGCGCGGCGCCGCTGATTCGGCGCGCGAGTGCATGGTCTCGGCGGCGCTGGTGATGCGCGTGGGATAGCGCTCGCTCCAGCACGCGACGCATGACTCATCCGCGCGCAAACCGGTCGCGGCCTGCATTCCTTCAAGCGACAGATAGCCGAGCGAGTCGGCGCCGATGAATTCGCGAATGCCTTCGATCGAGTAGTTGGCGGCGATCAATTGCGATTTGTCGGGCGTGTCGACGCCGTAGTAGCAGGGACTAATTGTCGGCGGGCACGAGATGCGCACGTGAATCTCTTCTGCGCCGGCTTCGCGCACCATCCGCACAATCTTCTTCGAGGTGGTGCCGCGGACGATTGAATCATCGATCAGCACAATGCGTTTGCCCTCGATCAGATGACGCACCGGGTTCAACTTAATGCGCACGCCGAAGCTGCGAATTGATTGGCGCGGCTCGATGAACGTGCGGCCGACGTAGTGATTGCGCACCAGGCCGAAGCGAAACGGCAAGCCGCTTTCCGCCGAATAACCGATCGCCGCCGGCACGCCAGAGTCGGGCACGGGGACCACGATGTCCGCGTCTGCCGGTTGTTCGACGGCTAACCGCTGGCCCATTTTGTGACGCGAGCGATTTACCGATTGTCCAAAGATGATCGAATCGGGCCGCGAAAAATAAACGTGCTCGAAGATACACATCGAGTGTTGTTGCGGCTTCAAAGGATGCGACGAACGCAGGCCCTGTTCGTTGATGACGACCATCTCGCCGGGCTCGATGTCGCGAATGTATTTTGCGTCGATGAGATCAAAGGCGCACGTTTCCGAGGCGATTACCCAGGCGTCGTTCAAACGGCCCAGGGCCAACGGGCGAAAGCCGCGCGGGTCGCGAATCGCGATCATTTCGCGCGGCGTCAGGAACAGTGTCGAAAACGCGCCTTCGGTCTCGCGCAAGACTTCGGCAATCGCATCTCCCACGGTCGCCGCGCGCGAGCGGGCCACGCCGTGAAGAATCACTTCCGTGTCGGACGTGGAAGAAAAAATCGCGCCTTCGCGTTCCAGACGCACACGCTCTTCACTGGCGAACGGAAGATTGCCGTTGTGGCACACAGCAATTTGACCGTGCTGACACGTGACCGAGAATGGCTGGCATTCGCGGATCGAAACTTCACCGGCAGTCGAATAACGGACATGCCCGATTGCCGCCTGACCGGGAAGTCGATCGAGCCGGGCCTGATTGAACGCTTCCGAAACATGGCCCATCTCGCGTTCTGAAATTAACTGCTCGCCATTCGCGGCGACGATCCCGCACGACTCCTGGCCGCGGTGTTGCAGCGCGTACAACCCGAGATAGGTCAGGCGCGCGGCTTCAGCGTGTCCATAGATGCCAAAGACGCCACACTCTTCGCGTAACTTGTCGTCCAGCACATTCGCCATTACGATTCGGATTATAACCAGTTGCGCAGGTTTCGACTATAAAGGTTTGTTGACGCGCCGCGCGCGCGGTTTGCAAATTTTTGCGGAAGAAATTTTTCGGCTACGCCGTCTGATGTGCAAAAGCAGTGTGCCGGCCTAACGGTCGCGGCCAAAGAACTTCGGAGGAGAACAGGGTGAAGTTAAGATCAAAAAAAGCGTTGGTCTACTTAACGGCGCCGGCGGTTTTGTGCGCGATCGGTGTGTTCACCACGGCGATGTCGCGCAAGGTAACGGCTGTGTCGACGACTGCGGGTGATGCGCGTTCTGTCTACAACGCCAAGTGCGCAAGTTGTCACGGGCGCGATGGCCGCGCGAGTTCAATGCATGCAAGACATGAGAAAGCGCGTGACCTGACGACTGGCGAATGGCAGGACAGCGTTTCTGACGAGCGGATCTACAACTCGATTAATAACGGCAAAGGTAAAATGCCGGCATTCAAAAAGAAGTTGTCAGAAGCGCAAATCGATGAACTGGTGAACTACGTCAGGCGTTTAAGACGATGATGATGCGGGCGCTGCACCTCATTCTGGGACTGGCCTTGCTCGCCAGTCTCGTATTCGCGGGCGCGCGAATCTATCGCCGGCTGCCACCGACAGGGGCGGAATTGAATCAGACGCTGGCCGCCGGCCCGCAGCGCGAACTAACCGTAGTCTTCAATGCCGCGGTGCCGCTCTCCGAAGTGCACGTCCGGCTTTATCCGATCGATTTCCCGGCCACCGAGCGTGACTACCTATCGACTCGCCGTCCCGGAAAAAGTCTCGAAGACTTTCTGGCGACGCGGCTAAAAAACGTCACCCCCGTTAACGTAGAGATTGACAGTGCCGGACGCGGCGTCGCGCGCGTCACCGAAGGCAATTGGTGGATGCTTGCCATGACGGCCCGCGCAAACGGTGAATCGATGGAATGGCGCCTGCCGCTGACAATCGGCGCGCGGCCCCAGACGATCGAATTGTCAGTTGAGAACGCTTACGAGCGGTCGAAGAAGTTCTAAGACAGAGAGGTTAGTGGGCAGTGGGCAGTGGGCAGTGGGCAGTGGGCAGTGGGCAGACAATAACAACACATCTCGATCGCAAGTGCTTTAATTTATTCATACCGATCTTCAATTTCTTGTTTATTCGCTTAGCGAAGCTTTTCTAGTCTCTAACCTCTGATCTCTAACCTCTATTCTATGAAGGCACTCCGCTTCGAACATCAGCAACTGCAGGTCAACGATGTGCCGCCGCCGGCGATGGAGGGCGAAGCGATCGTGCGGGTTACGCTGTCGGGAATCTGTAACACCGACCTGGAAATTGCGCGCGGCTATGCCGGATTCGAAGGAACCTTGGGGCATGAGTTTGTTGGCGTAATCGAAAGTATGGATGTGGCACCCTCCCTCACGGTCGGGTTTCTGAAATCGGGCGCGCGCGTGGTCGGCGAAATTAACGCCGGTTGCGGTGACTGCGATCTTTGCCGTTCGGGCGATTCGCGCCATTGCGCTAATCGAACGGTGCTTGGCATCGTCGGCCGCGACGGAGCCCACGCCGAGTTTCTGAAGCTGCCGCTCGTCAATCTACTTCCCGTACCCGACGAGATTGCGGACACTGACGCCGTCTTTGTTGAGCCGCTCGCTGCGGCCTGCGGCATTCTGGAGCGAACCTCGATTACCAGCGACTCTGAGGTCGCGGTGATTGGCGATGGAAAACTCGGATTATTGTGCGCGCAAGTGATTGCCACGACCGGCGCGCGACTGACGTTGTTTGGGAAACACGAATCGAAACTTCAGATTGCGCAACGGCGCGGCATTGAAACCTTGCCGGTCGATAAAGCTAGCGGCCGGCGCCGCGCGTTCGACGTCGTGGTTGAAGCGTCGGGCTCTCCGAGTGGCTTCGATCTGGCGCTCGATCTGCTCCGCCCGCGCGGCGTGCTGGTTTTGAAATCAACCTTTCATGGTGCGACCGCGATGAACGCCGCGCGAATCGTGGTCGATGAAATCAGCGTCATCGGTTCGCGTTGCGGACGCTTCGCGCCGGCGCTGAACTTATTAAGGCAGCGAAAAATCGAGGTCGAGAGTCTCATCAGCGAGCAGTTTTCGCTGACTGACGGCGTCCGCGCGATGGCCCGAGCAGCCGAGTCAGGTGTCATGAAAGTGTTGCTGCGGCCATGACTTCTGGTAACCGCTTGACTTCGTTTATACTCACTGCACCCTGTTCCCCGTGGCAACCAAACGTGCGTTGTTCGCTCGACTGACAGTTACCAACCCGAAGGCGGTGCATGATGTTCGACTCATTAAATCAAACGACTGATGCCGAAAAAGTTTTGTTGCGCAAATTGCGCGTTTGGATCGCGGCGCTGGCGGCTGTCTGTATCCTGGCCGGCCTCGGCATCGGTGCAATTCTCGCGGGCCGTCCGGCGGTCGCGCAGGATGGATTGCAGTCAGCGAGTCGTGCGCCCGAAGCTCTCTCGGCATCATTCGTCGAGATCGCGCAACGCGTTGAGCCTGCCGTCGTAAACATTGACACGACGCAGGCCGCCGAGGTCGAGCCGGACAATGAGGACAAGACCGAACGCACGCCGAACCCTTTCTATGACATGCTGCGGCGACAACCGCCGCGTCCGACTCACGGAGTCGGCAGCGGTTTCATCATCGATGCCAAGGGTTACATTCTTACCAACCAGCACGTCATCGAAGGCGCTTCACGCATTACCATCGGCTTGCTCAGCGGCGAGAGATACCGCGCGCGCGTAGTCGGAACCGATCATGATACCGATCTCGCGGTGCTCAAGATCGATGCGGACAAAGAATTGCCGGTCATGAAGTTCGGCGATTCAAATGCGGCGCAGGTCGGCGACTGGGTGCTCGCCATCGGATCGCCATTCGGCCTGGAGCAGACAGTTACGGCCGGCATCATCTCAAAGAAAGATCGCGACACGACCAATTCCAGCTTCCAGAGATTTCTGCAAACCGACGCCGCCATTAATCGCGGCAACAGCGGTGGGCCGCTGGTGAACATGCACGGCGAAGCCATCGGCGTGAATTCGCAAATCGCCACGATTACCGGCGACTACAACGGCATCGGTTTCGCTCTGCCCTCGAACGAAGCGAAGTTCGTGACCCAGCAAATTCTGGCGCAGGGCAAAGTCCGGCGCGGCTTCCTGGGCGTACGGCTTGAATCAGTCCACGGCGAGTTCGCGCGCGTGTATCACCTGCCCGAAGCGAGAGGCGCGGTCGTCGTCGACATGCCGCCCGATCGCAGCGGCGTGGTGACGCCCGCGGCCAAGGCGGGCATTCAGGTCAACGACGTGATCATCGAATTGAATGGACAGCCGGTGCAGGACTCGAACGATTTGATTGCCAAGGTCGCCGCCAGCAGTGTCGGGCAAACCGTATCGCTGACGCTCCTGCGCGATATCGACGGTAAGCTCGAGCGACATACCGTGACCGCCGCACTCGCGGATCGGACCGAATCGATGGCGAGCGATAACGACGTGCCATCCCGCGACAAAACCGAAAAGGACAAGAGCAACAGCACGCGCCTGGGCCTGACGCTGACCGAGCTGACCGCCAAGATAATCGAAGACAACCATCTCAACGGCGTGAAAGGTTTGTACGTCAAGAGCGTAGATCCAAACGGGCTGATTGCTGATCTTCCCGATCAGACCAGAGTCCAGGAGGGCGAGGTCGTCACGCGCATCAATCGCATTCCGATTAATTCGCTGGCTGATTTCCAACGCGCGATTGATTCTCTGAAACCGGGCGACGCCGTGGTATTGAACGTGTCGAGATATTTTCGTCCCGAAGGTCGCGTCACGTCGCGCATCGTCCAGTTTACGTATCAGTAAAAAATGAGGGTGTAGGGGTGTGGGGTGTAGGACCTTCACCCGCGGCCTATTCGACGACTTCTCAAGCCGCTTCGTGGAACCCGGACTGGTAAATGTGAACCAGTGGGCGCGGTCAAAACCATGGGCCCAGGTCGACGGCAGAACCATGGCCCATGTTCGACGGTGAGACGTTCGTTCGCAATCGAGGAACGTGGGAATTGGTTTTTGCTATACCCTAAACCCAACCCCCTACACCCTAACGACTCAGAGGTCAGAGAATAGATCGACTACCTCTGAACTCTAATCTCTTAAGATCATGGTTCAAGCCAAAAAAGCACTCGCAAAAAAGTCTCGCGCAACCGGCAAAAAAACACCGACCGAAAGCTACCGGAATTTCATCGGCGGCAAATGGGTGGCCAGCCGCAGCGGCGACTGGATTGAGAACCGGAATCCGGCGGATACGCGCGATGTGATCGGCCGCTTTCCGGCGTCAACGGAAGCTGATGTGGACGCCGCGGTGGTGGCGGCGACGGAAGCTTTCGACGGTTGGCGCCTGACACCCGCGCCGCGTCGCGCCGAGATTCTTTTTCGCGTCGGCGAGATTTTGATGCGCGACAAAGAGCAGTACACGCGCGACATGACGCGCGAGATGGGCAAAGTGCTGAAGGAAGCAGGCGGCGACGTGCAGGAAGCGATTGACTGTACTTATTACGCAGCCGGCGAGGGCCGTCGTCTCCACGGTTTCACGACTCCTGCCGAGATGCCAGATAAGTTTGCGATGTGTGTGCGTCAACCGGTCGGCGTCTGCGGATTGATCACGCCATGGAATTTTCCGATGGCGATTCCGTCCTGGAAACTGATGCCGGCGCTGGTCTGCGGCAACACCGTTGTAATCAAACCCGCCGAAGACACGCCGCTATCGACTTACAATCTGCTCAAGGCTTGCGAAGAAGCCGGCGTGCCGCCCGGCGTCGTGAACCTCGTGACCGGCTACGGCGAGACAGTCGGCGCGCGCATCTCTGCGCACCCGTCGCTCCGTCTGATTTCATTCACTGGTTCGACTGAGACCGGTCGCACCGTGGCTTATGCGTGCGCCGAACGAAACGCGATCTGTTCGCTCGAAATGGGCGGCAAGAACGCGATCATCATCATGGACGACGCGGACGTTGATAATGCCGTCGAAGGCGCGGTCTGGGGCGCGTTCGGAACTTCGGGCCAACGTTGCACGGCATCTTCACGCTTGATCGTGCATAAGAAGGTCTACAAGAAGTTCAGTGCGAAGCTCGTCGAGCGCGCGCAGCAATTGCGCGTAGGCAACGGCGCCGATGCAAAGGTCGATGTCGGCCCGGTCATCAACCAGGACGCCGTCGATAAGATCACGCGTTATATCGACATCGGCGAGAACGAAGATGGGGCGACGCGAGCGTGTGGAGGCAATCAATTATCCAAAGGCGATTATGCCCACGGCTATTTCATCGAGCCGACCGTCTTCACCGACGTCACGCCCGACATGCGCATCGCCCAGGAGGAAATCTTCGGGCCCGTCACCTCAGTCATTCCCACGAAGTCGCTCGACGAAGCCATCGAAATCGCAAACGGCGTCCGTTATGGTCTCTCGGCGGCGATTTACACTCAGGATGTCAATCGCGCTTTTCATGCGATGAACGAAACCTACACCGGCATTTTCTACATCAACTCGGCAACCATCGGCGCCGAAGTTCATCTTCCCTTCGGCGGCACCAAAGGCACCGGCAACGGCCACCGTGAAGCCGGCACGCAGGTGCTCGACATCTTCTCCGAGTGGAAATCGATCTACGTCGATTACAGCGGCAAGCTACAGCGCGCGCAGATTGATAATAAGAAGGCGATTGACTGAAATGGTGTACCAACTCTCACTTGCTTCGTTTTGCCTCTTCGCGTTTGCAGTTGCGGCGCCCTGCGCTACCACGCAATTTCGAACCGAGGGTTCGGCAGCGGTGGCGCCGGCACGGCTGGGACAGGAACAAAAGAAACCAACCCCCGACGAATTATCAGCAAAGCCGCCTACACAAGTCGAGAAAGAGCGAATCTACACCGGCAAAGAAGTCGACAAGAAACCGGTTGTTAAGAGCAAACCTCAGCCGGACTACACAAGGGAAGCACAGGGGCATGGGACAGGCGGCAAAGTCGTGCTGCGGTGCATTTTTGGAGCCGACGGAAAAGTTACCAACATTCACGTCGTTGTCGGCCTGCCAGACGGTCTCACACAGGAAGCCATCGACGCCGCGGCGCGCATAAAGTTCAAACCGGCCTTGAAAGACGGAAAACCGGTCTCAATGTGGATTGAGTTGCAATACAATTTCCATCCATAACAAACCACTACTTAGAAACTCGTAGGACTCGAAGCAGCAGCGGTGCGATTTCGCACCCGTTTTGCTTTCGGGTCAGTCGTCAGTCGTCAGTTGCAAAATCTGATTTGTTCCCATTAACTAGACCACTGACAAATGACCACGGATAAGATTCGCAACTTCTCGATCATCGCGCACATCGATCACGGCAAATCGACTTTGGCTGATCGTTTGCTGGAATTGACTGGCGCGGTGACTGGCCGCGAGATGGAAGCACAGGTGCTCGACGATATGGATCTCGAGCGCGAGCGCGGAATTACGATCAAAGCGCACGCCGTGCGGCTGGACTACAAAGCGCAGGACGGCCAAAAATATCTGCTCAATTTGATCGATACTCCCGGCCACGTCGATTTTTCTTACGAAGTATCGCGTTCGTTGTCTGCCTGCGAAGGCGCGCTTTTGGTCGTTGACGCTTCGCAGGGCGTCGAGGCGCAAACGCTCGCGAACACTTATCTCGCCATTGAAAACAATCTCGAACTGATTCCCGTCATCAATAAGATCGACCTGCCCGGGGCCGAACCGGAACGAGCCATGGAAGAGATCAGGCACTTCATTGGCCTGGAAACTCACAACGCGATTCTTACCAGCGCCAAGACCGGCCAGGGTGTCGCCGAAGTTTTGGAGGCGATTGTCCGCGACGTGCCGCCACCGAAAGGTGATTCGGATGCCCCGTTGAAGGCTTTGATCTTCGATTCATGGTACGACTCGTATCGCGGTGTGATCGTTTTGTTTCGCGTGATCGACGGCGTGATTCGTCCGGGAATGAAGATTCGCTTCATGAGCGCGGGCAACAAAACGAT
>Ga0207686_10001124_pt1 | contig 15459 bp, 12 predicted proteins | sample KBSM24metaG_FD_184396 | JGI IMG/M metagenome (GOLD analysis project Ga0207686, IMG submission 184396) | Miscanthus rhizosphere microbial communities from Kellogg Biological Station, Michigan, USA - KBS M2-4 metaG (SPAdes) (version 2) | ecosystem: Host-associated > Plants > Roots > Rhizosphere >...
TTGTTTTTTGCAAAAGCTTATCGTAAGGCACATCGAAGTAATCGCAAACCATTTTCTGAATGGTTTCGATCGTGATTTCTTTACTGGATGATTTGACGAAGTTTCTAAGCACTTTTTTAGCAAGATCAAGATCGATCTCTCTCCTGTTCAGCGAAGATTGTGCCAGCAATGATATCAAAGCCCCTTCTAATTCCCTTACATTATTACTGATATTATAGGCAATATATTTCACTACTTCTTTTGGCATTTCCAAGCCATCGTGTTTCATTTTTCTTTCCAGGATCTCGATCCTTGTATCATAATCAGGAACCTGCAGATCAGCGCTAAGGCCCCAACGGAACCGGCTTAATAATCTTTCCTGCACACCTTCCAGGTCCTTTGGTGGCTTATCACTTGTAAGCACTAACTGCTTACCCGATTGGTGCAGGTGATTGAAAATTGCGAATAATGCATCCTGGCTTTTTTCTGCTTTTGCAAAAAACTGCACATCATCTACTATTAATACATCGATCAGTTGGTAAAAATGGATAAAATCATTGATCGCATTGTTGCGACTATGATCCATGAACTGGTTGATGAATTTTTCTGAGCTTACATAAAGAACTACTTTATTGGGATGTGTTCTCTTCACCTCATTTCCTATTGCCTGGGCAAGATGTGTTTTACCCAAACCAACGCCTCCATATAAAACAAGTGGATTAAATGAATTAGCTCCGGGTTTTTCAGCAACTGTTTTACCGGCACGGCGTGCTACACGATTACAATCACCTTCAATAAAAGAATCAAAAAGATAAGCAGGATTGAGCTGCGGATCGATCTGCATCTTTTTTAACCCCGGAATTACAAATGGGTTTTTTACGGGATTATTTATAATGAGAGGAAAATCCATTTCGTTATTCGGATACATTTTATAACCCTGGCCAGGAATATCCATCATTAAAGGCTGTTTGGTCTTATTACCACTATCAACCATTATGCGATATTCGAGACGAGCCTCTTTACCTAATTCACGTTTCAATGTCTTCGCCAATAAATTTACATAATGTTCTTCGAGATATTCGAAAAAAAATTGGCTGGGAACCTGGATGACAAGAATATTATTTTTTATTGAGATTGGTTTGATGGGCTCAAACCATGTTTTGAAATGCTGCCATTCAACAATGTCTTTGATAATCTTTAAACAATTAGTCCAAACTTTTTCAGCATTCTTCTCCATCAGTTAGTAAGCAATTTATATCGAGTTAAGAATCTTCTTTCTTTCAACGGGTTTGTTTCAAAGGAACGAAAAAAAAATTCATAGGAGGACGAATATCTAAAAATCTTTTCTAATAAAAAATTTTTATTCCTCTGTTTTTTTTGTAACTGTAATTGAACTTGATTCCGATAATTTTTTTCCAGAGTATTTTGAAAAATTAAAGTCCAACCTGCCAAGATTAATTCCTGCCCAACCGACCTGATTTACTATTACATCATCTCCTTTCCTGTTTTTAAATTCAACGGGTGCATTTAAAAACGTATGTGTATGGCCTCCAATTATAAGATCAATATTTTCAGTTTCATTTGCCAATCGTTTATCACTTACCTTGTTATCAGAATATTGATACCCAAGATGTGAAAGGCAAATGACCAAATCACAATTTTTCTCTTTCTTTAATTTATAGGCCATTTCATTTCCCTTCGTTACAGGATCAAGGTACTTTGTGCCAGCTGAAAGGTTTTCGGGTACTAATCCTGCCATTTCTACACCCAAACCAAAAACGCCAATCTTTATTTTTCCTTTTTTAAAAACCTTATATGGTTCATGCCTATATTCCATCGGTGTGCCCGTAAAATCGTAATTGGAAACAAGCATTGGAAATTTTGCATGATTTGTCAATTGTATTGCCAGGTTTTCCAGTCCACCATCAAAATCATGATTACCGATCGTGGTTGCCTCGTAACCCATCGAACTCATTGCTTTTATTTCAGGCTCACCTTTATAAAAATTGAAATAAGGAGTACCTTGAAATATATCACCAGCATCTAATAACAAAACATGTTCTTCTTCTCTTCGTATTTTTTCGATTATTTCAGCTCTTGCAGCTACACCACCCAATCCCTGGTTACTACCGCCATCCATTGGAAAAGGTTCGATACGGCTGTGCACATCATTTGTATGCAAAACAGTGAGTTGATAACTTCTTTTGTCAGCATCTATTTCAGATAATAATGATTTGCCAGCAAATAGGGATGCGGTAGCCATCATATTATTATATATAAACTCTTTCCTAGTTAACATAACTGATCCTTTCTATGTTTGTTACAGTCACTTTTTTATTTTGACTGTTGATGAACTTCACATAATCAAGCAGCGCATCACGAAGCAGGTATCCATTAGTACTTCTATGAATATTTTTAAGCAAATCTGAATTCATAGCAACATAATCTGAATGTACAATTGTATAGTCTCCGTTTAAGTCAAGTGGCTTGCCTCCAACTAATACTTGTTGTGCTGTTTTATTTACAATTTGCATAGTAATGCCTGATTCTATCACTCCTTCATCAGCTGCAAGTGCATCCAGGTATTGCTTTAATAGGCTTCCTCTAATTTTTAATAATACCATCAGGTTATCAAACGGCATTAACTCAAAGATCTTTCCTTGTGTAATCGCACCGGCTGGCATTTCAGGTATACGAATACCTCCTGAATTCATAAATGCTGCATCAACTTTTGGATCAAATTTTTGTTTCGCCATTTCCAGGTAAGCATCTGCGATAAAAAATCCTAATGTGTTGCGCTCATTTTTCTTTTCAAGCTGAGCAGCATTGTAGCCGATCACAACATTCATTAATTTGTTTACACTATCTGAATAAGGCCTTATAATTGTTGCAAGTGATTTACTTCCTTCATCATATTGCTGTATCCTATAATGACTGTATTGAACATTTTCTGTTTTATAAGAAGTGCTACAGGAAACCGCAAAAAAAATCGCGACCAGTAATGGATAAAAAGGAAGTTTTCTCATAACAATGGAGGCATCTCAAGTTAGATACTTTTATTTTTAAATACGGATAAATTGAAAAATTATTTTTTATAAAAAACTATTTTAATTCAATGCAAAATGAAAATAAGTTTCTTGATTGGGTTGGGATTTATCCTTACTTTAGGGCATCCAACCTAATAGTGCCATGCGAAACTTTTTACTCTTACTAACAACTGTATTTTTCATTATTTCGTTACCCACATTAGGCCAGTCAACCGACAAAGAAAAAACTTCATTTGGTATTAAAACCGGCGTTAATGTATCTAAATTAAATTTGATTGGAAATTCATCCGATCTTATCAGCTCCGATTACCGTACTGGTTTTGTTGCTGGGGCGTTTGTGAACATTCCAATAAGAAAATTTCCTATCTCTGTTCAACCCGAGTTTCTTTATTCATCCATGGGAGGGGATCTGTCAACTGCATTAAAAGAAAAGAGAAACTTTCGCTTCAATTATTTTTCAATTCCCCTTTTAATAAAATATAAATTTTCAAAAAAGTTTGTAGCATTTGCAGGCCCACAGTTTGATGCTATCCTTTATGCGAAAGAAAGCAACAAATTTGGTGAGTTTGATATAACAGGATCTGCTGAAGAATTTGATGCTCATATTACAGGCGGATTGGAATATTGGATAGGGAAAGATATTATGCTAAGTGGCCGGTATATGTACGGATTTTATGAAGTACATACTATTGCACCTGGTATTTCAATGATTAATCGTGGATTCCAGTTCGCGATAGGACTAAGATTCCGCAAACCAAAACCTTGGCCAGAGTCTGTTGTAACTCCTCCTCCTGTTGATAAAGACACAGATGGTGACGGAGTATTTGATAGCAGGGATAAATGTCCAACTGTTGCGGGTGTTGCCAAATACGAAGGATGCCCAATACCCGATACAGATAAAGATGGCATATTTGATGACAAAGATAAATGTCCTGATATGCCGGGTTACCCTGAGCTGGATGGTTGTCCATATCCTGATCGCGACAAAGATGGTGTTACAGATAATAAAGACCGCTGTCCTGATCAGCCGGGTTCTACGAAGAATGATGGTTGCCCTGTTACAGATCGTGATGGTGACGGGGTTCCTGATGCCACTGACCGTTGTCCTGATACTCCGGGACCAGGATCAAACTATGGATGTCCTGAAGATGTCAAAACTAAACTTACATATATCGCTAAAAATATTTATTTCCATACTAATAAGGCTACGCTCCAGGAAATATCTAACGAGCCTTTGAATCAACTTGCAGACATCCTGAATAAATATCCTAATGCCAAACTTACAATTGAAGGACATACAGATAATACCGGTTCGAATGCTTATAATCTAACATTGAGCAAAAACAGAGCTCAAGCTGTAGTGGACTACCTGGTGACAAAAGGTATTGCCATTAGCCGTCTGAACGCAGTGGGATTTGGTGAGGACAAACCTGTAACGACAAATAATACAGCAGAAGGAAGAACCCTTAACAGAAGAGTTGAGTTGATACTTACAGAAAACTGATTCAAAAAAATAACTGGTAATTGCCCGGCCTGAGGTGGGGCAATTTTTTTATCAATTAAAATTCAATATTTGCAAAAACATTCAGCTCCGGTATAAATAACCGGCCTGTAATTCATGAAAAAACAACTTACTCTAAAAGTCAAGCCCTCTGAAGCGACAGATGATAATTATCTGAAAAAAATTGTCGCTGTCGAAGTTGGTTGTAAAGCATCTGATATCACAGGTTATACAATTCTGAGAAAATCAATCGATGCCCGCAGCAGACAGGTATATGTTAATCTTTCTATTGAAGCCTTTATAAATGAACCATACCATCACAGGCCATTCAATAAGATCAATTTTGGAGATGTTACTAACACAAAGAAAAGTGTTATAATTATTGGTGCAGGACCAGCCGGGCTATTTGCGGCATTGCAGTTAATAGAAAAAGGAATTAAACCGATTATCCTGGAACGTGGTAAAGATGTAAAATCGAGAAGAAGAGATCTTGCAGTCTTAAATAAAGAAGGAATCATAAATCCGGAAAGCAATTATTGCTTTGGTGAAGGTGGTGCCGGCACTTACAGTGATGGCAAATTATATACCCGCAGTACTAAACGTGGTGATGTAACCCGTATTTTGAACTTATTGGTGCAGTTTGGTGCTGACGAAAAGATCCTTTATGAAGCTCATCCGCATATCGGAACAAATAAGTTGCCGCAGATAATAACTGCTATCAGGAAACAAATTATTGATAGTGGTGGTGAGTTTTTATTTGAGAAAAAAGTAATTGATCTTAAAACAGCAGATGGCTTCATAAAAAAAGTTATCACTGCCGACGGTGCAACAATAGAAGGAGATGCGGTGATCCTTGCTACGGGTCATTCAGCACGAGATATTTTTTTAATGCTTCATGAGAAAAAAATTAAAATTGAGGTCAAACCATTTGCTTTGGGGGTTCGGGTAGAGCATCCCCAATCTTTGATCGATTCTGTTCAGTATCATTGCCTGGTTCGGGATGAATTTCTACCACCCTCTTCATATAGCTTGGTTCAGCAAGTTGATGGAAAAGGGGTTTTTTCTTTTTGCATGTGCCCTGGTGGCATCATTGCTCCTGCCGCTACTAATCCAAAAGAGCTCGTTGTAAATGGATGGTCCCCTTCCAAAAGAAATAATCCTTTTGCAAACAGTGGAATTGTTGTTTCGGTTGAGGAACAAGATGTCCTGACTTATAAAAAACATGGTGCTCTTTCGACAATGTATTTTCAACAAGAAGTAGAACAAAAAGCTTTTACTGCGGGTGGAGGAAAATTTGTGGCCCCCGCTCAACGACTCATTGATTTTTGTGATAATAAAGTGAGCTCGTCATTGCCGCAATGTTCTTATTTACCCGGAATTAATTCTGTAATGCTAAAAGAAGTACTTCCCCCGTTTATTAATGAACGATTACGAATAGCTTTTAAAGAATTTGGAAAGAAAATGCGGGGCTATTATACTAATAATGCCGTAATTGTAGCTACTGAATCAAGAACATCATCACCGGTTCGTATTCCACGTAATGCCGAAAACCTTCAGCATCCTCAAATAAAGAACCTATATCCTTGCGGTGAAGGTGCCGGTTATGCTGGCGGTATTGTAAGTGCAGCAATAGATGGGGAAAGAGTTGCTTTATCTATCGTTGAAACACAGTTAGCAAGCCAATTTTAGGAAATATCCTGCCGGCGACCATATATTTTACGAATCGTGATTCCCCCTACCTAATTTTGGCAACTGAAATTTTTCTATATGTCTCTACTGGAAGTTCAACATCTGAAAAAATATTTTGCAACACAAAAAGCAGTTGATGGTATAAGCTTTAGTGTAAACAAAGGAAGCATTTTTGGTTTACTTGGCCCGAATGGCGCCGGTAAAACCACCTTGATCCGAATGATCACAGGTATATTTTATCCTGATGAAGGACAGATCCAATTCGACGGAAAAAAATTTGACCCGATAAATGATGTTGTTCATATTGGCTATATGCCGGAAGAAAGAGGCCTATATAAAAAAATGAAGATCGGTGAACAGGCTGTTTATCTTGCTCAATTAAAAGGGTTAAAAAAGGCTGAGGCGATGGCCAAAATAAAAGAATGGTTTATAAAATTTGAAATGCAAAGCTGGTGGTCAAAAAAAGTGGAAGATCTTTCAAAAGGAATGAGCCAGAAATTACAGTTTGTCACAACCGTCCTGCATGAACCTAAGCTTATTATTCTTGATGAACCTTTCAGCGGCCTTGACCCTGTAAATAGTAATTTGATAAAAGATGAGATCTATAAATTGGCACAAAGAGGATCAACAATAATCTTTAGTACACATAGAATGGAACAAGTGGAAGAGATCTGCGATCATATTATTCTTGTAAATAAAGGACAGAAAATTCTGGATGGTACTGTAAAAGATGTAAAACATCAATTCAAGGAAAACCTTTTCAGTATTGGATTCGAGGAAATACCTGCTGGCCTTAATGGTAATCCTCCTTATGAAATGGTAGGCACAAAAGATCACCAATATATTGTGAAGATCAAAGAGGGTTTTAAACCAGCTGATGTTTTAAATTATTTTCTTCACCAGGGAGCAAGAATTATTTCTTTTAATGAAATGCTTCCTTCACTCAGTGATATTTTCATCAAGCTTGTTGAAGGCACTCCATTAACAAGACAATTCCAGGCAATTAACGCTTAATATTATTTTATGAATAAGATCTGGCTTGTAATAAAAAGAGAATACCTGACAAGAGTTAGAAATAAGACTTTTTTATTATCAACTATTTTACTGCCCTTGGTAATGGTATTGTTTATATCGGGCAGCGTTTTTTTTGCCGCAAAATCAGAAGGCAAAAAGAAAATTGCTGTGGAGAATAAACAAAGTGAACTGGCTAATTTTTTGAAAAGCGATTCTTCGAAAATGGAATTTACGTTTAATACCGGAGTAGATACAAGCAATTTTGCAGAAAAAGGATATGACGGTTTTCTTTATGCTGTTGATTCCTCAGGCAGGCATTTTTTACTGAAAACAGTCAAGGCTGCATCGAATGAAACGATGGACAGGTTAAAAAACAAACTAAACAGTGCATATATCAGCAATAAGCTGCTTGAAAAAAATATAAGTATTGAACAAATAGATTCGATCAATTCGGCTTCCGCATCTTATTACACAGTTGATAACACTGATGAAAAAAATAAAAATGTGAATGCCGCTATCAATACCGGTATCGGATTTACAACTGGTATAATAATCTATATTACTATGTTCGTTTTTGGGGCGATGGTAATGAGAGGTGTGATGGAAGAAAAAACAACACGTATTGCTGAAGTGATTATAAGCAGTGTGAAACCATTTCAATTAATGATGGGAAAAATTATTGGTATAGGTGCCGTGGGACTTACTCAACTGTTGCTTTGGATCATTCTTATATTTCTCATTTCTACTGCAGCCTTTACATTTCTTCCTCATGATATACTGCAACAGGTAAAAGACATTCAAAGTAATCCTGGAGTAATGACTTCAAATCCCGGGCAATTTAGTGCTGCAGCCAAAGGCCTTGCTAATCTTACTAATCTGAATTGGCCTTTAATTGTTGGCTTCTTTCTTTTCTATTTTATTGGTGGTTACTTGTTTTATTCTGCTTTATTTGCAGCGGTTGGCAGCGTAATTAATGAAGATCCACAGGAGGCACAGTCGCTTATGTTCCCGATAATGATGCCTATTGTTTTTGGCTTTATTATTATGTCAACCAATATTGATAAACCCGATAGCCCTGTTATGGTTTGGGCAAGTATCATTCCTTTTACATCACCGATCGTTATGATGGGAAGATTGGCATCCTCTCCTCCATTTTGGCAACTCGCCGTTTCCATGATATCATTGATAGTCGGTTTTATTTTTACAACATGGGCTGCTGCAAAGATCTATCGCACGGGTATTTTACTCTATGGTAAAAAGGGATCGTGGAAAGAAATGATCAAATGGATCCGTCGCTCCTGATAGCCTGATCATCCACTTTTGTTAAAATTTTCTTTTTTGATGATCGGGATTTTGTAAATACGAAATCAATCGTATATTTGGTTTAGTAAAGCCACACAAAAACAAATCACTCTAAACTAAGTTTTATGACCAACCTGAGAAATTTCTGGATACTACTCGCTGTAGCAGCCGTGTCTATCACTTCTGTATTTGTCCTTAGTTCCTGGGATTTTAAAAATACATACACTGCATGGAATGATAACGGTTATGACAATTGCGATACTATTCCCAAAAAAGAAAGCCGTGAAAAAAAGATCCGTGACCTGGATGATGTACTTGATGAACTCAACGGGGTTGATCTGAAAATGGATATGGAAAAAATGCAGAAACAATTAAATGAATCGATGAAGAATTTGGATATGAAGAAGATGCAGCTTGACATGGAAAAATCCATGCGTGACGTTGATTTTCAAAAAATCCAAAAAGAAATCGACCAATCGATGGCTAAAATTGACTTTCCCAATATGGAAAAAGAAATGGCAAAGGCGATGAAAGAAATTGATGCTGTAAAAATTCAAAAAGAGGCTCAGGAATCAATGCAAAAAATAGATTTCGATAAAATGAAAATCGAAATGGACCGCATAAAAGACATTGACATGGAGAAAATGCAAGCTGATTTAGACAAGATCGGGCCGGAAATTGAAAAGTCACTGGAAAATGCCAAAGTAGAAATTGAAAAAGCAAAGGCCGAAATGAAAGAATACCATGAATTTGTCGATGGCCTTGAAAAAGACGGCTTGCTAAAAAGAAAAGAAGGCTACACAATTAAACATAAAGACGGAGAGCTTTTTATCAATGATAAAAAAGCCACCGATGCAACCTATAAAAAATACAAGCCCTTTCTTGATAAACACAAAAAGTTTACGATCGAAAAATCAGATGATGACTTTAATATCGATATAGATTAAGTATAGCCATGCCAAACCAACCCCGATCGCAATCGGGACCATGAAAAGGGAACAGCCGTAGCTTTGTGCTTCGGCTGTTTTTTTATGAATATGTATTTTATTGCAATCGTAGCTCCTGAAATGATCAATCATCAAGTATTGAAGTGGAAAACTTTTTTCAAAGAGCACTACGAATGTACCATCGCACTAAAATCGCCGGCACATATAACTATAATCCCTCCTTTCTGGATGAATGAAAAACTGGAGAATGATGTTATAAATTCGATCCGCGAGTTCAGTATTACAAAAACTAAATTTGAAATTATACTTAAAAATTTCGCGGCCTTTCCACCAAAAGTAATTTTTGTTGACGTGGTGAAAAGTGAAATACTGAATGGGCTTTACCAATCATTTGCTGATTTTATTATTAGCCAAAATAAATTCCCAATAAAAAAAGAGGATCGGCCATTTCATCCACATGTAACATTGGCGACTAGAGATCTTTATAAAAAAGCATTCCATGAAGCCTGGGAAATTTTCTCGAAGAAGAAATATGAGGCATTATGGATCGTAAATGGAATTTCCTTGCTCAGGCATAACAAAAAAAATTGGGATGTAATATTTACATCCCAATTTGTCGAAGATTAGTTTGTCTCCCTCTATTCAGTATCGAAAAATTGAAAGGGTGAAGGCAGCAGATCGAATCCATCAGCTTCGATCATTTCAATACGCATTTGAAAAGTTTCATCTGTCTTAACGGATACTTTCTCACGAACAACTTTTCTGTATCCTTCTTTTTCGAATACAAGTTTATAGACGCCTGTTTTTAATTCATCGAATTCAAAACGACCCCATTCATCTGTGATCACAAATTTTTCTTTCTTGTTGGCTGAGTAAGCTGTAACTGTAACCTCGCTAATGGGCTTTTTAGAATCACCATCAAATATGTTACCAGCAACTTCATTTATGTTTTTTCCCGGAGTTCCTGGATCAATGCCCGATGCTTTGGATTGTATACAACCCATCGTGCATATAGCAATTAGCAGGAGGATTCTTTGTTTCATTTGACAAAGCGGTTAAGTGGTTTTCGTTTCCCATGGCTCCATCACACGTGTCAAATTTAAATCATTTTGATTGGATTGGCCAAAGCTTCTTTAAAGCCCTGCCACACTTCATCCACAATTTTTGCCGCTGGTAATATATCTTTAACGTTTGCACCTACCTGGCCTATCTCCAGCTCGCCCTCTTCAAGCTGCCCTTCAAACATGCCTTTCTTAGCTCTTGCCCGGCCTAATATTGCCTTCAATTCTTCCACAGTTGCCCCCTTATTTTCCGCTTCTTGTACCTGTTTATAAAAATTGTTTTTTATAAGCCTGACTGGGGTTAATTGTTTCAATGTTAGGATCGTATCGCCTTCATTACTATTGATCACGGCATTTTTAAAATTGGTATGTGACGAAGCCTCTTCGCTTGCAACAAAGCGGCTACCCATTTGTACCCCTTCAGCTCCCATCACCATTGCCGCAAGCATTTGTTTCCCTGTTGCTATTCCTCCTGCAGCGATCACAGGAATTTTCACAGCATTTACAACGGCTGGTATTAAAACCATTGTCGTAGTTTCTTCTCTTCCATTGTGCCCGCCAGCTTCAAAACCTTCAGCAACTACCGCATCACAGCCAGCATCTTCTGCTTTTTTTGCAAACTTTGATGAGCTGATAACGTGCACCACTGTTATCCCTTTTTCTTTTAAAACTGATGTCCATGTTTTAGGATTGCCGGCACTTGTAAAAACGATCTTCACTCCCTCTTCAATTACAATTTGAATATGTTTGTCAATATCCGGGTAAAGCAAGGGAATATTTACACCAAAAGGTCTTGACGTTGCGGCTTTACATTTTTGAATATGTTCCTTCAAAACATCAGGATACATACTACCGCTGCCAATTAATCCTAAACCTCCTGCATTGCTTACTGCACTTGCTAATCGCCAACCGCTTGCCCATATCATGCCGGCCTGAACAATTGGGTAGTCAACACCAAATAATTTTGTAATACGATTCGAAAATTCAGACATGAAGTAAAGATACGAGAGGAGAAATATTCAATGCCCAATAGAATTACAGAAGTACAAGAGTGCGACGCAACGAAAGTATAATCAGGAAAAAAAGTTGACAACCAAAAATCATAAGCACATCAGTATATTAGCAAATCGGCACATTATCCCAGATCCATATCAGTATTATCACCAATATTCAGCGTTCTTGATTCTCCGCGAATGCCGGTGTCACTGCCAATGAGCGAATAATCCAATACAATATCAAAAAGGTTAGAGTAAGAACCAATAATGGATTGCTTGATGATGGAGTAATTGATCTTTGTATTTTCTCCAATGGAAACATTTGGACCTATAATGGAATTTTTTATATCGCAGTTGGCGCCAATACTTACCGGGTGAATGATAACTGTGTTCTCGAAATGATGCTGATCGTCAACATTGCTTCCAAATTTTTTCAACAACGTGGCATTTGATTCAAGCAAAGTGTCTTTCTTACCGCAATCAAACCAATTGTCCACTTTAAAACTCTTGAACTTAGCGCCTTGCTTGATCATACAATCAAGCGCATCTGTAAGACTGTATTCACCATGACTGCGTAAACCTTGTTTGATATTTGATTCCAAACAACTGAACAACTGTTCACTTTCCTTTATTTTATACAAGCCCACCAACGCCATATTGCTTTTTGGTATCTGCGGCTTTTCGATCACATGATCAATAAAACCATCTTCATCAATTTCGGCCACGCCAAATTCACGGGGATCATCTACTTTACGAACGCCCAGCATTGAATGCGGACTATCGATCACTGCTTTTACATCATATTCGCAAATAGTATCGCCCAACACCACAAACACTTCATCATTCTTTACAATGCTTTTTGCCATTCTCACCGCATGACCAAGCCCCAATCTTTCAGTTTGATGAACAAAATGTGCCCTTAGTTCCGGGTGTTTTTGCTGTACATAATCCCTGATCTTATCGCCAAGATATCCCACAATAAAAATGACCTCATCAATACCGGCTTCCTTGATCTGGTCAATGATAATGCTAAGCACCGTCTTTCCTGCAAGTGGGATCAGTGCTTTAGGTTGGGTGTAAGTGTGTGGACGCAATTTGGTGCCTGCGCCAGCAACTGGGATTATGGCCTTCATGTTGATTTTAGAGCTTGTGAAAGTAGTGAATTCTTAATAAACAAAAACTTATTCACGACATCTTACGGCATTTGATGCTTTCTTATTTTTGCGGTTTAAATCATTGTGTTACCAACTGTAGTACTACTATTAAACTCCTGTTGCGTCGCACTCTTGTACTAACCCAATTTTATTCAGCAACACAAATAACTTTTAAGCATGGTAGAAATAGAAACACAAAGAGATACCGAGGTTTTTGATCTTCTTAATAAAGAACTCGAACGTCAGCGTAATGGCATTGAACTCATCGCATCAGAAAATTTTACATCATTACAGGTACTGCAGGCAATGGGAACTTGCCCCACAAATAAATATGCCGAAGGTTATCCTGGCAAAAGATATTATGGCGGCTGCGAGGTTGTTGATGAAATCGAAACATTGGCAATTGAACGATTGAAAAAAGTTTTTAATTGTTCCTGGGCAAATGTGCAACCACATAGCGGTGCTTCTGCAAATGGCGCCGTGTTTCTTGCCGTAATGAAAGCTGGTGAAAAATTCCTCGGACTTGATCTTAGCATGGGCGGCCATCTTACACATGGCAGTCCCGCCAACTTCAGTGGCAAAACCTACCAGGCACTTCATTATGCTGTAACGAAAGAGGGAATTGTGGATTATGACCAACTTGAATCAAAAGCAAAAGCAGAAAAACCAAAGATGATCATTTGCGGCGCATCTGCTTATAGTCGTGAATGGGATTATAAACGTATTCGTGCAATCGCTGATGAAGTTGGCGCCATTGTATTTGCTGACATAGCACACCCTGCAGGGTTAATTGCATCAGGTCTATTGGATGATCCTTTTGATCATTGTCATATTGTAAGTTCAACTACACACAAAACATTACGTGGACCGAGAGGTGGTATCATTATGCTTCGTCATGATTTTGAAAACCCCTGGGGCATAAAAGATCCAAAGGGAAATTTAAGAACAATGAGTCAGCTACTTGATCTTGCTGTATTTCCCGGATCACAAGGCGGCCCTCTTGAACATGTGATCGCTGCAAAAGCAGTTGGCTTTGGTGAAAATTTATCAGACGATTTCAGGTCATATGGAAAACAGATCATTAGCAATGCACAGGCAATGGCAAAGTCATTTGTCAACCGCGGTTACAATCTTATCAGTGGCGGTACTGATAATCATTTAATGCTGATCGATCTCAGAAATAAAAATCTCACTGGTAAAAAAGCACAGGAAACCTTAGATAAGGCACATATCACTCTTAATAAAAATGCTGTGCCGTTTGATGATAAATCTCCATTTGTCACTTCAGGTATTCGTGTTGGTGTACCTGCTGTTACTACAAGAGGCATGAATGAAGCTCACATGGAAACAGTAGTTGAAATGATCGATAAAGTATTGATGAATGCTGATGATGAAAAAGTAATTGCATCGGTAAGGGCCGATGTGAAGGACTTTATGAAACAGTTTCCTCTTTATCCTGAACTCGGATAAAAACATAATAGTACATTTTTGCAAACAGGTTTAGAAATTCTAAACCTGTTTTTTTTTGATTCTAAAATCTCTTACCTTAGAAGACTACACCACTAATAGCCTACCATTTTTTTACTAATTAAAAACGAATTGCATGAAAACCGAACTTCAACAATTAAAAATTAATGGGACCGTATTACAATCCGGCGATGCCGAATACGATAATGCAAGAAAAGTGTGGAACGCAATGATCGATAGAAAGCCGACTCTTATTGCTCAATGCACAAATGCGGATGATATTAGTGAGTGTGTAAAATTTGCAAAGAAAAACAATATGATCGTTTCAGTAAAAGGAGGTGGACATAATGTTGCGGGTAATGCCGTTTGTGATGGTGGATTGATGATCGATCTGTCAAAAATGAAAGAGATAAAAGTGGATGTTGCAAATAAAACTGCAACGGCAGAGCCAGGTGTCATTTTACGTGAGTTTGACGCAGCTACAATTGCAAATGGACTTGCTACAACAGGAGGCACTGTTTCAGATACTGGTTTAGCAGGATTAACCTTAGGTGGTGGCCTTGGTTGGTTGATGGGAAGGTTCGGTATCACTGCTGATAACTTATTGAACGCAGAGATGGTATTGGCAAATGGTGAACAAGTCACAGTTGATGAAAACAATCATCCTGATCTGTATTGGGCTATTCAGGGTGGAGGTGGAAATTTCGGCATCGTTTCAAAATTTAAATATCAATTGCATTCATTCGGGCCAAATGTTGTAGCCGGAATGATATTGTACCCAATGGATCAAGCAAAAGCGGTTATGAGTTTTTACAGGGAGTATGCACGTAGTATGCCCGATGAGTTAATGGCATACTCAGGTTTTATTGTTACTCCTGATGGATTGCCAGTAACATTTGTATTACCCGCATGGCTGGGAGATATAGAGGAAGCAGATAAATATTTAGCGCCAATGCGAGCATTTGGAACTCCGCTTGCCGACATGATATCAGAAATTCCCTATACTGCCTTGCAATCAATTCTTGATGCTGCCGCACCAGCTGGTATTCGCCGTTACTGGAAGTCCGGATACTTTACCGAGTTATCAGATGAATTATTAGATATTGTTTTGAAATATGTAGCTACTCGTCCATCGCAAATGTCACCAGTTTTATTTTTCCATATGCGTGGTGCTGCTGCAAGAACTGCTACTGAAGCAACAGCATTTGGTAATCGTCGTGACCAATGGGATAGCGATATCATCAGTCAATGGCTTGATGCTGCAGATGATGAAAAGAATATAAGCTGGACCAGGAGTTTCTGG
>Ga0207686_10001128_pt1 | contig 15417 bp, 10 predicted proteins | sample KBSM24metaG_FD_184396 | JGI IMG/M metagenome (GOLD analysis project Ga0207686, IMG submission 184396) | Miscanthus rhizosphere microbial communities from Kellogg Biological Station, Michigan, USA - KBS M2-4 metaG (SPAdes) (version 2) | ecosystem: Host-associated > Plants > Roots > Rhizosphere >...
CAACGTCGAGTTGCACCACAGGCTATCGCGCTCGGCCGGCGCGAAGCCGTCAACCTTGAAGTCGGCCATGGCTTCGCTGGAACGGTTGCGGAAGGCCCGCATCGCTCCATGACTGCAGAAATGCCACGGGCGGTTCCATCGATCGGGGTGTCGGGCGCAGGCGGCGAGCCTTATGCCCTCATATCAGCAGTTTTCCGACATGGCGATTTCGCCAGGTTTGTGCGCCCCTCGTCTTGACAGCACAGCTCATGGTTGCTCAAAATTTGAGCAAACTTTGCACCCCCTTTGACAGGCCTCTCGGCCCTCAAACCGCCTTTGGCTCGATAGCATTCATGCATGTGTTGACCCCTGCATCGAGGCGACGGCGAACAGCCCGCACTGATGTCTGGGGTGTCAGTCAGCACTACTTCCTGCCGCAGCACTGACAGCTGCGGTTCCCGGTCGATTCCCGGGGGCCGCTGCATGTCTCGAGGCCCCTTGACCGTTTACTTCAACGTTCCAAGGAGTGGCCCATGGCCTCATCACCTCATCGCGGCACCACCATGCCGTTCTCCGCACTGCCCATCCCTGACCTGCTCGCGGAAGCATCACCTACGCCAGACGAATTGCTGGACTCGGACGTCGAGACCGTCCTGGATCTGGATCTCTCGGTCGACACTGCTCACGCGACAGCCGCTGCACCGGTCCTGCCTGAGGAACCTTCATCCCTTCCGCCACCTTCGGCACCACCGGTCCTGTGCCTCGTTAACCCGTCGATCGTCCTCCTTGATCCCCATCTCCTGCGGTTCAGTGCGGACTACAACCGCGATGAAGCGAGCTTCGATACCCCGGACTTCAAAGAGTTGTGCCGCAGCGTGGCCGCACATGGTGGCAATCTGCAACCCATCTGTGTTGTCGAGCGTGTCGACGAGCAAGGGCAGACCTACCACGAAGTCGTCTTTGGTGAGCTCCGGGTGCGTGCATGCCGCCAGGCCGAGGTGAAGGTCCAGGCCATGGTCATGCAATCCCGCTCAGACCTAGACAACGCCGTCCTGCGGCTGGGAGAAAACCGCGGTCGCAAGGACCTTGCGCCTCTGGAATTCGGCCGCCAAGTCAAGCGTGTACTGGACGATCCCAGCAGCGGCCTGAACCGCACCCAGCTCGCCAAAATCCTCGGCTGCCATCCTGGCCATGTGGGCCGTGGCTATGAACTGGCAAGCCTTCCCGCCGGCATTCTGGACGCCTTCGACGCACCGCTTGAGCTGCAGTTTGCCCACATGCTGCCGCTCAAGCAAGGCTATGCAGCTCAGCCCACGGCCATGCTGCAAGAGGCAGTGCGCATCCGGGAAGAACTCGAACCGCTGTCGACCAAGGATGTGATCGAGCGTTTTCTCCAGGCGGTACAAGCTGCCGAAGCGAAGGTCAAGGAGGGGGCGGCCGGGGAGGTCGGTGCCGAATCCGGACTTGCATCAAGCAAGCCGATTGAAGCGCCCCGGCCTCCTCGGCCAATTCAGACCCAAGGCCGAGAGATCGGACGGTGGGACGTGCTGCCTTCCGGTGCGATCACGCTCGTGATCGAGGCGCCGATGTCTGACCATCAACGGCACGAACTGGTCGATGCGTTGGTGCGGCAACTCGAGCACAAGGTGTTCAAGACCGCGACGTCGAAGAAGGTAGTCGGCAAGGCGAAGGCCACAGAAGACCAGAGCGGTGCCGCCATCGGGGAGCTGTCATGAACCCTGAAGGCACGACACCGCAGAAAAGCGGCATCCCCAGCAACAACGGACTTGCACCATGCAAGTCCGCAAACAATGCAGGCGCCGTGGGGACGCCACAAAATGCAGACGAAGCGGGTTTTTCGCCTGCGCAGCACAACGGTCACGAAGACAACATCGCGGCCGATTTCACATTACCGCTCGGGGAAGGGATACAGGAGAACATCACGGTAACCTGTATCCCAGAGCGAGCGGTAATGTGGGCTGTCCCCGGGTCACCGGGGTCGCGTAGCGAAAGTCCCCCAGCGCAGGAGGGGACGGCAGGCGGCGTGACACCGGGAGAACCTGCGGAGCAGGGTTCGGACGGTGGCGCGACGGTTGCCGGGCCCGGTGCGGCAGAGCTGGCGCAGCCAGCTTGGCAGTTCGTGACCGAGGCCAACGGAGACGAAGCGGGTATCGGTAACGAAGCAGGTATCGGACTCGAAGGGGCGTTCGGCAGCGATGGATCCGGACGCGAAGCAGCGGCACCTGAGAGGCCGGCAGCGCATGCCAAGGCAGACAGGGCCCCACGCTATGAGGTCGTCATGCAGGCCCGGGCACTGATGCGGGAGATTGCGCAACGCCGCAAAAAGCGGCAAGACACTGAGCCATCAGCTGCGACAGTGGAGAAGTACAAGGCGCTGGCGAAGGTGCTGCTCCAACGAGCAGTGGACATGCAGGTGCCGGAGGCTATGCCTGCGGAATCGCCCCCTCTGCCATCCTTGTGCGTGGCCATCGCCGGTTATGCGGCCAACGCCAGCACCTTCTACACCATGCGCAGTGCAGCGGCATGGGTCGTGCAGCGTAAGGTTGCAGCGCTGCTGACGCGGCAAGACCGGCTGCAGCGAACTGGCGGCGTCACAGCAGAGGAGGGTGGATCGCTGATGCTGGCAGAGTGGGAACAGTGCGTTGATGCACTGGGTGCAGCGGCGCAGTTGCTGCGCGATGTCCAGGGTATGGACCTGCAGCATGCGCTCGAGCTCAGCGCAGCGGTTCCGGTGGCTTCGAGATCCAAACGCCTGGTGCTCAAGAAGGCAGAGGAAGGATGGCGCGACGAATACTTTCGCGTCACCGCCCAGTCCCGACAGTATCGGCACGCAGCCCTGCTGCAAGGGCTCTGCGGAATGCGGCCGCTGGAACTGGAGCGTGGGGTGATCGTGTCGCGGCGCGGACCGATGGTGAGCATCAAGATCCTAGGGGCCAAGGTGCGCGAGACGGCAGGGCAGCCCTGGCGAGGTGTCTTCATCGAGGCTAGGAAGTTTCCGGATTGGTTCCTGGAAGATCTGGGCAGCGGGCCGAAGACGTACTCGGCGCCCCGCAAGGCGATGCGCAGCTATCTCGGGCGCCTCTCACCCAAGGTGTTTCCGAAACAGGGCGACAAGCCCCAACTCATTCTCAGCGCCTACGTGCTGCGCCATGCCATCGCGACCGATCTGCGCCAGGCGGGGTGGGCATCTGAGGAGCTTGCCGAGGTGTTAGGAGAGCGGTGTGCGGCGACATCGCGGTGGTACGGGCTGCGCTGGCGTGGATCGAAGCTCCGGAGAAGCCCGGAGATCGGGATCGAACGTGGCACCGTGCAGACGGCGCGACCCGTGGTGAAGCGGGAGTCGAGTTTCCTGGCGTCAAAAAAGGAGGGGAAGGTGCGCAAGAAGCAAGCGAAAAAACCTTCGAATGGGTGAGGCAAGGAGGTCAGCCATGCGGGGCTTCGAAGGCCGGAAGACGCCTTTAAAGGGTTCCGCGGGCTGGTGCGGTGCTGGATGCCGGCGAAGAGGAGCTCTTTAACGCCTAACGCGAAATCGCTTTTTGGTTCGGTGTTGCAGCCCTGGCGTGACAAAAAACACAAGCTTCTCAGTAATTTCAAAATGCTTGCGCAACTCTGCCTCGCCTGCTGTACTTCTGGAAAACCAAGAAGTACCAAGTTTCCCGAGGGAGTGAAAATGCCGCCAAGGGCAAAAAAGGAAAACGCGGAGCGTCTCCACAAGATCCTGGACATCGTGCGTCGCAAGGATGGCGCGACGATGCAGGACCTCAAGGACGAGCTTGAGGTATCGATGTCCACGTTGAAGCGCGACATCGACATCTTGAGGGACCGCCTCGATTGTCCGATCAGCTTCGATCGGTACGTGAACAAGTGGGTCATTGATGACCTTCCCGGCGGCAAGCGATTTGAGTTGCCAGGCCTATGGTTCAACGCCAGCGAGATCTACGCACTTCTGGCGATGCAACACCTGATAACGGGTGTTCAACCGGGCTTGCTCGAGCCACATCTCCAGCCTCTCAAAGACAAGCTTGAGGCCATGCTGGGCGAGTCGTCAGCAATGGCCAAGGACATTGAGAAGCGCATCAAGCTCATCCACTTTGCAGGCAGGCGCGTTGAGGTGAAGAACTTCGAGCTATTGACGCAGGCGGTGCTTGAGCGCAAGAGGGTTAGTCTGCGCTACTACCACCGCGACAAGAACGAAGTGAATGATCGTGAGGTTTCGCCTATACGGCTGGTCCATTACAGGGAGAACTGGCTGTTGGACGGTTGGTGCCACTGGCGCAAAGAGCTTCGTTCCTTCGCCCTGGACGCGATCCAGCAGGTAGAACTCACCGGTATACATGCAAAAGAGGTGGCCAAGGAGATTTTGGCGGAGCACTTCCAGAGTGGCTATGGCATCTATGCGGGCAAGGCCGACAAATGGGCGGTGCTCAAGTTCAGCAAGACCAGAGCGCAATACGTGTCGCTCGAACGCTGGCACACGCAACAGGCCAGCATGTGGCTAGATGATGGCAGCTACCAGATCGAAGTGCCGTATTCCAAGGACCAGGAGCTGGTGATGGACATCCTACGGTTCGGCGCGGATGTGGAAGTCTTGGCGCCGCTGGAGTTGCGCGAGCGGGTTCGGGATCAGTTGCACGCCGCCGCAAAGATCTACAAGTGAGGCCTATGGCTAGCTCATTCCGTGAGCTGGTGACACTGGAAAATTGGTCTTATGCCTGCAGTTGGAGCGGGCATTGGAGTAACGCGTGCAGATCAATTTTGCTCACCTCCGGCAACCCGCTGTCAGCGGCGGCTGGGTCAATTTCGCAGTCTTCGACGCCCGGTCGAGCAGCGGCACCACGAGCGCCAACGGCGAGCTCCTGGCGCAACTGACCGCCAAGGCGCGCGCGAACAACCTGCGGGTGGACCAGGCAGCTCTTGCCTACAGATCCGGCGGCCGTATCCAGTTCTTCGGTAGCAAGCACCTGGTGGACTTCCTGTCCTGCAGCGGACTGCCGCACTGGACTCACACCCTCAATGTCTAAGGAGATTCAAATGGCTAAGAATGCACCTGTTGGTGACAACGCTCGTCGTGGCGCCGTGCGCGACCGCTCGCAGACCCACAACCCTGTTACCGACACCTGGGTAAAGCGCGACACCGGCACCGGCCGCTTCATGGACCAGAAGAAGGACGGTACGCCCTTCAAGGGTGTGCGCAAGGAGCACGGCAAGTAAGCTGTGCTGTCATTCTGAGGGTGGGGCGTAATGCCCCACTTCTTGTCGCATGCTGATCTGTCGTTGAGGGCTTGCCTCACAGCGCAGCTCGCGCTGGTTGTCATCCGCTCAGTGCCACCCCCTATGGACGACGCCAAGCCGACTTAACAGAATAGTTGAAAAGGGGAGAGGATATGCAGAACCGGGACTCGGGGCGCCTTTATGCCGCGACTGATTTGGTCAATTTCCTCGAGTGCGAGCACATCACGTCGCTTGACTTGCGTCATCTCGAACATCCACTGCCGCTGGCGGATGTGGATGAGTCGACTCAGCTAATCCAGCAAAAAGGCTATGAGCACGAAGATGCCTACGTGCAGCACTTGCGAGATCAGGGGTTAGCGGTTGTCGACATCGCCGACGGCAACACCGCGCTTGAGAGTAAGGTCGCAGCAACCATCGACGCCATGCAGGCTGGGGTCGATGTCATTTTTCAGGCTACCTTGCTTCAGGGAAACCTCGCAGGCTTCGCTGACTTCTTGATCAAGGTGCCCACCCCTTCAGCACTGGGCGATTACAGCTACGAGGTCTCCGACACCAAGCTCTCGCGGACGCCCAAAGCCAAGTTCCTAGTGCAGCTGTCGTTTTATTCGAGGCTGCTGGCAGTAGTGCAGGGCGTGGCGCCTCAGTCGATGCATGTCATCCTGGGCGACCGGACGCGCAAAACCTATCGTTGTGCCGACTACGCGCATTACTTCGAGGCATTGCTGGCGCGCTTTCTGGTGCGCATGGAAGAGGGGCACAGTGAGACCTACCCGGAGCCCTGCAATCACTGCGATGTGTGCCGCTGGAGTCATCTCTGCAAGGCGCAGTGGTTGGAGGATGACCACCTCAACCAGGTTGCCAATATCGCCCGTGGCCAGATACAGAAGCTCCGGGCGGCGGGCGTCGACACGATGGCCAAGTTGGCTGAGCTGCAGCCTGGTGCGCAGGTGGCCAAATTTTCTGCGGCGACGCTGGAGAAACTGCGCGCACAGGCGAGCCTTCAGGTCGAGGCCAGGAGCACCGGTAAAGGCCGAGTGGTGCTCCTGCCGGAGGAGCCGGGGCGAGGTCTGCTTCGAATGCCAAAGCCAAGCCCGGGCGACATGTTTTTCGACATGGAAGGCGATCCGCTTGAAGAGGGCGGGTTGGAGTACCTGTTCGGTCTCTACTTGAGTGACGACGGCAAGTGGGTCTTCAAGGGCTTCTGGGCTCACAGCCGTCAGGAAGAGCGAGTTGCTTTCGAACGCTTCGTCGACTTCGTAGTGGCCCGACTGAAGGAGTTTCCCGACGCGCACGTCTACCATTATGCGAAGTACGAGGAGACGGCGCTCAAGAAGCTGATGACGTTTCACGCGACACGCGAAGCCGAGGTTGACAACTGGCTGCGCTGCGGCGTACTTGTTGACCTCTACCAAGTGGTGCGCGAGGGAATCATGGTCTCCGAGCCTCGCTACTCCATTAAGAACATCGAGCATTTCTATCTCGAGGCACGCGAGGGCGACGTCACCAATGCCGGTGCCAGCATCGTCTGGTACGAACGCTGGAAGGAGACCGGCGATCAAGCCCTGTTGGACGCCATCGAGAAGTACAACGAAGACGACGTTCGATCCACGCAGGAGCTCAGGGACTGGCTCCTGACCCTGCGGCATGATGCGATGCCGTGGGCCGCGGCTTCGGTGTTGAATGGGGGCACTGCGGCTTCGTCTTCATCGCAGCCCTTGAGTGATGCGGAAGCTCGCTTGGTTCCATATCGGGCGGCCTTGGTTGAGCCGTTGCCCGAAGATCGGCTCACCTGGACGGCTGACCAGTCTGCCCGGGAACTGACCTACCAGTTGCTCGACTTTCACCGACGCGCTGACAAACCCGCGTACTGGGCCATGTTTGCACGCATGGAGATGAGCGAAGACGAGCTGATGGAGGACCCTGAGTGCCTGGCTGGGCTCAGAGTTGACCCGAACAACCCTCCGTTCAAGGACAAGCGTTCGGTTATCTACACCTACACCTACCCCGTCCAGGAGACCAAGCTTCGTGACGGCAGCAGCGTTACCCGGGCTGACAACGCGGATGCATTCGACAAAATTCGAATGGATGTCCAAGCCAAGAGTGTCCAGTTCAAGGTTGGTCCGTCCAAGGAGGCTCCGCCGCCTCACTTGAGTTTTGGCCCGGGCAAGCCCATCTCGACGGCAGTCATCCAGGATGCGCTCTTCAGGTTCGCCGACACCCTTATCAGTGGGGACCATCGGTACCCGGCCCTGGAGAGTGTGCTCCGCCGAGATGTGCCGTCGATTGCAAACAAGGCCCCTGAAGCTCATATGCTTGAGGGAGCCGCGACTGTCGAGGCCTGTTCTGCTGTGGTGTTGAACATGCAGGACAGCTACCTGTTCATCCAGGGCCCGCCCGGCGCAGGTAAGACCTACACGGGCTCGCACGTTATCGTGGCACTGCTGGCTGCCGGCAAGCGGGTGGGCGTCACGTCGAACTCCCACCGACCCATCAATCACTTGCTCGAAAAGGTGGTTGCGGTGGCGAAGGAGCAGGGCGTTTTCTTCAAAGGAGTCAAGAAGTCCGCTAAAGGAGAAGAATCGGAGTACCTGGGCAGCGGCATCGAGAACGTCTACGACAACGATGAGACATTTTCGTGCGGTGCGAACTTGGTTGCAGGTACTGCTTGGCTTTTTGCTCGACCGAGCGCTGACCAGTATCTGGACTACCTCTTTGTCGATGAGGCAGGGCAGGTCTCCCTGGCCAATCTTATTGCCGTGGGTACCAGTGCGCGCAATCTGGTACTGCTTGGCGACCAGATGCAGCTTTCTCAGCCCACCCAGGGTGTTCATCCTGGACGCTCGGGAGACTCTTCGCTGGACTACCTGCTGGATGGCGTGGCGACCATTGCGCCTAACTGCGGTATCTTTCTAGAGACGACATGGCGAATGCATCCCGATGTGTGCTCCTTCATCTCAGATGCGGTTTACGACTCGCGGCTGGAGCCGCAGACGAACAACGTGAAGCGTGTGCTCGTCCTACGGGCCGATGCCCTGCCGCTTCTCAAGCCTGCTGGCATTGTCTTTGCACCGATCGACCACACGGGGTGCTCTCAGGAGAGCCCGGAGGAGGCTCTGCTGATTAAGCAGCTCTATGAAGACCTCTTGCGCCAGAGGTACACGGCCGACGACGGGTCGATTCGCCCGATGGCGGCTGAAAACATCCTCGTTGTCGCTCCGTACAACATGCAGGTCAACCTGCTGCGTGAGACGCTCCCTGCAGATGCACGCGTTGGAACAGTGGACAAATTCCAGGGGCAAGAAGCCGAGGTGGTGCTTATCTCTATGACGACCTCCAGCGAGGCAGAGTTGCCACGCTTCATGGAGTTCCTGTTTAGCAAAAACCGGCTCAACGTGGCTGTCTCTCGCGCCAAGTCACTGGCCGTTCTCGTGGCCAATCCGGCACTCACCTCAATCAAGTGCACCACCCCTGCTCAGATGGGCTTGGTCAACACGCTTTGCTGGATTGCTTCGGTGGGAAGTCCGAAGTCATCCCAACATTGATCCACAATATCCATCGAGGGTCCAAAAATGGCTGGTGCGCAAACAACTCTGTACGTTCTTTTTTCCTTGACCGGCCTGTCGCTGTTGGTTGGGCTGGTTCCATTGCGCCGCAGTCTCCATTTCAAACTGTCCCTTCAGCGGGGGAGCTTGTGGTTTGAGTGACCGCTTTACAGTAGTGAGGAAAGCAAGTTGAAGGACCGGATTCGCTGCGAATCAGCCATTCAGTAGGTCGTCCTGAGTGACTGTTTAAGGCGCTGAAAGCGGCCGATCGCATCTGCGCGTTGAAGGGCAGCGTTCGTTCCGTTGCAGTCATTCGGAAGTTCAAGGTTGGCTACCCAAAAGTAGCTGGTCGGTTCTGTGTAAAGTACCTGACCAAGAGGGGCAAACAGTGGCACAGCGGCATGATGAAGCAATCGGGCGTCGATAAAGAAACAAGCCTCCAGCGAACCAATCGTATGCCGCGTCTTGCGGCGACGCCAAACCTTGGACCTCTCTCCAACTGGTATGGCTACAGGGGGCACGGCAAAGGCGCCACCCAGATTTGATCAGCGTTTCACCCTTCTTGCTCAGCAACGATCTGGGTGTCAGCTATCTCCGTGGCCAGATCAATCCACCCTGCAGCATTGGCATAGGCAACCATCCGATCCACTACAGCTGGCGGAGCTGGGCGCCGTTGGGCGGCAGGGACCTCGGACGGCCGCATCAGCCATGGCTGCAAGACATGCCCCGCTTCCGCGGCCGCACGGCTTAGATGCGCAGCGATCCGAAACCCGCCTTCATCCACATCCCCCCAATGGCACACCGGCAGGCCAGTCTGCACGCCGGAAAGCAGCCGCATGTACATGGCCCGCCAGGCAGGGGATGGCATCCCGGCTGTATAGAGCACCAGCGTGTCGGTGTCAGCCAGTTTTCTGGCGGTAACGTGGAAGGTGGTCAGGTTCTCGATCGAGAGCACCCTGCTCGGCGCAGCCCTGCCAACTCCCAATACCGTCGTAGGCGGCAAAGCGCAGTAGGGCCGATCCAGTGGAAACTCTCCACGGTCGCGGCGAATGACGACATTGCCAGCCAAGCGCGCAGGCTGCTCCTCTCTGTAGAGCCCAAGCTCCTGCATGACCTCTGTGTCCGATCGAGCCTGGTCATCAATGCTGGCGCAGAGCAAAGCATCAAGCAGCGGGATCAATGCTTCGACACGTTTGCTGTCCTTGAAAAGTCGCGCACTGACATCACGCACCGGCATCTCAGCCACGCCAAGGGCCACCTGGTCGCGGCAGTGCGCGATCACCTGGCAAGCTGCAACCCAGCTCAATGCATCCTCCGGGCTGCTGCCGCGGACCTGCTTCATGACGCTCCACTTGGCGATCACGCTCTGCAAGACAGGGAAATCAGTCAAGCTCCCCTGCAGGATCTGGCGAGCATCCTCCACGCGCTGAGCATGGGGAATCAAACCCAGCAGGCTGGCCAGTCTGCCCCCATCGACCAGATCAATTCGCTCGATCTGTCCATGTGAGTTGTGACGAGGACGGTGGATCTGGATCGCGCCCTCAGCCTGGCAATACAGCATCGCTGCGTCGAAGTCCTCCTTCTGCTTGAGTGCTCGCAGCGCATGGTATTCACGCAAATCCTTCGAGGTCAGCGCAGGCGCACGCTCGGATATACCGGCCGCATGCCGGTTGGCCCTCTTCAGCAGAGTTTCAAGCGACTTCCTCGCCAGGGCATCCAGCCCGGACCCTCTCCCCTGGTTTGCTGCGCTCGTCATGGCGCGGTGACTCCACCGATCTCTGGCAGCAAGTAGCTAGGAGGCTGATACTGCTTGGCGATCTCGTTGACGAGCAGCTCCGGGTTCAACTCGGGCCAATCGGCCCTGAACATTTGACGAACCGACTCGTCGACATCGTGGCCCTCAAGGAGCACCACATTGCTCTCGGCGTCTCGCATGATGTCGTAGTAGCGATGCAAGAACGCCGTGAGCGTTCCCAGGGCGTCCCCAGTGCTGGCCATGAAGACCTGCAAGCCCAGTTCCTCGAAGTAGCGCATGATCGCAACGATGTTGCGCCCGTCCATCTTGATGAAGGCCTCGTCAACGACCAGGAGCCGGATGCCCGACTCGTCGCTCCGCTCTAGGCGATAGGCCGAGGCCATTGCAGCGCCTGCGATCACATAGAGTGGCGCCCGGTGCTCGCCGCCCGAACCCGAGCCCACACGCTTGCTGAGCCAGCCCACATGCTTGAGGCCGCCATCAGCCGTTTCGCGCAAGACCTCAACGTCGAAGTCGAAGTATTCGCGGTAGTCGTCCAATGGGGACTTGATGGCAGCCGATCCTGGCACCGACTTTTCGCGGATGAGCTCGGCGAATTCCGGCGGCATCTCGCCCGCGCCACCGAACAGGTCGTCGCCTGGACCATAGTCGGCCACGTCCTTGATGAACTTCAGCAGGTTGGCATATGCCGGGCGCACCGTGCGTTGAAAGCGATACCGCTCCCCGTTGGTGAAGGTGGGCGCAGAGCGCAAGGCCGCGTTCATGCGATCCATGGTGTCGCTCAGCCAGTCGAGGTTCTCCTTCTGGGCCACAGCGACGTCGTTGCGGAAGGTGTTCTGCGCCGTGAGAAGGGCGGCCTCCATTTGAGGCTTGTATTCATTGAGCCGGGTTGAGCTCAGCTTTTCAACCCGCGCGGTCAGCCAGGCGCGTGACAGGCGCCAGTCACCACGCGCTTCTGAAGGCAAGAACTCTTGGTACTTCTGGGTGAATGCGCCCAGTCGAGCACCACCACTATCGGCCTTACGGCGCGACAGATCGTGTGCCTCACGCGCACGGCGCTTGAGTTCGGCCTCAGCCTCTCGGAACGCCAGCTCATTGCGGTTGAGCAGCTTCTCCCATTGCTCAGACGCATAGTCTGCGTCGAAGCCCTCTTGCTGGCGCGCACGATCGGCGATATCAGTCTGTTGGGTCACCCAGGAAGCGCACTTTGCGGTGAAGTCTTGCCGTTGCAAGAGATCAGATTTGGCTCCTCCCACTGCCGTCGCGGCCTGCAGATGCATTGCGCGCAGATCCTCGACGGCTTGCTTGGCCTGCTTTACTGCCTCGTCAAGCTTCCGGTATTCCTCTGTGTCCAAGGACGCAAGACGATTGACCAGAGCGCGATGATTCTCGACCTCCATCCTGACGCGGTCAATGTCCTCAAGTAGCGACTGAACCTTATCGTTCTCACCCCCGGTGAAACTGGAGACCAGGCCAAGAACGATCTTGGTGTCGGCATACGTCTGCTTCAGGTCATTAACGCGACTCTCCAGGCGTCGGATCTCATCGACAATGGCGGTACGAGTTGCGTTTGAGGTCGGGCCGATCTTGAAGAACACTGGATCAGTCGGCTGAAATCGCGAGAATTCGCCATCCGACACGAACATGCCGTCCTTTGTCAGCGCAAAGCGGTGCGAGAAGCATTCATCTTCGGTGTCGGCGCAGAAGGTCTCTCCTAGCTTGTGGCGCAAGTAGTTCACCGCAGCCGCATTGTTGCCAGCTATCAGTTCTGCGACTGTCCCGCGCTTAGGGCTGGGACGAGAGGTGAATTTGCTGGGCATGACGACTTTGGCGCCGAAGATGCGTAGGCCACGGGCGATTGCAAATGCCTTGCGCTCGCTCGCCGCATCACCTTCAATCACCAGGGCCTGCAAGTTCGATGAACCCAGGTACGACTCGATTACTGGCTGCCACAGCGGATCTTCGACTCGAACCATGTCGCACACGGGCGTGGCATCAATGCCTGCATCGGCCAACGCGCGCTTGAGATCGGAAACCTTCCTGTCAAGTGGTGGCTTGCCCTTGGAAATGCGCTCCTGGTTCTCGCGCATCCCTTGAAGCTCAGCCTCAACGCGTGAGATTTCGCTGCCGAGGTCTTGCATCTCCTTGAAGATCTCGTCTGACAAATCCTTCACCGCACGCAGAGCAGCTCGCACGTGCCGCTCGATGTCCTCTCGGTTGGGCGTCCTTTGCTCATCAAGCAGGACCTGCATGCCCTGCTGGGCCATGCTGACCGCTTCGGCGCTCCTCGAGATCAGCTTGCCGGGAATCTTCACATCGAGGGCACTGTTGATGGCCATCAGCGTGCGCCGATATGCAGCCTGGCGATCCTTCATCCGCGCCTCTGCCTGCGCGACCTGCTCTCGCAGGAGGGCCGTGTCGGCATGTGAAGCGTGCTTGTCACGCTGCTCGGTGCATTCCTGCTCGTGAGCTACAGCGTTGGCCACCTCCTGAGCTGCAGCCTGCTCCATCTCCCTGGCACGATCGAGCCGTTGAGACGCATTGCCCTCCTCTTCCTCAGCCTTGGCCAACTCCTCGTTGGCAACTTCGAGTGCAGCGGCTTCCGCCAAAGCTGCGAGGGTCATACCATGGCGATACTTTCGATCTGCCTCAGCATAGTCAGCCTCGATCAGCTCAGCTTCCTTGAGCTTTCCATCGATCTCACGAACCAGGGCTGACACATCCTGGAAGGTCTGAAGCACCTCACGGAATCGCTTGACGTTGGTCGGGCGGGCCTCTAGCACCTGATTGCGCACGATGTCGTCAACACTCTTGTCGAACTTCATGCGTAGGCCAAATCGGAAGGACTGCCTGAAGGCATCTAGGCTTGCGGATCCCCGCGATCCACGCAGCGCAAACAGCATCGCGCTGATGAACCGGTCGGAATCGTGGAAAAGCACCTCTTCGTCCCTGCCGGCGCGGTGTTGCAGGCTCTGACGGAACGTGTTCCAACTGCGCGGCCGCTCGATGTTTTCTGCGCTTTCGAGGTGGTCGTTCAAGGTCAGCGCGATCGGGGCAATGTAGCGGCCCAGCACCTCATGCTTGTCGCGGTCGCTGCTGGCAGCAATGCACACCCCAGTTGAGATGTACTCTTTGGTGACCGTGTCATACCAGACCAAGGTCACGTAGGACGTGGCGTTTTGGCGCACCCGAGCGTCCGGCGAGTCACCGTACTGACCCAGGCAGTAGCTGCGAATGGAGCGCGTGTTTTGCCCACCCTCGTCCGCCTGCGCGTTGAACGAGACGCCTGATCTACCGCGGCTCTGGTTGGCGCCCAGCATGACGATCTGCACGGCATCCAGCAGCGAGGACTTGCCGCTGCCATTGGCCCCGAAGACACCGGTGAACTGCCCAATGCTCACCTCCCTCTTCTCGTAGAGGAAGAACTGAACCAGGTGAATCTTGACCAGCAGCTTCATCAGGCTTCCCCTTCCTCATCTGGATTGCCGTCAGCCGGCAATTGATCGGCGGCCATCGTGTTTTCGATATCAGTCGCTGGAGCAGAAAACTGAGCAAGCCGTTCGAGCGCGGCCTCACCGAGAACATCGGCAATGCCCGGGCGAATGATCACGATATAAGGCTGTTCGCTTTGGTACCCCTCACGCGCCAATGGCGAGGCGTCATCAACAGCAATGCGGGCAATGCCCCAGCGGCGCATCCACTGCATCAGCTCTTTGAGCTTGCCGGAGCTGGCAAGCTCTCGCCCGCCGGTGGCCTGCTTGTATTTCACTTCGAGCGTGACGAGATCGACGGCGACTTCCCCGTTCTCGTCGTGGTTGCCAGCTCGCGTCTCCTCATCGAAGATGATCCTCAGGACCAGGGCAAAAAGGGTCTGATCCACGGTCACAGGTGTCGTCTTGGCGTGCAGTGGGATAGCGCAAACGTAGCGCAGCTGGCTGTTGACCTTGAGGGTGACTCCAAACGGCTCAAGGGCCCGCTTGAACTCTTTTTGGTAGTCACGGATCAGGCCATAGGCCACCTTGCTGCCCCGGTCAGCTGCATACAGGATCTGCTCAGAGATCAAGCGATAGGCTGCTGCCTCAAAGTCCTCTTCGAGGACTGTATTGCCCGTGGTCTCGGCAGCACTTGTCCAGAAACTCATCCCTTAGCTCCCTCAGTATTTCTGCGTGTGCTCACGATGTCGAAGGGCATGTGAGTGATGCCTGCGCCCGTTAGCTCGTCGTCGTCGGTTCTAACCGTCGTGAAGCCACTGCTCATCGTCTTTGCATTCATCTTGAGCAATGGGCTGTTCGAGTCATTCGCGCTGGCAATCGTGAGCAAGACCTGAAGCGCACGCACCGACTCGATGCTGTCGGCCGGTAGTGCTGTGCTGGCGATCGACTTCGCGCCGCCCAGGTGATCACGCACGAAGGCTGCGAGCTTGGGCATGTTCACATTGCGCCGGTCGCGCGCCAGAAGGTGCAATCGGCTTCTGGCTTCCTGCTCTGCTGACATCACCTGCTTGCGCAGCTCGCCCGGCTCCGCACGTTGAGACGAGACCCTCGGCTTTGCCAGTCGCTCAGGGCCGATCATCTCCGACGGCGCACAGGGCAAGACCTCGGCAGCTGCAGCGCCATGCTTGATGACGGAGTCGATGGCGTGGCCGACCAGTTCATCGAGCGGGCGTGTGCCCCGTAAGCGGTAATCGAGGAATGCCAGGGCCAGCTTGTTGGCCTTGCGGATCTCGTCGTCGAGTCGGTCGAGGTACTCGTCGATTCGACGCAGATCCTCGATCTTGCGGACGCGCTTCGGATTCCCGGCGGCGACGACAAACCCCTCCTCCCAGCGCGCGAAGGTGACGACGGTGAAATCCTCATCGGGAAACTGTTTGCGGAGGTAAGGCAGGTT
>Ga0207686_10001130_pt1 | contig 15408 bp, 15 predicted proteins | sample KBSM24metaG_FD_184396 | JGI IMG/M metagenome (GOLD analysis project Ga0207686, IMG submission 184396) | Miscanthus rhizosphere microbial communities from Kellogg Biological Station, Michigan, USA - KBS M2-4 metaG (SPAdes) (version 2) | ecosystem: Host-associated > Plants > Roots > Rhizosphere >...
TTTTTCATCAGTGTGCTTGCCTTCTTCAAATTCAATTCCGGCATTCAGCAACTCGTTGCGATAGATCTCTTTCAAAGAACTTCCGTCTGTCAGAAACACGTCATACCCTTTTTGTTTTGCCAGCAACGCAGCGCCGACACCACTCTCACCTCCGCCGAGTATGACAAGTTTCTTTCTCATTGTTGTCATTCATTGGTTGTACGGAACTTTGGTTTTTCAAAAGCATTAGTTCTGTTTGTTCTGCACCACAATCTGGTTTGGACTTCGATCTAGTTTCTTAGGGTTTCAAACATGGGCGGTTTTTCAATAATGATTTTCTTCAATCCGCTATCTCATTTTCAATGTTGCAATACTTAATAACACGCCAAGCACTGTCACGATCCAAAATCTCGTAGCGATCTTTGCTTCATGATAACCCTGCTTCTGGTAATGATGATGCAAGGGGCTCATGAGAAAAATTCTTTTTCCAACTCCTGTCTTTCTTTTTGTGTATTTGAAATAGGTAACCTGTAACATTACACTCAACAACTCCACGAAAAACACTCCGCAAAAAATAGGTATCAATAATTCTTTATGAACAATGATTGCTATCGATGCAATGATGCCTCCAAGTGTTAAGCTTCCCGTATCTCCCATGAATATTTGTGCCGGGTAAGAATTATACCAGAGAAATCCAATACAAGCACCTATCATTGCAGCAATAAAAATGGATAACTCGCCGAGATCAGGGATATACATGATGTTGAGATAATCAGCCAAAAAGAGATTACCACTTGAATAGGCAAATATTCCAAGACAGACACCGATCAATGCGGATGCTCCGGTTGCTAATCCATCTAACCCGTCCGTTATATTGGCGCCATTGGAAACAGCTGTTATTATAAAAATTACAATTAGTATATAAAGTATCCATGTATAACCCCTCCAACTTGCTGGCAGAAGTTTTGAATAATTAAATTCATGACTTTTTACAAATGGAATAGTTGTTACAGGTACTTTGGTTTCCACAAAATATTTTGGCTTATTATTTACAGTCTTGCTGAATACTGTTGTATCACCTGTTATCGGCACACCCCGGTATTCTCTCCATATTCTTACATCAGCATTAAAATAAAGTGTAGCACCCACAAAAATTCCAAGACCTACTTGTCCAAGAATTTTAAACCATCCTGCCAATCCATCTTTATCTCCTTTTTTATAAGCAATACCTTGCTCATGTGCAAGTCGCTTAGCTCTCAACTTCAGATAATCATCAATAAAACCGATGATGCCAAGCCAAACTGTAGCGATCAGCATCAGTATAATATATATTGTATCAAGTCGGGCAAAGAGCAAAGTCGGAACTACTATTCCAAGAATGATTATCACACCTCCCATCGTTGGTGTTCCTTTCTTCTGTTGCTCCCCTGCAAGTCCCAGGTCACGAACCGTCTCAACGCCTAATCGCCTTCTTAATACATTTATTAATCGCTTGCCGAACACTAACGTAATAACCAACGATAACAACATTGCCAGCAATACCCGAAATGAAATGAAATTGAGAATCCCACTTCCTGGAAACTTGATGTTATTTTTTTCGAACCATTCAAACAAATGGTATAGCATTGTTGGTCCTGAGTTTTGGCCTCCTAAACCTCCCTGCTTTCGCAGAGAGGTAAAAGAAGGACTTTGGTTTTTCGTTCAGATCATTCTTTTGAAATGATCTATTTCATATGATTACCGTCCAAGTAATTCTATTTTGCTTCTATTGCGTCGCACTCTTGTACTTCCTGGTCACTATTCAGCTAGCGACCCAACATCTCGAACATCTCTCGCACTACTTCTTTATCATCAAAATGATTTCTTACTCCTTTTATCTCCTGGTATTTCTCATGTCCCTTACCCGCTACCAGTATTATATCTTCTGCCTTTGCTAAACTTATCGCTGTCTTTATCGCTTCTTTTCTATCTGCGATCGATAAACATTTTCTTTTTGATACTACACTTACTCCTTGCTCCATGTCTTTAATGATCTGTGCAGGGTCCTCGCTTCTTGGATTATCACTTGTCAATATCACTTTATCACTATGCTCACATGCTGCTTCCGCCATTATCGGTCTCTTTGTTTTATCCCTGTCACCACCGCATCCAACCACTGTTATTACCTGTTCATTTCCTCTCTTCAATTTTTTAATTGTTGCCAGCACATTCAACAGAGCATCCGGAGTATGTGCATAATCAACAATTGCTATAAGCCGGTCTTTTGATGAGATTATATAATCAAATCTTCCTTCTGCTCCAGTCAATACACTTAAACATCTCAACACTTCCTGTTTATCTTCTCCCATACACATTGCAGTTCCATAAACCGCCAAAAGATTATATGCATTGAACTCACCGATCATCCTGAAATGAACTTCCGTATCATTCACATTCATCACTAAACCTGTCAGGCTATTATCAAGGATCTTTCCTTTGAAATCAGCCATCGTTCTCAAACTGTAGAAATACTTTTTAGCATTTGTATTCTGCAGCATCACCATCCCTCTTTTATCATCTGCATTACTTACCGCAAACGCATCAGATGATAACGAATCGAAGAATGATTTTTTCACCTTGATATATTCGTCGAACGTTTTGTGATAATCAAGATGATCATGAGTGATGTTGCTAAAAATGCCACCGGCAAACTTTAATCCTGCGCTTCGATGTTGGTGAATGGCATGAGAACTATTCTCCATAAAAACATGAGAACATCCATCATCAGCCATTTGTTTCAGCAAAGCATTCAGGCTTATTGCATCCGGCGTGGTATGCGTAGCAGCGAGTATCTTTTCGCCGATACGATTTTCCACAGTGCTTAACAATCCGCATGTATATCCCAATGATGTAAAGAGCTTATATAATAATGTCGCAATAGTTGTTTTGCCGTTTGTTCCTGTCACTCCCACTACTTTCATTCTTTCCGAAGGCTGACCAAAAAAATTTGTTGCTACATAACCGGCAGCTTCTGCGCTATTCTCTACCTGTACATACACCACACCATCTTTTTTTTCAACAGGCAACACTTCACACACAACTACTGCAGCACCAGCTTCAGTTGCTTTATCAATAAAAAGGTGTCCATCAGCAGCAGAACCTTTAACAGCTATAAACAAAGAGCTTTTTTTTATTTTCCTTGAATCGATCTGAACATCCTTTATATCTATATCCGTACTTCCGTTTATCGATCTGATACTTACTTTATATAGAACATCACTTAGCTTCACGTTAAATGTTTATCCTAATTCAACATACACAGTCATTCCTTTTGTCAAAGCCGATCCTGCCTGAATAGATTGTACCATCACTTTACCTTGTCCGTTTGCTTTTACTTTCAATCCCATATTTTCTAACAGGTAAATAACATCTTTCAATCCCATGCCTTTTATATTTGGCATTACAGCTTTACTGACATTCACTTCTTTTAGTACCGGTTGGTAATTATCTGCTATCACATTTCCCCAATCTGATCGCCCTACTGAATCACTATACCCAACATTCAATGTTTTAAAAACATTTTTTATATCGCCGGTGTTACCAGAATAGAAGTAATTCAAACTATCTTTTATTACCTGGTATGTCGGACCGGTTTTTTGTTCGATATACATTGCGTATAATTTGATCGCTATCTCACGAAAAACGGGTGCTGCTATTTGCCCGCCATAATGCAAAGCAGCATGAGCTTTTGTACGAACAACAACTATACATGTATAAACAGGATCTTTCGCAGGAAAATATCCAACAAATGATGCCTGGTAAACCATGTCATCATATTTAATATTACCATCTGCAACGTGAGCCGTTCCTGTTTTTCCCGCAACAGGAAATGGCATGTCTTTAAATGCTGGTTTACCTGTTCCTTCAGTTATCACCATTTCCATACTTGATTTGGCAGCTTGCACAGTTGATGGTTTACAAAAATTTTCTTCAAGAACTGTTGGCTGAAATTCACGATAAGGAATCCCATCTCTAACAATTCTGTTCACCAAATAAGGCTTCATCATTTTACCATTATTGGCAATGGCATTATAAAGAGTCAATGTATGTAATGGACTCACCTGGATAGCATAACCAAAACTCATTGTGATCATATTCATCGTGCCACCCGCATTTTTTTCGAATGAAGCAAGCTGTGGTCTCGGCACATCAGTAAGATCAATTGGAGATCTTACATCCAGGTAAAATTTATGGAGCCACTCTTTAAATTTCTTTGGTTCATTTCCAAATGCTTTGTATGCAACTTTACTCATGCCAACATTAGAGCTATGAGCAAAACATTCTTCAACTGTTAATACTGGCTTCGGTGCTCTTTCCGCATCATTTACATTTCTTGGACCAACAACCATTTGCCCTGCACTTCCTACCTCCACTAGATCATCAAGCTTTGAACTTCCACTTTCCAAAACAGATAAAAGAGTTGCAAGCTTTATTGTTGATCCTGGTTCTGTAACTCTTAATGCATAATTATCATCTTCAAAATAACTTCCGTCTTTCTGCCTGCCAAGATTTGCGATCGCTTTGATCTTTCCTGTTTTTGTTTCCATCACGATCGCTGTTCCATATTGCGATTCACTTTCGATCATCTTTTTCATCAAAGAAGTGGAAGCAATGTCCTGTATGTTTACATCAAGCGTTGTAATAATATCTTTTCCATTTTCAGGCTCTACCTGGTAACCATCAACCGGAACAGGAACACCGCCAGCGATAAAGCGAACGAGACGTCGCCCTTTTTGACCAGTTAATAAACTATCATAACTTTTTTCAAGGCCAACATTTTGTTTTTTCGCTTTACCATTGCTTGTAACATACTCTCTTGATAAACCAATAGTTCTTGTCGCCAACGTTTGATAAGGCATTAAACGTTTACTGTTCTCTTCTACGATCACACCGCTCTTATTTCTTCCTTGCCTTGCCAATGGAAATTCACGGAATACCTTATAATCTTCGAATTGCAATTTCTTCTTCAGCAGATAATACCGATCCTTCTTTTTATAGGATGTCTGTAATTCTGTTTTATATGCTGCGGCAGTTTTATCGTGAAAATAATTTGCCATGGCTTTGGAGAATGAATCAACATTTTCCTTGAAACGTTTTCCATTTTTCTCACGCAGGCCATCGGCCATAAAATCAATGTAGATATCAAAGGTGGGAAGCGAAGTACTGAGCATTTGTCCGTCTTCGCTATAGATAGTTCCGCGGCCGGCATCTATTTCTTCAATTCTCTGGTGAAGGCTGTCGCTCATGCTTCTCCAATAACTGCCCTGCACCTGTTGAATGTAGAAAGCTCTGCCGAGGACCAACAGACTCAGCAACACTATGCCGATAAAACTGAGGTACACTCTCCACAGTATGTCACGTTTTACTTCCACTACTCTTCTAAATTCTTTAGTTGTTATTTATGATACCAGCTTCAGTAACTCCTATGATCTTCCGTTGCGTCGCAATCCTTTCATCGTCCTGTAATTCTATTCACCTTTGTCCACCCCATCTTGATCTTTGTTTCTATTTATTCATCCGGCCCCCGCCAGCGGGGACAATGAGCACCCTTCTTTTTTATTCTTCATCTCCGGGCTATAGCCTGGAGCAAATCATATCAATTTTTTTCTTTCTTTTCTTCTTCATTATTCAATACAACCGGCGCTTCTGTCAATTCTTTTAATCCTAATGGCTCAACTGCTTTTACCAATTCACTTTGCTTACTTTGAAACATCACTTCACTCTTTACTGTTTTATATTCCCACTGTAACTCCTTTACCTCTTTCGCAGTTTTGTTGATGTTGCGAATTGTTTTGTCAGCATAATGACCATTATATATATATATAACTGCTAAGACTGTTAGAAATAAAAAGAATGGCACTTGCTTTACGAGTGATTGATAATTCAACCACCGTTTCCAGTCAAGTTTGATCTCCCTTTCTTTTATGTTTTCTTGTTCCTGCATTCTGTTGTGAAAAATTCAATTCGGTTTTTCAGTTCTTCGGTTTTAACCGTGCCACTCTGATAAAGATCAAAGTGGCACGGAGTTTCAAAGAAATTGGATTTAATACCCTTTATGTGTTGATAAGAACTACTGTGGTTGAACGGAGTCCTTCGACAAGCTCAGGATAAACTTGCAAGGGACGTCCAATAGAATTTCAAAAGCTTATACCATCATTATTTTTTCTACTATTCTCAACTTGGCGCTTCTTGCTCTTGGGTTTTGTTTCATTTCTTCTTCGGATGCTTCAATTGGTTTCTTGGTTATCACTTTTAATTCATTCACTATTTTACTCATGATAAAAGGATTCTCTTCCGTCTCCTGAAAGGTTCCGCGACGAAAAAAATTTTTAACCAACCGATCTTCTAAAGAATGAAACGTGATGATGGCTGCCCGGCATCCCGGTTTCAACAAGGGTGGAATTTGTTGGAGCATTTCTTTTAATGCTCCGAGCTCGTCATTTACTTCGATCCTCAATGCCTGGAATACCTGGGCAAAGTACCTGTTCGGATTTCCTTTCACTACTCCGTGGAGTGCTTGCTTAAAAGCATTAATTGATTTCAGCGATTGTGTGCTTCGCAATTCAACGATCGTTCTTGCCAGCGTTTTGGAATTCGTCACTTCACCGTACTGCTCAAATATCTTGTGCAATTGCTGCTCGCTATAGTTGGCTATTACATCAGCAGCAGTGAGTGATTGTCGCTGATCCATTCGCATATCGAGCGGCGCATCATGTCTAGTTGAGAAACCTCTTTCGGCTTCATCAAACTGGTGACTGCTGACACCGAGGTCTGCAAGGATTCCATCAACTGCATTTATACTATGCAGTTTCAAAAACCTTTGCAGGTGACGAAAATTATGCGGCACGAAAGTGATGCGTGGATCTTTAGGAATATTGCGTTTTGCATCTTCGTCCTGGTCGAATGCGATGAGCTTGCCATTATCGCCAAGCTTTTCAAGGATGGCTTTGGAATGTCCGCCGCCGCCAAAAGTGCAATCGACATAAATTCCATTGGCAACGATCTTCAAACCATCCACTGCTTCTTTAAGGAGAACCGGTGTATGATATGTTTGTTCCAATGATCAATAATTATTAATTAATAATTATTCTTTGTCCTTGTCTTTCGCCATCACATCCTTTGCAAGACTGCTGAAATCATCCGCAGAGAATGAGTCAAAGAGCTGATGGTACTTACTACTATCCCAGATTTCGATTTTGTTAACTGCTGATACCAGCACTATATCTTTTTGCAGACCCGCATGATCTTTCAGATTCGGCGGCACTAATAAGCGTCCAGCGCTATCGGGCTCAACATGTGTGGCGCCATTTAAAAAATGACGACGAAACTGTCTTGCCTTTGGATCAAATTCATTCAGCTTATTAATTTCTGCAAAGAGCGGTTCCCAACTTTTCATGGTATAAAGAGCCAGGCATTGTTCAAACCCCCTGTTAATAACAAACAAGCTTCCTTCCCCTTCCGGCATTTGCTTTTTGAGCCCTGTCGGCAAGAGAAACCGCCCCTTTGCGTCTAACGTCGCTTCGAATTCTCCTAGAAAGCCTGTCATTATCAGTAGATTGCAACAATTTTAAAATAATTGACACAAAATAACACATTTTCCCACTTAACAACCAAATTTTCAAGATTTTATTTTTTCCCCAGCGATATATTGGCTGTAACTAACTCCAGCAAAGGGTTTGGTCATTTACATAAAGTATCGTAAGAAAAATATCTGTGATTTGGGCGTGGATTACGGTGGAAAAGCTGTGGATAGTGTGGGTTTGGTTGCGAAATTCCACCGAAATACAAAGCGACTAACTTTATTCTATGTCCACAGCAGGTTATTCTGGTACAGCATTAATAAAAAAACTCGGGATCAAGCCGGAGATGAAAGTTTTGATCATTAATAAACCCAATGACTATTATAAATTGTTAGAAGTTGATATCACTGATCAATCATGCAGTACTATTGAAATACCTGACTTCATTCATCTGTTTGTAAAGTCTGTGAAAGAATTTGAATCCGAAATGAAAACATTGAAAAGTATATACAAAAAGAATTCAACTGTTATCATTTGGGTGTCGTGGTATAAGAAAGCTGCAAAGATCTCTACTGATATTACAGAAGACGTAATAAGAAATTATGCATTGAAGAATGACCTGGTTGATGTAAAAGTTTGTGCAGTGAGTGATATATGGAGTGGATTGAAATTAGTTGTGCCTCTAGCAAAACGTAAATAACTTCGTAGTTCATCAAATACAACAGTTGGTTGTGTTATGACAGACCCAAGAACACTTTCAATAAAAGATTTTACTTATTCACTTCCTGAGGAAAGGATCGCCAAATATCCATTGGCAGAACGTGATGCTTCAAAGCTACTTATCTACAAAGAAGAAAAAATTGAGGAAGATATTTACAGGAATATTGCTAATCATATTCCTTCAAATTCATTACTTGTTTTTAATGATACAAAGGTTGTAGAAGCAAGATTGTTATTTCAAAAGCCAACTGGTGGAGTAATAGAAATCTTTTGTTTAGAACCACATGAGCAATATCCAGATATAACAACTGCAATGCTTCAACATGAAAAAGTATTATGGCATTGTTTAATTGGAGGCGCATCAAAATGGAAACATGGACAGGTGCTTGAAAAGAAGATCACCTACAATTCAAAAGACTTTGTTTTAAATGCTCGTTATATTGAAAAAGAAGTTGATAGCTTTATTGTTGAATTATCCTGGAATGATCTATCATTAAGTTTTGCTGAAGTACTTCATCTTTTCGGTGCCATTCCTCTTCCACCCTACATTAAAAGAGAGACGGAAATCAGTGATGCAGAAAGATATCAAACTGTTTATGCCCATTACGAAGGCTCAGTAGCCGCACCAACTGCAGGTTTACATTTTACCGAAGCTGTTTTCAATAGATTAAAAGAAAAAAATATCCAAAAAGATTTCATAACTCTTCATGTCGGTGCCGGAACATTTAAGTCAGTGAAAACTGAAGTGATGAAGGATCATGAGATGCATGCAGAATATTTCACTGTTTCAAAAACCACTATTCAAAATCTTATCGATCATCTTGATAAAAATATCATTGCAGTTGGTACCACTTCATTAAGAACATTAGAGAGTTTGTGCTGGCTGGGAATGAAGAAGTCGACAGACCACAGACCAGGGACGACAGAAATTACTCAATGGGAGGTTTATGATAGTATTGGAAAAAATATTTCAGCAAAAGAAGCATTGGAAAATCTTATAGCCTGGATGAATGAAAAAAAAATAAATAGTTTAATAGCAAAAACCCAGATCATTATTGCTCCGGGTTATCAATTTAAAATTGTAAATGGTTTGATCACAAATTTTCATCAACCTCTATCAACATTGCTTTTACTTGTTGCTACATTTATTGGGAAAAACTGGAAAGATGCTTACAACTATGCTTTAGAAAATAATTACCGCTTCCTGAGTTATGGTGATGGAAGTCTTTTATGGAGAAATTCTTAATTCCTTTTTAGTGGCAACTCCAGTGTAAAAGTGCTTCCTTTACCCGGCATACTATCAACTTTGATATTTCCTCCATGTGCATCGACCATTGTTTTTACATAACTAAGTCCAAGGCCAAACCCTTTTACATTGTGAACATTGCCGGTATGTGCACGATAAAATTTTTCAAAAATTCTTTTAACCGTTTCCTTCGCCATACCAATACCATTGTCTTCAAGCTTTATGGTCATATTTTTTCCATTAGCCGCTGTGCTGATCTTGATCTCCGGTGGCACATCTTCTTTTGCATACTTCACTGAGTTATCGATCAGGTTATTTATCAGGTTGGGGAAGTGAACTTCATCCGCATCTATAAGATCGTTTGTTGCCTCAAGGTCCATTTCCACTTTACCATTTTTATCATTGAGCTGCAAGGTGAAATTATCTGCAATGTCCTTTATTACATCATGCACATGTGTAGGTTTCAGCATCAGGTTCACTTCCTGCTTATCAAGCAACGCGGCCTTTAATATCGTTTCCACCTGCCGGTTCATCCGTTGATTTTCTTCTTTGATGATACTGCTGAAGTAATTCAATTTTTCTTTATCGCCAATTACTTTATCATTCTTCATAGCATCAACCGCCAATGAAATAGTTGCTAATGGAGTTTTAAATTCATGCGTCATGTTGTTAATGAAATCATTCTTTATCTCACTAAGTTTCTTCTGACGTAGCATTGTATTTACGGTTAGATAAAATGCAGCAAAAATTATTAGCGTAAATAAACCCGCAATGGCGATCCTCCACCTCAATTCTTTTAATACAACGCCGCTACTATTTGGCACTATCACCCACAAAACTTCTCTTGGCGAAAGATTTTCAGCAATACTACCACTCATTGGCTCAATCGGGTAAATGCAAGAGAAATTTATGGCACTGTCCTCATAAAAGTTTCCAAAATTGGAAGATTGTCTCTCAAAATAAGTTACTTCTCCAAATGGGTTTGTAGAGGCCAATGAAAATTCAAACCTGATCTTTGCCAGGTTGGTTGCAATAAATGCCTTTCGTATTTTATCATTGATCTGCGCAGCAGTAAAACGGCTGGCCACGGTCGTCGGCCTTAACATATCCAATGTGAACTGATCCTGTTTCCAGGGATATGTGGAATTATTTTGCGAAAGCATGTTCCCTTTGAATTCAGATAATTCAGCGCCAACAATTGTTGTGGCACGAATTACTTTTTCGCTGAACTGCTTTTCTTCCACGACGATCATATTTTTGATCCATGATATCTGGATCAAAATGATGCCGATGAGTGACACAAGTATTAAGGCGATAATTATCGGAAAGGTCTTTTTCACGTTTACAAGATGGCAGTTTTAAGCAGTCGGGCAAAGATAATACCTCAAACATTCTTTTGTCATCCTACTTTTTTCACGGGCTGTTATTTTAACAGAGGTTTATAGCCGCGGTAAGATAACTTTTATAAAAATAAAATTTCATCCTAAATTAGGTATATGATTGACCCGGCGGCAGGCATATTACTCATTTCCGATCCTTTCCTTAAAGACCCGAATTTTATGAGAACGGTGGTTTTTCTTTGCGAACACCAGCAACAGGGAAGTTTTGGTTTTGTGTTGAATCGCAAATATGAAAATACGATCGACCAGATCGTTCCTGAACTAGAAGGCTTCAAATTACCAGTTTATTATGGCGGCCCCGTACAAACAGACACACTTCATTTTTTGCATCAATATCCCGCAGAAATTCCCGGATCAGTGGAAGTAATAAAAGGGGTGCATTGGGGTGGTGATTTTGATATGGTATTGCAGATGATCAAAAAAAATGTAATTGATGAGAATAAGATCAGGTTCTTTATCGGTTATTCCGGTTGGGGCGAAGGTCAGCTCAATGAAGAATTGACTGGTAAATCATGGCTTACAGTAAAGGCAATAAGAAAACTTGTTTTTCATAAAAAGCATGATGACATCTGGAAAGATGCATTGAAACAACTAGGCGGTGATTATGAAATGATGATCAATTTTCCGATCGACCCACAATTAAATTAATTCGTTTCTCTTCATTTCATTTTTTGCATTTATATTTAGTTCCCTTTCAACATTTAATGCCTGTAAAATGAAAAAACAATTTATTTTGTTCAGCTTGTTGAGCTGTATTCTTCTTACATCTTGTAAGGATGAATCGACCGGCTCCAAAAGTGGTAAAAGAGTTTTAGTATTTTCAAAAACAAATGGGTTTCGCCACAGTTCTATTCCTAATGGCAAAGCTGCTATTCAAAAATTGGGGAAAGAAAATGATTTTGATGTTGATGTTACTGAAGATTCTTTAGCTTTCACTGAGGATAATTTGAAAAAATATGCAGCTGTTGTTTTCTTAAATACAACAGGCAATATCCTTAGTTATAAACAAGAAGCTGCTTTTGAAAGATTTATTCAAGCTGGTGGTGGTTTTGCAGGTATTCATTCGGCTACAGATACTGAATATGATTGGATATGGTATTCAAAACTGGTTGGAGCAAATTTTGAAAGTCATCCCAAGCAACAAAACGCAAAGATCATTGTAGTAGATAAAGATCATCCCTCAACTAAACATTTGCCTGATACATGGGAAAGATTTGACGAATGGTATAATTTCAAAAACCTGAATAAAGATGTTCATGTGTTAGCTAAGATCGATGAAAAAAGTTATGAAGGAGGAAAGATGGGCGATGATCATCCGATGGCATGGTATCATGAGTATGATGGCGGTCGTGCCTTCTATACTGAGTTTGGTCATACTGAAGAATCTTATGTTGACTCAAACTATCTGAAACATATTTTGGGTGGTATTCAATATGCAATTGGTGAAAACAAAAAAGATTATTCAAAAGCAAAAACTCAATTTCCTCCGGACCCAAAATCATTTACGAAGACGCAACTCTCAGTCGGAGAATTCTTCGAGCCAACAGAAATGACAATTCTCCCGAATCTTGATGTGTTGATCGTGCAACGTCGGGGAGATATTGCGATCTATAAAAATGATACTAAAAAACTTCAACCAGCCGGTAAACTGGATGTATATTGGAAAACAAAAATTGATAGTACTGTAAATGCAGAAGAAGGTTTGCTGGGAATATGTAAAGATCCAAATTTTGCAAAGAATAACTGGGTTTATATTTTTTACTCTCCCATCGATACATCAGTTAATCGTTTATCAAGATTTACATTGAAAGATGATAAGATCGATCTGTCATCTGAAAAAATTGTTCTTCAATTTTATTCCCAAAGAGAAATATGTTGTCATACCGGTGGTTCCGTTGCCTTTGGTGGTGATGGAAATTTATATTTATCAACCGGCGATAACTCGACTCCTTTTGATGCGCCAAATCAGCCAATAGCCAATCATGGTTTTGCTCCATTAGATAACAGGAAAGGTTTTGAACAATATGATTCAAGAAGAAGTGCATCGAATAGTAATGATCTGCGTGGAAAAATAATTCGCATTAAAGTAAATGAAGATGGCAGCTACAGCATTCCTGATGGGAATTTATTTGCAAAAGGTCAACCACAAACAAGACCAGAAATATATGCAATGGGTACAAGGAATGCTTATCGTTTGTCAGTGGATCAAAAAAATAATTATGTGTACTGGGGTGATGTTGGTCCTGATTCAGATAAAGACAGTTTAGATACAAGAGGATCTAAAGGATATGACGAAGTGAACCAGGCAAAAAAAGCCGGTTATTTTGGTTGGCCATTATTTATTGGTAAAAATTATCCTTATCATTCTTATGACTATTATACCGGGAGGAGTGGTCCTTCTTTTGATCCGGCAAAACCAATAAATGATTCAAAAAATAACACAGGCATAAAAGAATTGCCACCCGTATCGCCGCCATTTATCTGGTATCCTTATGGCATATCACCTGATTTTCCACAAATGGGAACTGGTGGAAGGACTGCAATGGCGGGGCCAGTTTATTATTCAGATCTCTATCCTGGTAAAAAGGGTTTACCTGATTATTATAACGGAAAACTATTCATCTACGAATGGATGAGAAATATTATCAGGGCAGTTTCATTACAACCTAATGGTGATTTTTATAAAATGGAACCATTTATGGAAGGAACAAAATTTGCCGCCCCTGTTGATATGGAAATCGGGCCGGACGGACATCTCTATATACTTGAATATGGACTTGGCTGGTTTAGCAAGAATAAAGATTCTGGATTATCCCGGATAGATTATAAAGAATGATTTTGGTTTCTCACAGATTTCTCAGATTTACACAGAAATTTGATCTAAAAAATCTGTATTAATCCGTGCCATCTGTGAGCCCTTTTCTTTGCATAGAAATAGTCTATTAATAACACAACAATCAAAATAACCAAGCCGAAAAACTCTCTTGTTTCTTCGATCCATGGTTTTTCCGCTTTCATGGTTGATGCTATATCTTCTCCATGATGTTGAATTGCCCAATCTAATACCCCATTTTTCCAAAATATCAGACCAACCGCATACACTGCATAAATCACAATACCTATTAAATATGCCTTGCGATAAAATTTATTTCTGAATGCCAGCCAGCAAAGCACAGCCGTATACATATATATAGGCATCCACACGTATGGATCTGGATCGTTGTATTGTAAAGCGGCAAAGAATATAAAAATAAGGCAGAAGATGAGATTGAAGATTTTCATATTTTAATTTAACTTCAATAAAGATAGTTTATATGAAAAGAATATTAGTTGTAGCATTTAGTTTTTTAATCGTACTGGCATCATGCGATACATTGAAAAAAGTTGCATCGATACTCGTGCCATCTGAATTTGAAATGGCAACCGGATTGAAAGATGCATTGACCCAAGGCTTGTTCAAAAGCTTTGATGCATTTGCTGATCCAAATGGAAATCCATTGGTAAGGTTTGCTTTCGGTAAGAGCTGCAAAACCAATATTTCTTCAATCAGTAAAAGAAATGAGCATAAAAGATGCTGCAAAAATTTTAGTTACAGATAATACTCATGCAGCTACAGAATATTTTAAAATGACTATGTCTCCTGAATTAATGGTGGCATTCCGTCCTATAGTTGATAGCACTATTAAGACCGAGGGTGCTAATAAAGACTGGAAACAAATTACTGATGTTTACAATAAAATCCCTTTTATAAATAAACCGCTTGAAACAAGTTTGACAGATTTTATTGCGGCAAGAGCTATTGATGCGATGTTTGGTATTGTAGCTAATGAAGAAGAGCAGGTAAGAACCAAATATGAATTTAGAAAAACGGATATGATGAAGAAAGCGTTTGGGTATGCGGAAGAAGAGTTAAAGAGAAGGGCACAACAGAAATAAAATGAAATGACAAAAATCTTAATAAGCTTAGTCCTCTTATTGTCAATCTACTCTTGTAAGAATAATTCGAAATCAAATATACAATCTGCAAATTCTAATTTACAAGACACAAGTAATAATTTATACTTTAAGGATAGTCTGGATACGGACACCAGTTATACTACTACTGCATTATTTAAATCTGATTCTGTCAGTTTATTTTTTCGTAATGCTGACGATACCTTATGGAGTTATATAAGGAGAGCCCACATTCGTTCAAATAAAAAAGAAATCTTTTCAATCGATTCTTTAAAATCAATTTTAAATAAAGCTGAATTTGAGTTTTTCCCTTGCGAAAAAGCTTTTTGTGGATACAAAAAAGAATTTAACAAACGATATAGATTTCAATTACGTATAGGTAAAGAAATTAAGATGATAACTCGAATGGAATTTTGGTTCAAAGGTGAAAGCTATATGAGTCCGGACATCCTTCATATTTATTGAAGCACAAATAAAAAACCCTCTCCATTTCTGAAGAGGGTTCAACTTGTTTTCACAATCCCGGAACACAGTCCTGATAAAAATCAGG
>Ga0207686_10001132_pt1 | contig 15379 bp, 7 predicted proteins | sample KBSM24metaG_FD_184396 | JGI IMG/M metagenome (GOLD analysis project Ga0207686, IMG submission 184396) | Miscanthus rhizosphere microbial communities from Kellogg Biological Station, Michigan, USA - KBS M2-4 metaG (SPAdes) (version 2) | ecosystem: Host-associated > Plants > Roots > Rhizosphere >...
TGGATTACATATAGAACAATATCGTCATGCCACTTACCAGGCATCGGATTATTATGCTGAGGCATTACGAAGAGAACCCAACGATATCAGGTGTAATAATGCGATGGGATTATTATTATTAAGATGCGGACAATTTGCAAAAGCTGAGACATATTTCAGAAGAGCAATTAAAACGATCACATCAAGAAATCCGAATCCATATGATGGAGAGGCTTATTATAATTTAGGAATAAGCTTGCAATTCCAGGATAAGTTATCGGATGCATACGATGCTTTTTATAAAGCTACCTGGACTGATTCATGGCAACATAACAGTTTCCTGCAATTAGCGAGAATAGATATATCAAAAAATAATTTTACTGAGGCATTTGCATTGATTGAAAAATCATTGATCAGAAATTATCACAGTCACACTGCAAGACATTTAAAAACAATTACGCTTAGAAAATTAAGAAATTATACTGGAGTTTTTGCTTGTATCAAAGATTCGCTGGAGCTCGATCCATTTAATTTCGGCTGCAGCTTTGAAAAATATTTGCTGTTGAAACAAACAGGCGAACATTCAAAAGCCGAAGAGCAATTGAAAAGTCTTCAGTTAGTAATGCGAAACGCCCCCAATAATTATTTAGAATATGCCTTTGACAATGGCAACGCAGGATGCTTTGCAGAAGCTATCGAATTATTAGAATTATATGTAAATGGAAACGATGATCCGTACCCTATTGCTTACTATGCTATGAGTTATTTTGCAGCAAAGGCTGGCGACGAACAATCAGCAAAAGCATTTGCGCAAAAAGCTTATAACTGCAAATCAGATTATTGCTTCCCGAATAAACTTGAAGAGATCAAAGTATTGCAATATGCAATTGCTGTTAACCCTACAGATGATAAAGCATTCTACTATCTGGGAAACTTATGGTTTGGGTTACGTCAATATGCTGAAGCAATAAATGCTTTTGAAAAAAGTATAGCTATCAATCCTTCTTTTCCTACAGCACATCGGAATCTTTCTTTGCTATATTTTAATAAAGAACAGCAGGCAGATAAAGCTCTCAGAGCTCTTGAGCTTGCATTTTCCCTTGATAAAACTGATGCAAGGGTTTTGATGGAGTTAGATCAGTTATATAAAAGACTGAATTATTCCATTAAAAAAAGATTGGAAATATTAAACGAACATCACACACTTGTTGTGCAGAGAGATGATCTGTACCTGGAAAAAATTTCTCTTGAAAATAGCCTTGGTAGTTACAAGACTGCAAAGAAAATGCTGGAAGAAAGAATTTTTCATCCATGGGAAGGTGGGGAAGGAAAGGTTGTTCGACAGTATTTAATATGTCATTTAGAACTTGCAAAAAAAGCTATCCAGGAAAAGCAGTTTGATACGGCACTTTGTTTATTGGAAGCGGCAGAACAATATCCCCAAAATTTAGGCGAAGGAAAATTACTTGGAACACAGGAAAATGATATTCATTATTTACAGGGTTGTGTTTATGAAGCTATGGGAATGAATGAACAGGCAATTGAAAAATTTAAGCAAGCAACTGAAGGGATCAGCGAACCTGTACAAGCAATTTTTTACAATGATCCACAGCCCGATAAAATAATATACCAAGGATTGGCTTGGCTTAAGTTGGGTCATCCGAAAAAAGCAGAAAAAATATTTAATCGCCTCGTTGAATTTGCCGATCAGCATTTCAATGACGAGATCAGGATCGATTATTTCGCCGTCTCACTTCCTGATCTTTTGGTATTTGATACAGACCTAAATGAAAAGAATAAAAATCATTGCCGCTATTTAAAAGGTTTGGGCGAATTGGGTCTGAAGAAATATACAGCATCAGCAGATTATTTAAATGAGGCTTTATATCGCGATGCAAGTCATGCAGGAGCAATCATTCATTTGGCCATGATCAATTTTTTAATAAAGCAAAAGGAAACCGATTTAAATAAAATAAAGAGCAATTAATAAAAGACAGGGTTTACCTGTTTTTAAAATTTTTAAATTAAAAACAAGCAACATTATGAGACTAGATGTTTTTCGGATTCGCCAGGGGCGATTCTTAACACAGAATCGATGGGTTTTGTGTTTTACTGTTCTTGCACTGGCTCTGTCATGTATGACAGCTAAAACCTATGCACAAGAAGGTACCGTTTCGCAAACACAAAAACAAAGTGTTCGCGGAAAAGTAACTGATGAAACTGGAAAGCCTTTGCAAGGTGTTTCAGTGACAGTAAAAGGTAGTACCAAAGGAGTAGCTACCAACGAAAATGGCGAATTCAGTATCGACATTACTGGAGGCGCTAAGATTTTGCAATTTTCTTATGTTGGTATGGAACCACAGGAAGTAAAAATTGGAAATCAAAAAGAATTAAATATTTCACTTGTACCTGAAATGAAAGATCAACAGGAAGTTGTTGTGATAGGTTATGGTACGCAAAAAAAACAAGCTGTAACAGGCGCAGTAGTAAAGGCGGACCTGAAGACCTATGAAAATGTTACCGTAAACAATATTATGGAAGTATTGAAAGGTACAGTTGCGGGTTTGAATGTTGGTGAAGCCAATACCGCAGGTGGTGTTCCCGGTGTTACTATCAGGGGTACCAATACTATTGCAGCATCCACTTCACCTTTGATCGTTTTAGATGGGGTGATCTTCAGTGGGTCTCTAGCTGATATTTCTCCTTCTGATGTGGAGAGTGTAACCGTTCTTAAGGATGCAAGTGCAGCCGCTGTATATGGTTCACGTTCCGCTAATGGTGTTATCCTGATCGAATCAAAAAAGGGAATGAGTGTGAATGGCAAACCTAAGTTTGAACTGCGTACAAGTTATGGAACTATCAGTCAACTGAAACCACTGGAAGTGTATGGTGCGCAGGGATACATGCAACATTTGAATGATGTACTGAATGATAACGGTACCGTTGTTGCTATGGATCAAACACCAAATTACCTGCAAACAAATGAGAAGGTGAATTACAATGCAACACCAGATCATAAGCCCACTTTGGAAGATCCTTACAGCCTTTTCAATCAAACAGGATATAACTTCAATACTTCCCTGAGTGTTTCACAACGCACTGATAAAATGAGTTATTTTCTCTCAGGAAACTATACGGACCAAAAGGGTGTAATTATTAATGACCGTTTTAAACATTATTCAATAAGACTAAACCTGGAGTCTAAGATCACGAACTGGATGACTATCGGGGTAAGATCTTTCTATAGTAATAGGAGTTATCCGGATTCACGTGTGTATGGAGTTGTTGCAATCAATAGCAGCAGTCCCTACCTTTTCAGTCCTTATGCTGATGTATATAATGCTGATGGCAGCTACAACATGTACCCGCAAACAACCACTTCTTTTGTAAATCCATTTTCCATGATGGCAACCGAAGGCTACAACAGAACGGGTAACCTGAATGGAATTGGTTATGCTACAATTAAAGTGCCTTGGGTAAAAGGATTGTCGTACACAGCTACTTATTCCAAAACCCTTAATACCAATGAAACAGGAACTTTTTATGGATTCAATACCAACCCGGGACAAGGTCCTAAGGGTACGGGTTCAAGAGCCTATGCTAGAGGTGTAGCTACATTGTTTGATCACCTTATCAAGTATAATAGAACTTTTGCTCAAAAACATAATGTTGACCTGACTTTGCTCCATTCAGATCAGAAAACGGAAGCCTATGGTGAATCGCTTTCAGCTTCCGGTTTTGACAATGATCAGCTTGGTACTTATCGTTTATCAGCAGGTGCTCTTCAAAGTGTATCTACTTCGGGTTCAGAAACTCAAAGCATTGGCCAGATGGCACGTCTTACTTATACTTATGATAATAAGTATTCTATTACAGGTACAATTCGCCATGATGGTTACTCGGCTTTCTCAGCCAACCATAAATACGGCGATTTCTCTTCTGTAGGTGTTAACTGGAATATTTCTAAAGAGAAGTTCATGGATAACGTTAAGTTCGTTAATTCACTTGCATTGCGTGCATCTTATGGCACTAATGGTAACCAGTCCATTGCTCCATATAGCACACTGTCAAAAATTACTAATGGATATTATTATTACCAGGGCGATGCCAACTATACCTACACGCAGGCCGTTGGCTCACTGGGTAACGATGACCTGGTTTGGGAATCAACAACTGGTCTCAACTTTGGTCTTGATTTCAGCATCCTGAAGAACAGAATTTCAGGTTCCATAGATGGATACGCGACCCGTACAAATGACATGGCCTTCACATTGGATCTACCCTTGATATCAGGATTTCCAAACATCGTAGCGAACGCTGGTGAAATTCAGAACCGTGGACTTGAAATGAATCTGCGTTCTGTTAACATCACCAATAAGAAATTCTCCTGGAGAAGCGAAGCTGCTTTTTCACTTAATAGAAATAAAATAACTCATTTGTTGGGTGACAGGAATGGAGATGGCAAAGAAGATGACATTGTTTCTTCAAACCTGTTTATCGGCAAACCGTTGGGTACTGTTTACAATTACCAGGTTGAAAGAATGTGGCAGCAGTCTGATAAGGACGCTGCTACTATCATGGCAGGATTCCAGCCCGGTACTTATAAATTGCGTGACGTAAACCATGATGGTAAGATCACTTCAGACTCTGACCGAGTGTTCCTGGGTAATTCAAATGCAAATTTCCGCTGGAGCCTTACCAACACATTTACTTATGGCAACTGGTCATTGATGGTTTACATTAACTCGATCTGGGGTGGTGGAGATTACTTCATCAATGGCGGCAATACTCCATGGAATGATGGTTATGCCAACAGGGGTGATATGAATCATCCTATTTATGATTACTGGACCCCAAACAATCCTAATGCTGAATTCCCAAGACCAAGCTATATTTCCAAGGCTACAGTAAGAGCACCTAAATACTATGACAGAAGTTTTATCAGGCTGCAGAAATTGGCATTGAGTTATGAGGCTACCAAATTTGTGAAAAAGTATGGCATCCAGGGATTGAATATCTCATTGAGCGCTGACAACCTTGGAACGTATGCACCAAAATGGATCGGATTGGATGCAGCTACAGGCAGTGGCCTTACTGTTTCTTCCATCCCATCATTGCGTAACGTAATGGTGAACTTTAATATTAATTTCTAAGAAAACGAAATATGAAAAAGATAATAATCATTTCAGCTATGCTTGCAACGTTGGTTGTAAGCTCCTGTAAAAAAGACCTCTCAGAAGTTCCATTGGATTTTTATACTCCGGAGAACTCATTTAATAATAAGGCACAATTTGAATCAGCGCTGGCTGGTATCTATTTAGCCTTTAGAACAGATATGTATGCATCAACGGATGCAGCCAGCAATTATGATATGCTTGGTATCGATTTGGACCTGGCCAATATGGAAACAAATGCATCTGCTCAAAAAACCCAGTATTTTAACTGGCTTACTATGACCGCTGACAATGCAGTTGTTCTCAAATGGTGGGGCCGTTTATACCGATATGTTTCAATGGCAAATACCATTATTGAAAGGGCTGATGGACCACAGGCTAAATGGACTTCAGAAAATGAAAAGAACGCAATTGTAGGAGAAGCAAAATTTCTCCGTGCATTCTCTTATAAATTCCTCGCCAACATGTGGGGTGGTGTTCCCCTGATATTGAATGAGACCAAAACGCCAAAGTTTGATTATGTAAGGGCTACTCAAGATGAAGTGTACAAACAATGTAAAGCCGACCTCGAATTTGCGGTTCAGTATATGCCAACTATAGATCAGTTAAAAGGCGGAAGAGCTCCACGTGAAGCAGCTTATCACCTGTTGTCAGAGATCAATATTTGTCTGAAAGATTATACTGGTGCTATTGCTGCTGCTACAGCAGTAATTTCAAATGGTAAGAACAGCCTGATGACTGCTCGTTTTGGTGTTGCAAAAAATTTCACATTCTCAGGATATGATTACCGGGGACCCGCTGCTGCATGGGGCGATGTTTATTGGGATCTGTTCCAGGAAGGAAACTTTAATTTTAAAGAAGGCAACAAAGAAGCTATTTGGAATATCTCCCAGGATCCTACTATCAAAGGTGGCGATAACATTGATGTACATGCACAAGGCGGCTTCTTCGTAATGGACAGGCAATGGGGACCTATTCCCTGGCAGGCAAAAGATTCAAGTAAGGCTCCTTTATCTAACTGGTTAATGGATACCTTAAGCGGCAGGCCAATTGCTAGTCTCATTGTAACGGGTTATGCTGATAGTGTTATCTGGAAATACAAGGATGATTTTAACAAGGATATGAGAAACTCTGAGTTTAATATTCAGCGCAATTATTATATGACGAATCCAGCTAGTCCCGTTTACGGTCAGATCATGACGAAAAAAAATGTAGATGCAACTACACTTACCCTTTGGGAACCAAGGATGACCCCTCATTACAAAAAATTTGTGCGTGCAGTACCTAAAGGTTTAGTGACAGATGCAACAAGCAAAAGACCAAATGACAATGGTAGAACCTGGAAAGATTGGTATATCATGCGTTTGGCTGAAACTTATTTGTTGCGTGCTGAAGCCAACATGTTGAAAGGTGATAACGCTGCGGCGGCTGCGGATATCAATATTGTGCGTGGAAGGGCATTGGCAACTCCTGTAACTGCAGCAGATGTAAACATGGATTTGATCCTGGATGAAAGAGCAAGAGAATTGTATGGTGAAGAATTCAGGTTGAGTACATTGATGAGAACCGGGAAGCTGGTTGAATACCTAAACAAGTACAATGGCTACCTGCTTGATAATGGAAAGACAGCTCCGAGCAAAGTGCGTTTGTTGCCTATTCCCAATAGAGAAATTGTAGCGAATACGGGAGCGGTACTGACGCAAAACCCAAACTATTAGTCTTAATAATTTTAAAGTTAGAAGAATAGCCTGTTCTGAGAAGAGCAGGCTATTCTGTCTAACAAACAAAAAAAGCAGATAGAGAACAGAGAGCAGGTTAAAATAATTTATTCAGCACCCCAATAATAAAATGAAGTCAATCAAATTTCAAATCATAGTCCTGGGTTTAATACTTTTTTCAATTTCTGTTCATTCACAGAATTTAAAACAGTTTTATATTTCGACATCAGGAAATGATAAATATGCTGGTACGATTGACAAACCATTTGCTACTTTAGAAAAAGCCCGTAAGGAAGTAAGAAAGATATTAGCAAAAGAAAAGAACACTTCTATTTCGATTTACTTCAGAGAAGGGAATTATTTTTTTAAAAACAGTGTTGTGTTTGATAGCCTGGATTCCGGCACGCAAGATCATCCTATTACTTATTCTGCTTACAATAATGAAACGGTATCATTTTCAGGTGGCATTTCCATACCCGTTAAATATGCAACACCCGTAAAAGACGATCTTGTTTTAAATAGATTTCCGGTAACTGCTAAAAATAAAATTCTTCAGATCGATCTGAAAAGATCAGGCATTAAAGATTTTGGAACGTTGACTCCACGTGGTTTTGCAAGACCTTATCAACCGGCGCCAATGGAATTATTCTGTAATAAGGGAGCAATGCATTTGGCCCGTTACCCCAATGATACGTTGATTCCATTAGGAAAAGTTTTGGATCCCGGTTCAATACCACGCAATGGAGATTTTTCTCATCGTGGCGGAAAATTTCATTTTTCAATTGATGAACCTGATCGTTGGTTAGCAGCAAAAGATATATGGATCTCCGGCTTTTTTCGTTATGGCTATGCAGACGATGCGGTACAAATTGCAGACCTTGACCTGAAGAATAAAATTATTTCTACAAAGCAAGAGACATTGTATGGTTTTGAAAGCGGTAAAAATTTTCAACGTTGGTTCGCTTATAATTTGCTTGAGGAAATTGATAGTCCCGGAGAATATTATATCGACAGGGCTTCAGGTGTTTTATATTTCTATCGTCCGGAAAAAGATCTGAAAACAATTGAAGTGTCGATGCTGGAAGAACCACTGGTGCAATTAAAAAATACTTCATTCATTCATTTCAATGGAATAAACTTCGAATGCTCCCGGGGAATTGGTGTTTACATTGAAAAAGGAAAAGAAAATAAAATTGACAATTGCGTTTTTCGCAATCTTGGGATCGTTGGAGTTTGTGTTGGAAAAGGTATTGAGCCATTTGCGGAATTAATGCATGAGGGAGATGGTCAACCTGCTTCCGGTAAACTAGGAAGCCTGATGAACTATATGTATAAGCATACGACGTATGATCGTGAAGCAGGAACAGGTCACATTATTTCTAACTGTGAAATTTATAATACCGGTTCAGGCGGAATTAGTTTAGGGGGTGGTGACAGGCTTACGTTGAAAAAAGGAAACAACCAGGTAGTGAATTGCAGTATTCATGATTTTAATCGTTTGGACCGCTCCTACAAAGCAGGGATAAATATTGACGGAGTTGGCAATGTGATTCGCAACTGTGAAATATTCAACTGTCCGGGCAGTGCAATCCTTCTCCATGGTAATGATCATTTGATCGAGTACAATTCAATTCATCATGCTGTAACAGATGGTGATGATATGGGAGCTATTTACTATGGCAGGGATCCGAGTGAATTCGGAAATAAGGTTCAATACAATTTCTTTCATCACATTGGAAATGATCATGGCCTCATCGTATCTGTTTACCATGATGATGGCGCCTGTGGCATGGAAGTAACAGGGAATATTTTTTACCTGGCAGGCATGCGTAGTGTTTTAATTGGTGGCGGCAGTGACAATGTTTACCGCAATAACGTTTTCATTGAATCACCGATGGCATTTCATCTTGATAACCGTTTGATGGGTTGGGCAAAATCGAATCTTGATAAAGATGGAATTTTTCAAAAGAGATTGGAAGCTGTAAATTATAAGCAGGCACCTTATGCCACCGCTTATCCCAAACTCAAAAATTATTTTGAAGATAATCCTGCATTGCCCAAGAGAAACTTTATTGAAAACAATTTGTTTGTTAATGTGAAGATGTTACACAACGGCAGCGCACAATGGAGTAATATCGGCAAGAATTATTTCTCTTTTGATGAATCGATGTTTGTTGATTATTCCAAAATGAACTTTGCATTGAAGGCGAATGCAGATGTATTCAAAAAAATGCCGGAATTTAAAGCAATTCCATTCGACCAAATAGGAATAAGGAATTAATGATACACAAAGAAAATTGCTAGGTTGCATAAATTACTTCCATAAAAAGAATTTGTATGAGAAGAAAAATTGTTTCAAATGCCATAGTAAGCTTGACCCTGGTATTGCTGTTTAAGTTTTCAGCATTTAGCCAGGAAAATGCTGCTAAATATGATAGCCGTGAATATTGGGTAGCAACAATGATAAAGATTGCCGACCCCGTATTAAAAAATCTTAGCCAGGAACAGTTGCGGGCTAAAATGCCGGTAATTAATAAAGATTCCAACCGGGTAAGAGTTGCTCATCTCGAAGCCTTTGGCAGAACATTAGCCGGAATAGCTCCATGGCTTGAACTCGGGGTTGATAATACCAAAGAAGGAAAACTAAGAGAAAAATATATCCAGCTAACCCGTAAAGCTTTAGCTGTTGCAGTTGATCCGTCTTCACCCGACTTTCTGAATTTTAATAAACAACAACAGCCGCTGGTGGATGCCGCTTTTATGGCTCAGGGTTTATTGAGAGGCTATACACAGTTATGGGAGCCACTTGATAATGCGACGAAGACAAATATTGTAAATGCACTAAAGAGTTCGCGGGTTATAAAACCTGGTGAAAACAACTGGCTTTTATTTAGTGCGATCATTGAAGCCTTTTTAATAAGATCAGGTAATGGTGGCGATGTACATCCCATTGTATATGCGCTGCAAAAACATGTTGATTGGTACAAGGGCGACGGAACTTATGGTGATGGCGAAGACTTGCACTGGGATTACTATAACAGTTTTGTTATTCAACCCATGATGCTTGATATTACCAGGGTGTTGAGTGAAAAAAACATGGACACAGTCATCATGTATCAAAAAGTTTTGAATAGGGCACAACGGTATGCAGCAGTGCAGGAAAGATTGATCTCACCTGAAGGCACTTACCCACCTATTGGCCGTTCCATGATCTACCGCTTTGGAGCATTCCAACTACTTTCGCAAATTACCTTACAAAAAAACTTGCCAGCCGAAATTTCACCCGCACAGGTTCGCAGCGCATTATCGCTCGTCATCTACCGCACAATGAAAGCTCCAAACACATTTGATTCTAAAGGGTGGCTCAACATGGGTGTAATAGGTAGCCAACCAAACATAGCCGAATATTATATTACTACAGGCAGTTTGTATTTGTGCACGGTTGGATTGTTACCACTTGGCTTACCTGCAAATGATCCATTCTGGACTAGTAAAGCTCAAGATTGGACAAGCAAAAAACTTTGGAAAGGTGTTGATCTTCCTGCTGATCATGCATATAAAGACTCTAAGTAGAACAGAACGAATAATTAATAAATATACAATGCGTAATAAACTTATTCTTTTCTCCCTCGCTTTCATGATAGGTGCACTTGCCCATTCGCAAAAAAGTATGCAGACGTTGATTGCAGAAAACATGCAATTGGCAAGCAGTCAATATAAAATACTTGCGGCTGCCACACCTGCAGACAGCATGCCCCGTCATTACAATCCCATCAACAATAAATTGGTAAACAGTGATACCAAATGGTGGTGCAGTGGATTTTATCCGGGCTCTCTATGGCTGATCTATGAATACACAAAAGATGAAACCATTCGGGCGGAAGCAGTAAAGCGACTGAACATCCTGGAGAAAGAAAAACACTATACCGGCAATCACGACCTTGGCTTTATGATGTATTGTAGTTTCGGCACCGCCTACCGTATTACCAACAATCCGGCTTACAAACCTAGCATTGATACCGCTGCCTTGTCATTAGCTACACGTTACCGGCCAAACATCCAATCCATTCAATCCTGGGATAGTAATGACAAGCTAAAATGCCCGGTTATCATTGATAATATGATGAACCTGGAATTGCTGATGTGGGTAGTTCAACATGGCGGCGATCAACACTTAAAGGATATCGCCATTACACATGCCAACAGCACATTGGAAAGACATTTCAGGCCCGATGGAAGTTCTTATCATGTTTTGGATTATGATCCTGCTACGAATAAACTTATCCGTAAACTCACTTGGCAGGGCGCCGCCGACGAATCTGCATGGAGCCGAGGCCAATCCTGGGGTTTATATGGGTTTACAATGATGTATCGTTTCACAAAGGATAAGCGCTACCTTGACCGGGCAAAAAAGATCGCTGTCTTTTTATTCAATCACCCGAATATGCCGGAAGACCTCGTGCCATATTGGGATTTTAATGCACCCGGTATTCCCAATGCTTATCGCGATGCTTCTTCTGCTGCTATCAATGCATCAGCTTTGTTAGAGTTGGCGCAGTATGTCAACAAAAAGGAAAGTAAATCCTATATAGACAAGGCTGAAAAAATTATTCGCTCATTGTCGTCAGAAAAATACAGAGCGAAGCCCGGTGAGAATGGAGGATACATTCTTATGCATGGCGTGGGCAATATGCCGGCTAATTCTGAAATAGATACAACGCTTACCTATGCAGATTACTATTTCCTGGAGGCCTTAATGCGGTATCAACAATGGGTATTGAAAAAAGTAAAAGGATAAATTGGTAAGATCTAGGAATGTTGTCAAGTCGATTAAGAATAAAACGATGCTATGTTTAGGATAATTATTTTTTTTCTTTGTGGCCTGTTTTGTGTGCAATGTTTAGTTGCGCAATCTTCCAAACAAATCACATCACCGGATGGTAAGCTTCAATTTGTATTTGATCTGTCGAATGAAGGAGCCCCTGTTTATTCTATCTCTTATGATCAAAAAGCTGTTATACTTTCTTCTTCATTAGGATTAAATGGTTGGGAACGTGGGTTTGTGTTGAGTGATGTTTCTGTTTCAAAACAAGATACAGTTTGGAAACCTGTATATGGCGAACGAAGCCAGGTCCGCGATCATTACCAGGGAATGACTATTACGTTACTGCGCAACAACGATGAAAATTTAAAACTGCAGATACAAGTAAGAGCTTATAACGAAGGCATCGCATTTCGATATTTTTTTCCTGAAAATCCTAAAGGCGGAAAGGATATCAATATCCAGAAAGAGCTGACAAATTTTACAGTGCCCGAAGGAACAATGGCATGGTTTACGAACAGGGCGCAGGGTGAATACAGATTGTTGCCAATGAGTAACTGGCCCGATGAAAGTGAAAGACCTCTTGTGTTACAACTTCCTGGTGGAAGATATGCTTGCCTTGCAGAAGCAGAGATGGTAAATTATTCCCGTACAAAATTTTCACTTGATCCAAATAAGCCCAATACAATTAATTGTTCTATCTATGATCGTGTCGATTTCTTTACACCATTCGCAACTCCGTGGAGAGTAGTAATGGTAGCGGAACATCCGGGAGATTTGCTGGCAAATAATGATCTGCTGTTGAACCTGAATCCGCCATGTGAGATCAAAAATACTTCATGGATCAAACCAGGGAAAGTAATACGTGAAATGACCCTTTCGATGAAAGGCTCAAAAGAGTTGATCGATTTTGCAGCAAAACGTCATTTACAATATATTCATTTTGATGCAGGCTGGTATGGATATGAATATGTTGTTTCTTCTGATGCAACAAAAGTAAATGTGGATCCCCGTCGCAATGCAAATAGCGATTTGAATTTGCAGGAAGTAATTCGTTACGCAAATAAAAAAGGGATCGGTGTATTTCTTTATGTAAATCAACGGGCATTGTATAAGCAGTTAGATGAAATTCTTCCTTTGTTTCAGAAATGGGGTGTTCGTGGAATTAAGTTTGGTTTTGTAGAAGTAGGTTCGCACAAATGGACAACCTGGTTACATGATGCCGTAAAGAAATGTGCGAAGTATAATTTGATGGTAGACATTCATGATGAGTACAGGCCAACCGGTTTCAGCAGGACCTATCCTAATTTGCTAACGCAGGAAGGTGTACGAGGCAATGAAGAAATGCCTGAAGCAACTAATAGCACCATTCTTCCTTTTACACGTTTTATTGCCGGTGCAGCCGATCATACGATCTGTTACTACCATCGTCCTGAATTAAAACCACGCCTGAAAGAAACACAAAATGCAAGAGTGATGAAAACAACTTCGGGGCATCAGCTGGCGCTGACAGTTGTATTCTATAGTCCATTGCAGTTTTTGTATTGGTATGACAAACCTGAAGATTCACAGGATGAACCTGAACTGGAATTCTTCGATAAAGTATCTACTACTTGGGATGATACAAAAGTGGTGGATGGTGAAATAGGGAAACATGTTACCATTGCCCGCCGCAAAGGCGATGACTGGTTTGTTGGTACTGTTACCAATACTGAAAAAAGGGATCTGAAAATTTCATTGAACTTTTTAACGCCGGGAAAAAAATACGAAGCAAGTATTTATTATGATGACATCAATTCAAAGATTCGTACAAAAATTTCTATCAAGCGTATACAAGTTGATGCTTCTACAGTGTTGGATACAAAGTTGATCGCTTCAGGCGGACAAGCTATCTGGATAAAGCCTCTCGAAAAATAATGCCCTGCCTATATATTCACTTTATAGGAAAATAGTCCATCATTTCCGTAAGAAATTCTATTGTATAAAGTAACCTCATTTACGAAGTTTGAGGTCTCAAATTTTTTTTCATAAGCAGTTGTTTAATCAAAGGGGAAGTTTGCAGATCTTCCCCTTATTTTTTTATCTATTTAGGAATGAAATCCAAATGGGATAATTGATAAATTTTTCAATAAAAAAAATCCCCCGACAAAATTGAGGGATTTTGTACACGTACTTTTATAATTATAGTTTAAACCCAATTGTAAAACTTAAAACTCTGTGCTTGTTATTATCATCATCTGAGCTATTACTTCCTGATTGCAATTTGGCAAGACCCCAACCATAGTTAACTGAGAGCACAGCTTTTTTTAGATCAATACCTGCTGTTCCGTTCAGGCCATAATCAAAACGTTTCATGGTGCCAAACCCTGCGCCTTCTTCATAATTGAGCGTTGTTGGATCATCATCGCTCCATACAATATCATCTTCACTGCTGAAAGATGTGCCAAGAAATTTGCCTTCGGTTTTATTTTTACCTGCAATGCCTATAGCAAGATAGGGACCTGCGCCTGCAAAAAAATTCGGGCCACCATCTGCGCCAAACTTAAATACGAGATTTAATGGAACTTCTAAATAAATTGGATTTGTTGTTGCTTTAAAATAATTAGCATCGGTTGGTTCACCGCTTTGTGTTTTTGATCCTTTGCCTGTGACAAGTAGACCTGGTTGCAATGAAACAAATTCGCAAAGGCTAAAATCTCCAATAAAACCGGCCTGGAAACTTGTAAGAGTTTTTGCATCATCTACTCTTCCGCCTTCTGTAACGGTAATATTAGCAAGATTCAAACCTCCTCTTAATATGATAGAGGATTTTTGTGCATTACTGTTTAATAAAATAAAAAATAATGGCAGGATTAAAAGAATGTATTTTTTCATAATTGTACGGTTTTATTTCAGTCTTTATAAACAAACATTTTGCCAGAAAAAATGTTTGAAAATTGTTCTTCAATAGTTTTTCAATTAAACACGGATATAGATGTTATCGTGTTTTAAAAGTTTAATCATTTATTTAATATTTCTTTCAACAATACTGATGTATATAATTTTCCCCATTATCATCTGTATAGATTCAAAATATTTGATTGGTAAAAATGATATCTCCATTTATAATTTAAACAGAAGGAAATGGTTTTCTTGTTGGATTATATATTAATAGCTGAATATCGATAAGACCCTTTGCTTCGCTCTGGGCATGTTACTGCAACAATTGAAGAATACAATTGTTGCAGCACAAGAGTGCGACACTTCGCTTCGCTCTGGGTAAACTGCGACTCAATTGTTCAATGATGAAATGAAAGATGAACGGAGCGTCGCAACCTGGCTCAATAGTAGCACTGAAGCTGGGTACATAAAAATTGCTTTCCTCGTAAACCAAAGAACCTCACAAATCATCCCGGTTTCTTACCTTCGCACCTCAAATTAAAAAACTGAATTAATCATGAGCACAGTTAGAGTTGCAATTAATGGTTTCGGACGTATTGGCCGGCTTGTTTACCGCCAGATATATAAAATGGATGGTATTGATGTAGTGGCTATCAATGATCTTACTAGTCCTAAAGTATTGGCACACCTTTTAAAGTATGATAGTGCACAGGGACGTTTTGACCAGGATGTAAAATCGACAGAAAATTCAATCGTTGTAAATGGTGATGATATAAAGATATATGCACAAAAAGATCCAGCACAAA
>Ga0207686_10001134_pt1 | contig 15368 bp, 15 predicted proteins | sample KBSM24metaG_FD_184396 | JGI IMG/M metagenome (GOLD analysis project Ga0207686, IMG submission 184396) | Miscanthus rhizosphere microbial communities from Kellogg Biological Station, Michigan, USA - KBS M2-4 metaG (SPAdes) (version 2) | ecosystem: Host-associated > Plants > Roots > Rhizosphere >...
TGGAGGAGCATATTTGTTTAAATACTCAATGCAATCAGGATTGCCGGCCACCTTTGATTTATCCCAATATTTGTCCATGATGTCCTGGTAATCAGGTAAGCCGCTTGTATGCGTTAATAAATTTCGGATCGTAATTCCTTTATAAGGAATGTCAAGATATTTACTTACGGAATCATCATAGTTCAATTTTCCTTTTTCTTTCAGCATCATGATGATCATGGCTGTAAATTGTTTTGATACTGATGCAAGCTCAAAAATGTCCGTAGTCAGTAAAGGAATTTGACTTTCAAATTCACGATAGCCAAATGCTTTTTGATAAACAGATTTACCATTTTCTGCAATTAATACAACGCCACTAAAATCCTTTTGCGCAGCAAATATTGAATCCAGCTTTCCCTGTTGAGAAAAGGCGTTGTTCGAAATGATCAATAAAAACAGAAATATATTTTTCATTATATTTTTTTATTCAAGGTGATACTCTTGTTTTATAAGTTTCAAAGCGTCGATGGCTAATTGTCTTTCTCTCAAATTGGCTCGCATATATGCTAAAAAGAGAGATTTAATAGTATAAAGATTTTTTAGAAACATCTTTTTATCTGCAATTCCGATAAATGGAATTGTTATTTTTTGAGGAAGGTCTATTAGGGTGTCTGCGATCTGCAAGTCCTCGATAATGGCCAGTTAGGCGACACTGTCTGACCGATGATGTATCTTATTTAACAGCACAGGATCAATAAGTTTTTCAATATCCTTGTTCATTTGATTTGCAAGATCAACCTGTAATGGTTCATATTCCTTCCTGTTTCGCACTAATACATCATAATTAATGATCATATCCGATACTTTTTGATTTCGGATAAGCCTCAGGCCACCTGAGTTTTTCAATTGTTGCATTGTGCGGTCGTTAGGATAAAAACGCAGGATGTCCCAATAAGGAAAAGAATAAAGCCTGTATACACATGCACCTTCCTGCATGTATTGATCACTGCTTAACAACTGGAATAAAGTATCCAACTCTTTTATACGTTTTTTTCGTAATTCTATTAACCCGTTCAATTGTGCAGTATCGAGCTTTAGATCTTCAACAAAGCTATTTATATAAACTATTTCCCGTTTATTTTCTACAAGATGTTCCCGCTGATTCTCCACAAAGAAACCCAATGTGACAGCAAGGAACAGCATTAAAAACTCCCATAAATAATGGGTCCATTTTTTCCTTTCAGTATGGGAGTGGGAATGTACTTCCATAGAATTTTATTTCAGGTGATATTCTTTCTGTAAAAAAGGGATCAATGTTATAATATAAGAAAGCTGCTTATGCAAAAACTGAATATAATAGCCCAAAGAAATTCTTTCGTTGACCCTCCAGTTATAATATGACCGAAGGGCAGGTAAATTTTTGGAAACGTCTGAGGCATCAATATTTTCAAGATCCCCGATCGTAATTTCCATTAATGTAGTTGGCGCCATGTGGGCTAAAGGAGTAAGATCAATTATAGAAGACACCTGTTCAATTGACTTATTCCACCATGATGAACACCTCTCTTCCTGTCGTTTGATCCCTTCATAACTGTTCTCGTAATTTAAAATACTATCTAATACGCTTGGACTACCGATAAGTCGTAAAGTGCCGGAAGATTGCATTTGCTTAAATGTAGATTGATTGGATACAAAGTAATCGAGGTATCCCAGCTTTAACATATAAAAAATAAACTCCTTTTGAAAAGCATCATCCGGGATATTTTTATTCTTCAAATAAATAAGGCTATCGAGATCGTTGAATCTTTCTTCATTGACTTTAATAGAACGAACTAAAAGACTGCTATCCTCCCGCAGGTTTCTTACTAAACTTTTTATATTGTTCCTTTCTATGCCTTTATTGATCTCGTGTTCCCTTAAGTTTTCTGCAAGAAAACCACAAAACACAGCAAGGAATAACATTATAAACTCCCAGAGATAATGTGTCCATTTTTTTCTTGGTGTATGTGAGTGCTGGTGGACTTCCATAATATTAATTTAAGTGGTGTTCTTCTTTCAAAATTGTAATCAATTCAGTAGCCAACTTTTTTAATGGCATCAAATAACGTTCGGATTGATAACTATATATACTGGATTCAAACTTCAGCCAACCTGTATATTCTTTCATCAATTCAGGATCATTCTTTATTGGAAGATCAGTGAGGCGGAAAACAGAATCCCTTGGTTTTACAATTGGGTCATCCAGCATCTTTTCCGATAAATACATGTCAAAAACTTTAAACTGCAGGTCTTCCATTTTTGAAAATTCAACTTTTGACAAGCTATATTCTTTTTCCAGTTCACGGGTTTTCCTGTCATATTCACTTATTTTATAAGCCAGGTTATTTCCCATTATCCGCAAATTACCTGAACTCTTGAGTTGCTCGATCGTTGTATTGTTAGAGGAAAAATATTCAACATTAGTAACAAATGAACTATAATAATAAAGCATTCCATTGGTCGGGAGTTGCTCATGATGTTCTTTAATTAGTAAGCAAAATGTATCCAGGTTATTTGATACGAACTTAAGACTATGCGATACGCCATTTAACTGGATAGTGTCTTTTTTTAATTCATCATAAAGATTAGCAGCATATATTTTTGCACGTTGATGCTCTACATAATGTTCACGCTGATTTTCTACAAGAAATCCTGCGCTAACTGCAAGAAATAACATAAAGAATTCCCAGAAATAGTGCGTCCATTTTTTTCTTTCAGTGTGAGTGTGATGATGAACTTCCATTATGATTTTATTTACTATTTACTCAACCGCATACTCTTTTTTTATCAGTTTCATTAAGTGATTCGCATTTTCTTCAATGTATCCCAGGAAAAGTAATGATACATCATTAGTCCACTTCTTATTCGCTATGAACAGGTAATACTGGTTAATGATTTGCTTGTCTGTGGTAAGCAATGGTGGATTGCCTTCCGGCATTTGTGCATTATCCCAGATATTCGGCTTAACGATTAAATTTTCCATCAGTATATGGGCATCAAATATTTTTGATATAAGCTCTTCAGGATACAAAACCTGGTTTTCCTGTTCTATTTCCCGATCAAGATAAAAACTACACATTTTATAGTATTGGGAAATGTTGTTATATAATTCTATGTCCTTAAAATACCGCAGGCTACCTGAACTCCGCAACTGTTGCATTGTTGCATCCTGCGTATAAAATTTATGATTAAAGTTTAAAAACAACGTGTAGTAATAGGCGCGGCCTGATCGTTCCTGTATGTCGGCTGAGGTTAATACAGATTTGAGGCTGTCTAATTTACCGCCCTTCCACAATTTGACGGACTTGATAAAACTCACCCGGGCTGTATCTAACTTCAGATCACTGTAAAGTGATTGAGCATATTTTTTTTCCCGCTGGTGTTCAATAAAATGCTCTCGCAGGTTTTCGACAAAAAAACCAAGCGTTACAGCAAGGAAAAGCATAAAGAATTCCCAGAAATAATGTGTCCATTTTTTTCTTTCAGTATGTGTGTGGGCATGTACTTCCATATTAGTCTGTTTATTATTGTCTCCTGTTGGTTAAGATAATAGCTGGTACGGGTACACTCACTTAGTCCAGTTTATATTTATCTTTTATTGCAACAATTAATTTTTTTAATTCGGGGGCTATCACATCTCTTAAAAGTGATTTTGAAAAATTATTTGAAAGTTTTTCATCAACAGCGTAAGAAAGAAACTCATTTATTACCGGTTTACCGGTAGTAAGTAATTTCATTTTCCCAACAGGATAGGAAATAGCGTCCATAATATCAGGTGGTGCGCCCCTCATGGACGAATATTCCTTGGAGTTAAAAATTTTTGCCCGAAGCTCAGTCGGAATTGCCTTTTTTAGTTTGGTTTCTCTTTCAAGATAAAAATTACAGTCATTATAATATAGTGTTATAGCATTGTAAAGTTCCAAGGCATCGAAATACCGCAGGGTGCCGGAACTTCTTAATTGCTGAATAGTGACATCATTGGGTGAGTATGAAAGATCTAAAAAAAGAAAAGCACAGTAATAATATATGGGCGCAGCATTTTTTTGCAAATCCGGCAAGTTCATAAAATAAAACATGCTGTCTATTTTCTTACCCCGCCATTCCTTTACATCTATCACCCTTTTCAACCAGGCCGTATCCTTTTTCAAATCATCATACAGCAGGCGGGCAAATGTATTTTCCCGCTGGTGTTCTATAAAATGTTCTCTTTTGTTTTCTACAAAAAACCCCAGTGTAACAGCGAGGAAGAGCATAAAAAACTCCCAGAAATAATGTGTCCATTTTTTTCCTGAGGTGTGAGCATGGTGATGTACTTCCATAAGTTTTTATTTCAGATGATACTCTTGTTGGATCTCATCGATTAATTTTTCCGCTGCTTCTTTATTATAATTCAGCCAGAAATTATATTTTTTTAACTGTATTTCAAATTGACTTATTTGTGTATAAAGTTTTTCCAGTTCCTTCGGGTCATTATTTAATAATTGCAAGGCGGGCTCATGTTTAAGAATATCCTGGTAATTGTAAGTGTTATAATAGTCTTTTGGGGTAATGTTGTTGAAAGATTCTATATAATCATCGAGATGCAGGAGGTTAAAAAATTCATTTATTGTTTTTTGCAAGGCATCTACCTGCTCTTTTGAGGGCATGAAATCTTTTGCTGCAAAAACTTTCCTTTCATAATAATCCGCCATGCCAACCACAAGTTTTTTGTTTTCGATCAACCGGAGCGAGCCTGAGTTTTTTAATTCGGTAATAGCAGATGTGTTAAAAACAGCCTGGCCAAAATTTCCGGTATAGAGGAGGGTAAAATAATATAATGCGTTACCATTAACTTGCCCTGAGATAGCTTTTCTTAATTCGCTTCTGAGAGAATCTATCCCCAGTACGTACTGAACATTTGATTCCGAATTTTTACTACAGCGAACAGTATCATATTCTAAATTCTCAACAACCTCCTTCATCGATTCTTTTACGCTGCGGCTCTCTATCATATGTTCCCTTTGATTCTCTGCAAGAAATCCACAGAACACGGCAAGGAACAACATTAAAAACTCCCATAGATAGTGTGTCCATTTTTTTCTTTCGGTATGAGAATGTGCATGTACTTCCATAAATCTAATTCAGGTGATATTCTTTTTTTAATAAAGTCACAAGGTTGTATGCCTTTCTTAACAAAATATAATGTTCCATATTTCTAGCCATATTGAGGCCTCTGAAATAATCCAACAAGTTAAAATATTCAAAGATCTCATTGTCACTTCCCTTTTTAATTTGGATGGGCTCACGATTAATTTTTACTGCTGAATCGATATTAAATGGTTGTAATGGCATAGAGTAATATTCAGTATTAAATATCTTATTTTGAAGATAATTTAAGTTTTGCCAGAGGTTATTTGATATTGTCTCCATATCCTTGAGACTGGTACTAATATGAGCGTCGTAATCAATAAGAGAATCAGCTACGGCTGCATTTCTTATCAAACGAAAATTACCTCCATTTTTAAGCTGTGAAATTGTGCGATCATGATATGTAAACTTTTCATACCATCGCATATAACCTGAGTTAATATAAAGCAGTAGTTGATCCCGTTGGCCATCGGGTTTTCTGATCTCTTTTTGAATTGTATCAATCCTTCGAAATTGAAGTTCCCAAAATGCTGTGTCGTTTTTAAGATCTACTATATCGTTTTGAATATCTTCCAACAGGGTTTTCATAAATTGTTTTTCCCGGCGATGTTCTACTAAATGCTCCCGTTGATTCTCTACAAAGAAACCAAGCGTCACTGCCAGGAAAAGCATAAAAAATTCCCACAAATAATGTGTCCATTTTTTTCTCGCAGTATGTGTATGAGCATGTACTTCCATGAAATTATTTTAAGTGATATTTTGTTAAATAAAATCTGATCAGGACAATTGCCTTTTCTTTCAACTTAATTGTTTGCCTGAGCTGGAACCTGCATGCAAAACGATAAACCATTACTTCATTAAAAAAACGATTGAGTAAGTTTTTATCAGTTGAGGCTAAATTCACTTTTCCCGGTTCCGTTCCTTTGGTCCACCCGGTCTCCGTATCCTCCGAATACGAAAAAACAGAATTACGGGTGGCTCTCACTTTTGTTTGCATTTCTTGTAACGAAGTGCTTTCAACTTTTAACAGGTAACGCAAAAGTTGATCATACGAAATAATACTATCCGCATCTTCCTCTTCTAATAAACGCAAGCCCCCCGCATTTTTTAATTGTTGCAAAGTCCTGTCTGTATAGATAAAGTCATCATACCCGATAGTAGCTGAGTAAATATTTCTTATACATACGGGAACGGTATTATTAAGCTTAATTGAATCATAACATAGATACAATCTATCCAGCTGCGCTTCTTTTTTTGAGTACCCTTTTATAACAACAGAAAATTTTGAAGTGTCAGTTTTAAGATCCTCAACGAATGATGTCATATACTGTAAAGGCCTTTTATGTTCTATATAATGTTCCCGTTGATTTTCGACAAAGAAGCCAAGAGTTACTGCCAGGAAAAGCATGAAGAACTCCCAGAAGTAATGGGTCCATTTTTTTCTTGGTGTGTGGGAATGGTGGTGTACTTCCATTATTAGTGCTTATTAAATTGCCGTTCTACAAATTCAAAAGTTGCGGTATAGGCTTTTAGCCAATTGCCATAAAGCAAAAAACTATGCACTTCGTCCGGCAATACCAATTGCTCTACATGCACTCCTTGTTTCCTCAGCATCTCCGCCATATTCACAGATTCGCTGAATGGTACATTGCGGTCATCATCACCATGTATCATCAGCACCGGATTTTTCCAACCTTTTACAAAATATTCCGGCGATGATTCAAATGCTTTTTTGGCAATGGCAGGAAATTTTGCATAATCATACCATGAAGCAAATGTTGGGATCTCTGTATTCCAGTTATGTACTCCATGAATATCTACACCGCAGGCAAAAAGATCAGAAGCCTGTGCCAAACCATGTGCTGTAAGATAACCACCATATGAACCACCCCATAATGCGATCTTGTTTCCATCAACATCAGCACGACCCTTTAAATACTGACCCGCTCCCATCAGATCTTTTACTTCACTGGCACCTGATGCTCCATAGTTCAATGCTTCCCTGAATTCAAAACCATAACCAATACCGCTGCGATAATTTAATGACAATACAACATAACCCTTGCTGGCGAAATATTGATTGAGTGCATAGGCATTGGAATAATACTGGCTGTAATGAAACCCTAAAAGCATTTGTCTTCTTGAACCACCATGTATAAAAATTATGGCAGGATGTTTATCGCCTGGTTTATGATTGGGCGGTAAAAACAGGTCGCCATAAGCATTCATTCCGTCAGTTGCTTTTATTGTAACAAACTGTGGTTGCACTAATGATGAAGGAAAATCATTTGGAAAAAATTCTTTGGCAATATCATTTACTGAATTATTTTTTACAATGGCAGGCCAGGCTGGTTTTGTTGCAGAAGAATGAAAGATCGCAATTCCATCATTAATTATTACAGGGCTCCATTCTATTTCATTTCCTTTTGTCAGTTGTTCTGTTCTGCCATCAACAACCAATAACTTCCAAATGTGCCGGCGATTGATGTCAGCAATATTTGTTGTATAATAGATTGTTTTGCGATCCTCAGAAAGAGTTACATTTTCTATTTCACCATCACCCGGAGTAAGCAGTTTTGTAGCACCTGTACTTATGTTTAATGAATATAAATGTTGCCATCCATCTTTTTCATAGGGAAATATAAGTTGATCGCCGGTACACCACCAAAGTAAATTCTCTTCAACAGGAATATCATTTAAGAATACACTTCCTTTTCCTGCAGATGCTTTCCATAACTCTTTTATTTTGCCCGATTGAATATCGAATGTCCGTATGCTCCATGGATTACCCTCCCGTACCGGAACAAAAGGAATTATATTGTTCATGTTGGGAATACGTATATAAGCCAATTGCTTACTATCTGGTGACCATACAGGATAAGTATCATTATCCATACTGGTTTCAACAAAGCTTACAGTTTTTGTATTCACTTTATATATACCAATAAAAGAATGATCACCCCGGTTACTGGTGAAAGCGATCATTGTTCCATCAGGTGACCAGCGAATTTGCGATTGCCCGCCTCTTGATTGAAAAAGCTTTTCAGGCTTAATTGAAGTATCAATTATTGAGGCCACCCATATTTGACCTGCGGAAGTATATGCGAGCTTTCTGCTGTCGGGAGAGATCTTAAAATTTGAGCCTGCAATGATCTTTTTTGATCCGCTACCATCTTTATTAATGATCCAAACATTTCTTGCTGTAGATGTTTGCAAAAATGCCGGGTTAGCAGGCTCGCCGCTGTTATTGTTTGGATTTCCTCTTACAAAAACTATTTGGTTACCGTCCGGCGTAAATTCAAGACTATTGATATCAACTCCGTCATCACCGCTGTATGCCGTTATTTTTTTTGCATTGAAAGCCGGCGCTTCGGCAACATAGATATTACGGGATCCTTTATCATTGAAGACCCAGGCAATTGCTTTACCATCTATAGAAGATGTAAGTTCTGTTGGAAAAGGAGCGGATAAATAGCTCTCAATTGTTTGACCGTAACCTTTAATTACAAAAAGGATAAAAAGAACAAGGATCTTCTTCATGCTATTGATTTATTTTAAATGATATTCCTCTTTAATTAATGCAAGAGTTTTCGTTGCCTCATTGAAAACTTCCATAATTTTTTATTCAAGTCGATATTCCTTATTCATGGTAGCTAATAAGTTGGTCGCTTGTTGTAATAATTTCCGTGAATCCCGGCGCATCCCTTTGACAACTACTTTTATCGAGTAAACAGAAAAATTTAAATCTGCCAGGTCCTGCTTGTTGAAGGCAAGAAGAGAAGGATTGTCTGTGAGTCGGTGTGAAATATTATTTTCATCCATCATTTTATCAAAAACGAGGGAGTTAAAAACCCGCCTTGCTATTGTGCGGTATTCCTGAACCACCTGCATTTCCTGTTCACCAAAGATCTCGAGATTGCGTACACTTACATCATAATGAGCAATACTGTCTACTACGGCGTGGTTTCGGATCAACCGCAGCCCTCCTGAATTTTTTAATTGCTGCAGGGTCCCATCGTTTGCAGTGAACCTGATGTCCACCAATCGTGCACTATGGATCGCATTAAAATAAATACTGCTTCCGTAGGTTGCAAAATTGGGTAAGTTGATCAATAGAGTTAATGAATCAAGACGTTGCATTTTCTCATCTCTTTTCTCAATGATCGAATTCAATTGAGTAATGTCTGCCTTTACATCATTCACCAGTGATCTTATAAATTGTTTTTCCCTGTCTTTTTCAATTTTATGTTCTAAAGCGTATTCGGCGAGAAAACCACAAAATACTGCAAGAAACAACATTAAGAATTCCCAGAAATAATGTGTCCATTTTTTCCTGCCCCGATGGTTATCGGGGTCGGAGGTATGTGCATGATGATGGACTTCCATATTTTAATCTTTTTTAAAATAACTATAAAGGAATGCAGCAGCGAATCCTACAATTATATAAATGATCATCCGGATCATCCGGCCTTTGTTTTCGGGGCTCATATAAAATGATTTACTTGTAATATAGTGAAAGAAATAAATTTTTATTTATTAAACCCGGGACCTTTTAAAGTCATCCCGCTTTTTGTACCAATATGTTTTCCGTTTTCAATTACCAACTGTCCATTTACCAACACAAAATGAAATCCCGCAGAAAATTGGTGTGGTTGTTCAAAGGTTGCTTTGTCTGCTATTTCATTAAGATCAAAGATCACAATATCAGCTGCCATTCCTTCTTTTATCAACCCACGATCTTTTAACTGAAATTTCTGAGCAGCAAGTGATGTCATTCTTCTTATCATTTCTTCCAGTGAAACCAATTTTTCATCTCTTACATATTTTGCCAGCACTCTTGCATTGGTGCCATAGGCTCTTGGATGTGGCATACCTCTTCCGTAAACCACTACTCCCCCGTCAGCGCCGATCATATCAAAAGGATATTTCATAAAAAAGCGAACATCATCTTCATTCATACTATGATAAACCATTTGTGCGCCGCCTGCCACCATCATATCTAAAATTGTTTCCGCTTCATATTTCATTTTTGCTTTTCTTCCTTTCAGCTTATTTATCTCAGTAATGTTTTTTCCATTGAGTGTTGTGTCCGCGCTATGGTAAGCAACATAGGCATAGCTGTAATTTTTATACTTGTATTTATCCTGCATCTCCAGCATTTCTTTGATGATCTGTTTATGCATTTGTTCATCACCGATCCTTTTCTTCAATGAATCCTGTCCTCCGGCTAATGCCCAATCAGGCAAGCGAATACCAAGATTGGTGCTGCTTGCCGAATAAGGATATTGGTCAATGGTTACATCATATCCTTCTTTTCTTGCCGCTTCTATCAATGGAAGTGTTTCTTTGCTTCTTCCCCAATTAGCAGGACCGCTTACTTTGAAGTGAGAAATTTCAACAGGCATATTTGCAGCCTTACCAATGTTTATTGCTTCATTAATTGCATCCTTCACACCATTTTCTTCATTACGAATATGCGATGCATACACCCCATTGTAATTTGCTGCAGATTTAGCAAGTCCGATTACCTCTTCTGTATTGCTATACATTCCCGGTAAATAAATAAGGCCGGTCGACAAACCAACGGCTCCATCCTTCATTGCCTGTGCTACCAATTCCTCCATTTTCTTTTGCTCATCTGCTGTTGCGAGGCGATTGTCTAAACCCATTGCCTGTCTTCTTACGGTGTTGTGACCAACCAACGAAGCAACATTGATAGAAGTTTTCATGCTATCGATGCGCCAGAAAAAATTTTTCAGATCGTCAGCGGAGCCGCCGCAATTACCCGTGATCACAGTAGTGACGCCATCATATATATAATTATCGGCAGTTGGGTTTTCAAAAACGCCGTTTTCGATATGTGCATGCACATCAATAAAACCTGGAGCAACGATCAATCCTTTTGCATTAATAACTTTTGTTGCTTTTGCATCTTTCGTTTTACCAACGTAAACGATCTTTCCGTCCTTAATTGCCACATCACCATAAAACCAACTGTTGCCGGTGCCGTCAATAATTTTGCCGTTAAGAATAAGCACATCATATTGCTGTGCCAATGCTGTTTGAGATAATAAGAGGAGAATAAATATATTTTTCATTTTAAATGATATTTTTTTTTATTGATGAGATCAGGTCTGTCAGATCGAGAATTTGAATATCCTTCGTAAGATCCTGGACAAGAGAAACCATGTATTGTTTTTCCCTTTGGTGAATGGGCATGTACTTCCATTTTAATTCATTATAGATGATATTGATGTTTCAGTAATTCGATCAGTTTTTCTGCTTTTTCTTTTAATGCCACTCCTCTTTGTGTATTTCCCATACTACTCAATGATAAATATTGTATCTGGAATGTAACATTATTAATAACAGTGGGGTTCTCAGTTATTAATTGAGGGTTAGTTGTCGGTTTTACAAATTTATAATCCGGGCTGAAGACTTTGTAAAGCTGATCCGCATTGAAAACAGTTCCTCCTATTTCGCGAAAGGTGGTTTTTATTCTTGTGTCAGATTCGTCCCACTCCCTCAATTCTTTAACGGCTGCATCATATGCTAATATTTCGTTGATGATATTTTCATTTTTTATTAACCGCAGGTTACCGGCATTTTTTAATTGCTGCATTGTTCCATCGGTACTCACAAAAGGCTGCCCAAAAAAAACATGCCGGGCAAAAAAATAAGTTTCATTTCCAAATTGTTTGTGCTTATCAGTGCTTAGCAATAGCACTAATGAGTCCATCATACTTCTTTTCTCTCTTCTTAAATTAATATAGGTCTCAAGATGGGCAGTATCTGTTTTCAGATCCTGGATCAATGATTCAACATATTTTTGTTCCCGCTGATGTTCTATTACATGTTCTAATTGGTATTCTGCTAAAAAACCACAAAACACAGCAAGAAACAACATTAAAAACTCCCAAAGATAATGGGTCCATTTTTTTCTTGGCGTATGTGAGTGTGCATGTACTTCCATTAATAAAAATTATCTGCCAGGCAGTGTATTTAAAAATTCCATTGCTTTTTTACAAACCAATTTTGAGCCTTCTGCGCTTCGATTTTCATTAAAAGAAGGAATACCCGCATCTAAAATATCAAGTAGTGTTCGATCCTTTATAAATGGTTTCACTTTATCATTTACCGAGGCGAGTATCATTACCTTTTTCTTGCTCAGCAAAAGCATAAAAATATAAGGCTTTTTTGCACTGCCCATTACAAATTGGTTTGCCAGGTTAGTGGCATATTGTTCAGTTGAAATATCAACGGTGTCTGTCGAAATAAGAACGACCCGGCCTGAACTTCGCTTGTATTGCTGCAACATGCTGTCAAGGCTGGTTATTTCTTTAGTAGTAAATATTTTTTCGTGATCCAGTACAAGTTTTTTTTGCTGTGCGGTAACGGCAATAAAAAAAAGTAACGCAGCGAATAAAGCAGGGAGTTTTTTCATTGCTGTTTATTTCAAATGATTCTCTTATTTAAGATATGTAAAAAGTTAATAGCCGATTCAACATTTTGGCTTTAAGTTAAGAAACCCGTATCGAAAGCTGATAGCTTCTTTCATTCCAGGTGATATTCTTCTTTCAATAAACCCAATAACCTGTCAGCTCTTTTAGCCAGCTTTCATAATATCCAATTATAATTCCCTCCCAACAGGGTATAATAAATAGCGGTCATCATAAAATTTTGTTTTGCTGTAAAACCAGGTAAGGATCGCATTTTGATCATTTGCAAAAGCTTTATCTGTTGCTTTCTTTTCTTCAAATTCTTTTTGCAGTGCAGGTGATTCTTCCAGCATTTTTTTTGCCATTGGCTCCATTATATATGCTTCAATATATTCAGTGCGTTGAAAAATGGAGTGAAAAAATCCCCAGCTGAAATAAGAATCTTTTGAAGCAGGTTCCAGTAACAACATGGCCAGATCACCCAAAGGCTGATCAGTGGAAATATAGACAGAGCCTACAGGGAATAATTGTTTCCGGGTTTCAGATGATGTTGTTCCGGTTACCTGTATATGACCTTCAAAAGGTTGTAATATATGATTATCGTCTTCAAATATATGGTTGGTGATCCGGTACATCTCCACAGTTACTTCGCGGGATTCCTTCAGCATCTCCATTTTTATACCGTGTATTTTTAATCGTTCAATTACATCAATGCAGGATGCAGGGACCCAATAGCCTTTTGGGCGGGTGATAGAATCAATGCCTTGTGTTGATTTGTAATCAGGAACTGTTTTCGTTTCCGGTTTGCCCAGCCATTCTACGTAATCTGAATTGGTAACAGGCGATTTTCGGATCACAGCTGCTATTCCCAAAAGGTGCATGCTATCAGGAACGCCGGCATTTGCATCAACTTCTTTCTTAGCAGTTCTCGAATCAAAGCTTACTTCATTTTGAACTTGTGGAATTTTCCATCCCGTGGGAATTTTTGCTATTCTTTTGGCTTTATCCTTTTGTGTAATTTCTTTTAATGTTTGTCCTGATGCTGCCAACAGTTTCAATGTGCTTTCAAGTAATATATATGTACCCAACACCCTTTGTTTGTAGGGTTTTAAAGAATGATTTTCCACTAATATAGTTGCGAGATGCCGCAGGTCGCCATAACTATCTGAAAACCTCGGGCCGCCAAATGTTACAAGATTTCCCTGCGAAAAATCCCGATCGTTATACGCATTCATTAAAGGCCCCGGGATATGCCCGTTGGCAGTTAGATCTTTATCAACAAAAATTTTATGTGTGTGTTCCAGCCAGTCCCGGATGCCGTGGGAATATCCTTGCTTTCCAATGCCACCGTAGGTGACATCATACTGGTAATCGGCGCCATCTGTTACATGAATATCCATATACAAAACGGGGTCATACTCATTGATGACTTTTATAACCGACCTTATTTCTTTGGTATCAAGTTTAGCATAATCCCTGTTCAGGTTTAAGTTTTGTGCATTGGTTCTCCAACCTTGATTTTGTGGTCCACGCTGATTGGGCCTGTTGTAGGCAGAAGAATGTTCATGTGCATCCACACTCAAAATTGGAATGAACAGGAAATTTACTTTATCCAGCAATGATTTCTTATTGCCAAAAGCAATATCACGGAGTAACATCATACCTGCATCTTTACCATCAATTTCTCCTGAGTGAATGCCGGCTTGTGCAAGCAGCAATGGCCTGGCAGATCTTTTTAGTGCAGCGGCTGTTGTATTTTTTTCGGCAGAAGCAATGATCATAAATATATCCCGTCCTTCTACACTTTTACCAATGGAAACCATCGTCAGCATTGGAGAAGCATCCGCTAATTTTTTAAACCAGCTTAAGGTTTCTTTATAACCGGGTGTGGTTACAAAGCCAGATTTTTCTGCTGCTGTTATCCAGGGATCATTTGTTTTGGCAATTAACGATTCACTTTTCCCATGCCATTCAATTACAGGCGGAAGAATGGATTGTGCGGTTGATGATAACACCACCAGAGAACAAAATGCATAAATTGCTAATCGTATTCTATTTGCGTTGGACATGTTTTGGTTTTATAGCTTTTCTTTTGAAGGAAGGAATAGTGATATTATTTTATTCAACTTTTTTCAATTCTCCTTTTTGACCCATGTTTAAAAACCAAACTCTGGTCACTTTACCATTACTATCTGTTTCAAACTCTATTTGCCTGTCGGTGCCATCGCCATAAAAAAACTTTGTTGTGGATTCAGGTTTTAATTCAATATCAGGTATGCCATTACGATGCCTGTAAAGTTTTCCATCATTTTTTATGAACTGCATGGTAACACCACCAAAATATTTACCAACATAATTAACAAGTATTGCCGTATCGATCTTTACTTCCTTGTGTTCATAAGGCATTACAAGATCTTCATCATCCAGGATGGATTCAACAGCTGCACGGAAAAACGGCAGGTTTGATTCAGCATTGGAAAGTATAATAACCGTTCTTTCGATCTCGGGCCATCTTAATATCATTGTACGATAACCGGGCCAGCTACCTGTATGAGAAATAACCTTTCCTTTTTCTGACTTTGGTTGTACACTTACTCCAAAACCATAAAAAGAAGTTGAATCAGTTGGGGAAGTTCGAACTAAGGGGGAAAGCATTTCATCGAGTGTTGCTTTGCTTACCAGTTTATTTGAATATAAAGCCCTGTCCCATTTAAAGAGATCGCCGATCGTAGAATTCACGCAGCCATCGCCTACAATACCATCAAGATAATAAACCATATCGTA
>Ga0207686_10001145_pt1 | contig 15310 bp, 14 predicted proteins | sample KBSM24metaG_FD_184396 | JGI IMG/M metagenome (GOLD analysis project Ga0207686, IMG submission 184396) | Miscanthus rhizosphere microbial communities from Kellogg Biological Station, Michigan, USA - KBS M2-4 metaG (SPAdes) (version 2) | ecosystem: Host-associated > Plants > Roots > Rhizosphere >...
GTCGTACCACGTTTTGGACTGCGGCGATGCCAATCGCCGCTTTCTACGCGGCGGCAGGGCCGCCGCGCCGCAGCTCTGCTGCGGCGTTGGAAAGCGGCAACTTGCGTTGCCGCACTCCAAAGAGAGCGACGATCGTCAGCCCCGACACGATCGCTCCGTACTTGAACGTCCAGGGGTCGTACCACACGCGCACATCGAGCTCGCCGGGCGGCACCGCGAATCCGAGGAACGCGCCGTTCACGCGGATCGGCTCGACGCGCGCGCCGTTGCGCTCGACCTTCCAGCCCGGCCACCAGGGGATGCTGCTGACGATCAGCGAATAGCGCGGCGCTTTCACGTGCAGCCGGTACTGAGTCGGCTTGGCCTCGAGGATCTCCGAGGTCGCGATCGGCGCGGTGGGCGGACGCGCTCGGAAAAAGTCGTCGTGCATCTGCCGGTTCTCGAGCTCCAGCTTGTCCAGCAGCGCCGTGTCCGACCACTCGTCGAGCGTGCGCAGGCGCCGGTAGTACGAGTCGTCGTTGAAGTCGATGATCACGTTGCGCACCGGAAAGAATCGCGGCAGGACGTCGTGGTTCTCGAAGATGCGGCCGTCGCGGCCGTCGTAGATGAGCTCATAGCGCGGCCCGGGCAGCTCGCCCATCCACGGCGTCATCACGTAGCGGACATTGAGGTAGTCGAGAAAACGGGTCTGGTAATCGGTCCAGCGCGCGAAGTAGTCGTCGGAGTCATAAGACGTGACGAGCCGCAGGACGCCGATGTAGCGGCCGTTGGCCATCGGGTCGTGCGGCCGGATGTCCTCATAGCCGTAGACGCCGTTGAGGTTCGGGAAAAACGCCGGACCGGCGCCGACCATGCGCGACGGCTGATTCGGCGGCGCATTCGCGAGCAGCGAGTCCATCTTCTGCAGGATCGGGATTCGCGGATACATCCATTTCTCGGAGATCGTCGGATTCCAGTCGCGATCGATCTTCCACAGCTCGGCGATCACGGCGACGAGGAGCAGCATCAGCACGAGATCGCGTTTGCGCGCGAATGCGGCGATCACGGCGAGAACGAGGACGATCATGCTCGGGAACATCGCCAGCAGCGCGGTGTCGCGGCGATACGCATTCGCGAAATCCGCCGTCGCGAAAAGATAGAGAAGGAGCGCGCTCGCGGCGGCGATGCCGGTCAAGACGGCCACGCGTTTGCCGCGCTCGATCAGGTCGACCATCGCCGCGGTCTGCACCGCGAGCAGGAGCGCGAGCAGAAGCCGCAGCCGCGCATTGGCGGCGAGGCGGAAGACGAAGTGAAACACCTCGCGCACGCCGGGCCACGACATCACGATGCCGAGGACGAGGAGGGTGGCGAGGACGAAGAAGAATTCGCGCGAGCGCCACGCGCGCGTGGCGATGACGTTCGCCAGAATCGCGAACCATGCCGCGACGCCGAGGAAGCCGGCGAACGCGGTGATCGACTCGGGATGCGCCGGCCCCCACACCGCTTCATGCGGAATCTCGCCGAAAAAGTGCGGCTGTACCATCGCGATGAACGAGGGAAAGTCGGAGAACGGCACGAGCACGCCCGGCGGATTCGCCTGCAGCTCCTGATACCGCTTCGACTTCGTCAACGCCTCCGCGAACGGAGCGAGGAGCGGAGCGGCGAGCAGCGCCGCGACCGCGAGGGCGGCGCCGAGCGTCACCCAAAAACGTTTCACGTTGACCGTTGACCGTTCAACGAACGCGATCCACAACGCATACAGCAGCGCCAGAAAAAACGTATGCGCCGCCGTTTCCGGATGTCCGCCGAAGAGCAGCGCCGCCCACACCACCGCCGCGGCGACGAAGCGTTTGTACGTGATCTTCTCGGCGAGCAGATCGACCATGTACAGCACGGCCGGCAGCAGGCACGCCGAGGTGATGAGCGGGAAGTGCAGCCAGACGATGATGAACGTCGAGAACCCGAACGCCACCGCGCCGATCGTGCTCGCCAGCTCCGAGTAGCCGCGCCGCCGGCAGAAGAGATAGGTGAACGTCAGCGCGGCGAGGATCTTCATCGCCGCCTCCGCGGTCATCGCGTGCGCGAGCGAGAGCGGCAGCGCGAGGATGCGCAGCGGCGAGAGCGCGGAGCTCTGCGGGTTCGCGAGCAGCGGATACCCCGACGCCGAGAGATCGTTCCACAGCGGCGGCGTCAGCGAGCGCCAGGCCTCCCGCACCTGGTTCGCCCACGGCACGATCTGCAGGACGATGTCGTTCATCATCCCGTTCGACGAGTGGTGATCGCGCACGATGTGTGCCCACGGCGGGAGCGTCTTCAGAAAATCGACCGGCAGGTTGACGTAGTCCTGCGTCAGCGGCAGGTAGAGGAACACGAAGACGATCGCGTAGAAAAAGACCGCCACGCGGATGGGTATAGACGGCAGACGGCGGATGGCAGACGGCGGAAGCTGATCGGTTTCTTCCGCGATCTGCGATCTGCGATCTGCCATCTGACTCGCGCGCCGCGCAAACCACACCGCGGCCGCGTAAACGACGCCGACGAACAGCCAGGTCGGGTTAAACACGGGCGCGGATGATAGCGGCTACGGCAACGGTCAACAACGAAACTGCCACTCCGCCCCAGAACGACATCGGCACGAAGCGCACGCGCACGACGCCGCTGCCGGGCGGCACGGTGAAACCGAGGAACGCGCCGTGGACGAGCCGCGGCCGAAGTGATCGGCCGTTGTGCGTGACGCGCCATCCAGGCCAGAACGCGACGCTGCTGGCCACGAGCGTCTCCCGCGGCACGGCCACGCGCAGCTCGTACGCGTCGCCGCGCGCTTTGGTGATCACGACCTGGCCGTCGTGGGTCCAGAAGCGCGGCATCGCGCGCGTGTTTTCGTACACCCGTCCGTCGGCGCCGTCGTACGTGAGACGGAATCGCGCGCGGTCCGCGAGATCGACGCCGGGATCGGTGAGCACCCACCGGACGTTGAGGAAGTCGAGCAGCGCCGAATCGGGATCGTTCCACTTTTCGTAATACGCCTTCGGGTCCCAGTTCCGCGTCGCGCGCAGCAGGCGCAGGTAGCGGGCGTTGCTCATCGGATCGTGGACGCGGACGTCCTCGAGTCCGAAGACCGCGTTCGTGTTCGGAAAGAGCGGCGGCCCGATTCCTGCGATGCGATACGGCTCGCTCGTGCGGCGCTCGAGCAGCGCGTTGACGAGCGGCGTGCGCGGATAAAGATCCGTTCCGCGCGTCGTCGGGTTCCAGTTCTCCGAGGTCGCCCAAAGCTCGCCATAGATCGCGAGCGCGAGCAGCGGCACGACAAACGCGCGCTTGCGCAGCATCGACGCGACGGCGATCACGAACACGCTCGGAATGACGGTGACGATCGCGAAGTGCCTCGCTGCGTCGTTCGGGAAGTTCGTCTTCAGCATGACGTACGCGATCGCCGCGGCCGCGCCGGCAATCGCGGCCACGAGCGGCACCGCGTTCTCGCTGCGGACGTAGTGCACGAGCGCCGCCGCCTGAATCGCGAGCAGAAACGAGAACTGCATCCGCAGCCGCGCGTTCAGCGCCATCGAGAAGAGCGCGCGAAACGGCGCGCTGACGATCGGTACATCCGCAAGGACAAGAAAGAGAACTGCCGTCGCGACGATGAAGAACGTCTCTTTCTCGCGAAAACGCCGCTGCATGATCGCGCGCACGAGCAAACCAAACCACGCGCCGATACCGAGGATCCCGCAGAATCCCGATACCGCCTCGGTGACCGCCGGTCCCCAGAACCGCCCCGGATGCTCGCCGTAAATGCGCGGATGCACGAGCAGCGCGAGCGAGGGAAAGTCGGAGAACGGCGTCGCGTCCGCATGCGACTCGCGTTGCAGATCTTCGTAACGCGACGTTTGAGGCACGGCCTCGAGAAACGGCGCGAGGATCGGCGCGGCCAGGAGGATCGAGACGATCGCGGCGGCGGCGAGACGGCGCCACGCATGCGGTGCCGTGAAGAGCGCATACGCGGCCGCGAAAAACGCGATGTGCGCGACGGACTCCGGATGCCCCTGCGAGAGCAGCAACGGCCCGAGCGACGCGGCGAACATGAAGCGCGCGAACGTCCGTTTCTCGGCGAGGAGGTCGATCGCGTACAGCACCGCCGGCAGAAACGCGCCCGCGGCGCCGATCGGATAGTGCAGCCAGCTCAGGATGAACGTGCCGAAGCCGAACGAGATCGCGCCGATCACGCTCGGCAGCACGTCGTACCGCCTCCTGCAATAGAGAAAGGTGAACGTCAGGGCGATGAGGATCTTCATCGCCGCCTCGGCGGTGAGCGCGTACGCGAGCGGTAGCGGAATCGCGGCGATGCGCAACGGCGAGAGCGCGGCGCTCTGCATGTTCGCCAGCAGCGGCATCCCGCATCCGGCGAGCTCGTTCCAGAGCGGCACGCGCAGCGCGCGCCACTGCTCGCGCACCTGATGCGCCCACGGCCCGAGCTCGAACATCACGTCCTGCAGCTCGTAGTTCGAGACCTGGTACTTATCGAACCCCGTCACCTGCCACGGCGGAATCAGCTTCAGCACATCCGGCGCGACGTTCGTGTACGGCCCGGTCATCGGCCGGAAGAGAAACGCCAGCACGAGCGCGTAGAACAGCGCCGCGACGCGCCACGGCAGATCGACTCGCGCCCGCCGCGCCAGCGCCACCGCGGCGGCGTAGAGCGCGGCCACGTAGATGAACGTTGGATTCATTGGGTTACCCGGTTGCCCGGTTGCCCGGTTGCCCGGCCAAGGGGCGATCTCGCCGGGCAACCGGGTAACCGGGTGACCGGGCAACCGCTCACAGTTTTCTCCACAGACGCTGCGCGCGTTCGAACGCGTCCGCCGGATCGCCTTCGACGATCTCGCGCACGACGCGCGCGAGCTCGTCCGCGTGCGGGGCGATGTTCGCGCGGTTCGCGTCGATCACCGGCTTCCACACCGACGCTTCGCTGCCCGCGAGCCGGAGAAACGTCGTCAGGCCGCTGCCGGCGAAGCGGAGCATGTCTTCGTGCTCGCCGAGGTATGCGGCCAGGGCGGTGGAGAGAATCTGCGGCAGGTGGCTCGTCAGCGCGACGGCGCGATCGTGCTCGTCCGCGTCGACGAGCTCGGGAATCGCGCCGCAGTCGCGCACGAGTTGCTCGACGTCGTCGTCGCGCGCGTCGAGAAACCAGCGCTTTCCTTCGAACAGATCGCCGCGCGCCGCGGCGAGCCCGCGCTCGTGCGAGCCGGCCATCGGATGTCCGGCCACGAAGCGCGTACGCGCCGCCTCGCGCAGCGGCCGCATGACGCTGCAGACCGTGGTTACGAGCGGCCCGTCGATGTCGCGCAGCATCGCCACCGCGAGATCGACGCTCGTCGCGAGAAGGACGGTCTCGTCATCGGCGATCGCGTCCGCGCGCTCATCCGCGGCTTCACGTTGACGCGCTTCATCAATATTGACGTGAGGGTCAATATATCGAATGTGCCGCCCGTGCCGGCGAAGAGCGATGCCGGCGGAACCGCCGATGAGGCCGAGACCAACAATGAGTGTCATCCTGAGCCGCGAAGACGGCGAAGGATCCTCCGCCGGCAGACCGAGAAGCGTTCTGGCGCCGGGGGTCCTTCGCTTCGCTCAGGATGACACAACAAAATCACCGCGACATCAGGATCAGCGTACGGTCGACGACCTGCGAGGTCGTGACGTCAAAGTACGGCCGCTGCACCGTCACCCGCGGGCGGTTCGGGCGGGGCTGGATGTCCGCCGCCTTGTACATGCCGGTGGCCTTGGAGACGTCGGTCGGCAGGTTCATCTTCTTCAGCAGTTCCTCGATGGCCCGGGCATCCCCGGCGAGGTCGCCGGTGCGGTAGTACGCGGGCGGCTTCGCGGCGCTGAGGTTGTTCGTCGCGTCGGGGGCCACGCCGTTATAGCCGTACTCCTTCGCGTAATACTCGGCCACCTGTTCGATCGGCGCGTCGGTGTCGTAGATCGCGGTCGGAGGCGGCTCTCCGTTCGGATTGAGGACTTTGTGGGCCTGCTTGGTGGTCTCGGTCAGTTGCCCGAGGTAGCGCGCGCCGGGATACACCACAAAGCTGAACGCCTCGGGCTCGGTGTACTCCTCCTCGCCTTTGCATCCGGTGAACATCAGCGCCGCGGCGAAGAGCGCGGCCAGTACGGCACGGTATCGATTCGACAACGGGATCTCCTTCAACAACGGTTTTCGAGCGCGCATTATACGGAGCGCGCGTCGCCGGCGTCGCCGAGGTACTCGAAGATGCTCTGGCCGGCGACCTCTTCGAAGCGCTGCGCGTATGACTTGATCGCCCCCGCCGGCTCGTCGAGAAAGATGCGCTCGACCCGGAACAGCGGCACGAACATGCTGATCATCTCGATGTCCTGCTCCTCCGCGCGCGCGATCTGGTGGATCCAGTCCTCGAAGGAGTCGAGGTTGATCGCCCGCATCGTCACGCCCGCCGGCGAGAGCGCCCGCAGCAGCCCGAAGAACTTCTCCTTCGGGTTGACGAGGTTGACGATGACCAGCGACTGCGGCTCGAAGCCCTCGATCATTTCAGTTTCTCGCTCAATTCAATCAGCACGCCGTTTCCCGAAGAGGGATGAAGAAACGCCACCCGGCAGCCGTGCGCTCCCGGCACGCCCGTTTCGTTGATCAGGCGGAACCCCGCCGCGCGAAGGCGCTCGAGATGCGCGTCGATGTCGTCGACGCGGAGGCAGATGTGATGGATCCCCTCGCCGCGTTTCTCGATGAACTTCGCCACCGGCGAGCCGGCGCTCGTCGGCTCGAGCAGCTCGAGATGCGAGTCGCCGACCGCCAGAAACGCCGTCTTCACACCCTGCGTCTCGACGACCTCCACGTGATCGATCGTCAGGCCGAGGGCCTCGTAAATCTTCGCCGCGTCGAGCGAGCGGACCGCGATGCCGATGTGATCGAGTGTTGGCTTCGTCATTTCTGAGTCTTCGAGTCCTGAGTCCTGAGTCCTGAGTCCTGAGCTGCTTTCTCAGGACTCAGCACTCAGCACTCAGCACTTCAAACTCCCCGCACTTCGGCTCCCCAGATGTGTTTGTGCAGTTGTGTTTGAAAGCGCGCCGGCACGTGGTCGGCGAGCATCCATTCGGCGAGCGACTTCATGTCCATGGTCCCCCACACCGGCGAGAGAAGAACGGTCCAGCGATCGAGTTTGCGCTCTTCGATCACCCGCCGCGCCCAATCGTAGTCCGTGCGGTCGGCGATCACGAACTTGATCTCGTCGTGCGCGCGCAGGTGCTCGAGGTTTTCCCAGCGGTTCTTCTCCGCCTCGCCCGAGCCCGGGCATTTGATGTCGAGGATGATCTTCGCGCGCGGATCGACCGGCGTGACGTCGATCGAGCCGGACGTTTCGATCAGCACCTCCAGCCCGTCGTCGCAGAGGCGTTTGATCAGATCGAACGACTCCGCCTGCGCCAGCGGCTCGCCGCCCGTCACCTCGACGAGATTGCAGCCGTAGCTCTTCACGCGTTCCGCGATCTCGTCGATCGACATCCGCTCGCCGCCGGTGAACGTGTACTCCGAGTCGCACCAGACGCAGCGGAGATTGCATCCCGTGAGGCGCACGAACACGCACGGCCGGCCGGCGTGGGACGACTCTCCCTGGATGCTGTAGAAGATCTCAGTAACGCGCATCATGCAGTTTATGCCGTACCAGAGATCCCGCGTCTTCGCGCGGGATAAAATTAGAGAACCGCATAGGTCGTCGGATCAGGAACGCCCGCCTCTTCGAAACCCTTCCGGCGGAGGATGCACGAGTCGCAGTGGCCGCACGCGCGTCCCTTCGGGTCGGGGTCGTAGCACGAATGGGTCATCGCGTAGTCGACGCCGAGGGCGATGCCGCTGCGGATGATGTCCGCTTTGGTCAGTTGCAACAGCGGCGCGACGAGCTTCGGCTCATGGTGCTCCTCGCCGCTGCGCGTCCCCTTCCAGATCACCTTCTGAAACGCGTCGATGAACTCGGGGCGGCAGTCGGGATAGCCGCTGTAGTCGAGCGCGTTCACGCCGATCCAGATCTCCCCGGCATTGCGCGCCTCCGCGTATCCGAGGGCGAGCGCGAGGAAGATCGTGTTCCGCGCGGGGACGTAGGTGACCGGGATGCCCGGCGCGCCGGAGGAGTCCTTTGGCACTTCGATGTCGCTGGTGAGCGCGCTGGCGCCGAACACGCGCAGATCGATCGGCATGATGACGTGCTCCGCGACGCCCATCGCATCGGCGACGCGCCTCGCGGCCTCGAGCTCGATGCGGTGGCGCTGGCCGTAGACGATCGAGAGGGCGAGACACTCGCGCCGGTCGCGCTTGGCCATGGCCAGCACGGTCGCGGAATCCAAACCTCCGCTCAGCAGGATGACTGCCCTCATTCGTGGGCTATGCTACCCCGCTATGGCTGACTACTCCGTGTACGAACTTCTCAACAAGAAACGCCGCGGCGGACCGCTCGACGCGCGCGAGATCGAGTTCTTCATCGACGGCTTCACGCGCGGCGCGATTCCCGAGTACCAGATCTCGGCGCTGCTGATGGCGGTCGCGATCAACGGCATGACCGCCGCGGAGATGGCGACGCTGACGCAGGCGATGCTGCGCTCGGGCGAGCAGTGGCATCTGCGCGACAGCTACGACTTCATCGCCGACAAGCACTCCACCGGCGGCGTGGGCGACAAAGTCTCGCTCGTACTCTCGCCGTGGGTCGCGGCATGCGGCATCAGGATCGGCATGCTCTCCGGGCGCGGCCTCGGGCACACCGGCGGCACGCTCGACAAGCTCGAGGCCATCCCCGGCTTCAACGCGCGGCTCTCGCGCGCGCAGTTCGAGCAGTCGGTCGCGGACGCCGGCTGCGTGATCTCGACTTCGACCGAGGGGATCGCGCCGGCTGATAAGAAAATCTATGCGCTGCGCGACGTCACCGGCACGGTGGAATCGCTGCCGCTCATCACCGCGTCGATCATGTCGAAGAAGCTGGCCATGGGCGCGTCCGCGCTCATCCTCGACGTGAAGACCGGCAGCGGCGCGTTCATGCGCAACTACCAGGACTCGAAGGCGCTGGCGCAGAGCCTCGTCGCCGCCGCCGCCGGATCGGGCACGCGCGTCGAGGCGCTCATCACCGACATGGACCGCCCCCTCGGCATCGCCGCCGGCAACGCGAACGAGATCATCGAGACGATCGAGTGCGTCAAAGGAAAAGGACCGGACGACGTGATGGAAGTGACGCGCGCGCAAGCGGTGCGCATTCTCGTGATGTCGGGCCGCTTCGACGACACCTCCGCAAACGCCGCGCTCGATGACGCGCTCACGTCCGGCCGCGCGGTCGAACAGACGCGCAAGTGGATCGCCGCGCAGGGCGGCAACCCCGCCATCGTCGACGACTACTCGCTGCTCCCGCAGCCGCGGTCGGTCATCGAAGTGAAAGCGCCGCGGAGCGGCTACATCACTCACATCGACACCTATCAGGCCGGCATGTTCACGGTGGACCTCGGCGCGGGCCGCAAGAAGGCGGACGACGTGATCGACTACGCCGCGGGCGTCATGTTCGACCGGCGGACCGGGGATGAGGTGCGCGCGGGGGAGACCATCGCGCGAATTCAGTTGGGGACAGGGTCGCGCAACGCTTCGGACCTCACGGCGCGTTTCCTGTCGTTCGTTACGTTCGGAGACGAGCGGCCGGCGGAACGGCCGCTGGTGCACGAGCACCTCATGTGATTACGATAACTGTTCGTGCTCAGAAGTTTGTCTCTCCTCGGATTCCTCGTTCTCGTCTTTCCTGCATTCGCCGCCGGACCGAGACGCCGCGCGATTGCGCATCCCGCCCCGCCGCTCACGCGTGAACGAGTGACGGAGTTGTCGGTGAAGATCGCCGAGCGCGTCGTGATTCCTCCGTTCGAGCCGCGGCTGCACTGGGAGAACGTGCCGTATCTCGACGGAACGCTGCTGGTCGCGGAACAGATGGAGCGCCGGTCGCCCGGCTCCGGCGCGGCGCTGATCGAGCGTGTGGCCGCGGTGATTCTCGGGAGCGGCGACAACGTCAACAGCATCTACTGGGGCGACGGAACCGCGTTCTCGCAAGTGGTCATGGATCTCTACCGCCTAACGCCCGAAGGCGATCCGCGACGCGACGCGCTCCTCGGCACACTCGGCGGATCGATGGCGTTCGCCGAGCACGCCGTCCGCGTTTCGCCGGACTTCGGTTCCCCGCGCGAGCCGTGGTGGGTCGAAGGGGGTTTCGGGACGCGGTACTGGCAGGACGACATGTACATGGTCATTCCGTGGCTGGCGATGAACGGCTCGACGCGGGATGGGCTGCCGGGAAACACGCGCGCGCGCGATCTCGCCTACGAGTGGATCGAGTCGTACGTCTACGATCACCGCCCGGCCTCGAGCGATCCGCGGCAACGCGCGGTGCCCGCGGCGCGCGAGCGAAACGGATTTCTTCTTTGGGATCCCGATCACAGTCTCTTTCAGCACGCGCCGGAAACGATCGGCTCGGACGAGTTCTGGGGACGCGGCAACGGCTGGGCGGTGATGGGCCTCGCGCGAGCCGCGAAATATCTCGATTCTCCTTACGGAGGCGGCCGGTACGCGGCGGTCGTCGATGCGACGCAGATCCGGACGATGCTCGTTCGCGTCGCCGAGACACTCGTCGAGAAGCGTACGCCCGATGGCGGGTGGCCGTCGAACCTGTCGAAGCCGTTGGACTGTCCGATCGCCGAAACCTCGGCGACCGGACTCGTGACCGCGTTTCTCGCGCAGGGCGTCAACGAAGGCTGGCTCGATCGCGAGACGTACGTTCCGGTGATCCTGCGCGCGTTTTCGCTGCTGCTGAACAGGATCGATCGCGACGGAGTCGTGTCGGGCATCCAACCACCCGGAACCGGCCCCGCGTTCTGCAGCGCGCAGATGCTCGCTTCGAATCACCCGACGATCAACGTGAACTACGGCGTCGGAGCCGTCCTTCTCGCCGCCGCGCGGATCCTCGAGCTCCCCGACGAGGTGTTCTAGGAGTGCGGTGGCGTTAGCCACCGCTCTCAGAGCGACGGCTTTGCCGCCGCACTCCTAGATCGGACAGTTTGACTGTTCCGCGTTCATCCTTCATCGTTCCCCGCTGATGAAAAACCGCACGATCGTGATCGTCTGCGATTCCCTCGGCGTCGGCGAGCTGCCCGACGCCGCCGACTTCGGCGACGAAGGCTCCAACACACTCGGCCACGTCCTCGACACGCAACACCCCAGCCTTCCGACGCTGACGAGACTCGGACTGCTGCACACGCTGCCCACTCCCGCAACGACGGACAACCCGGGGAACAGCGCGTTCGGCCGCATGGCCGAGGTCAGCGCGGGGAAGGACACAACGACGGGGCATTGGGAAATGATGGGACTCGTCGTGAAAGATCCGTTCCGGACGTATCCGAACGGATTTCCGCGCGACGTCATCGAAGAATACGAGCGGCGGATCGGGCGGACGACGCTGGGGAACAAGGCGGCCTCGGGGACGGTGATCCTCGACGAGCTGGGCGAAGAGCACATGCGCACCGGCGCGCCGATCGTCTACACCTCGGCGGACTCGGTGTTCCAGGTCGCGGCGCACGAGGAGATTGTGCCGATCGAGGAGCTGTGGCGCATCTGTGCGATTGCGCGCGAGCTGATGCGCGGAGAGCACAACATCGGCCGCATCATCGCCCGTCCGTTCGTCGGAACGGGAGCGGGTCACTTCAAACGCACCGCGAACCGCAAGGACTTCTCCGTGCGCCCGACCGGCGAGACCGTCGTCGAGCGCGCGCACAAGGCGGGACGCGAGGTGATCGGTCTCGGCAAGATCGCCGACATCTTCGATCGCGTCGGCATCGGCACCGAGATCCGCACCGAGTCGAACTCCGACGGCATGCGCAAGACCATCGATCTGATCCGCGAGTCGAATGCCGATTTCATTTTCACGAACCTCGTCGACTTCGACTCGAAGTACGGCCATCGCAACGATCCGGTGGGCTACGCGAAAGCGCTGGAGACGTTCGATCAGGAGCTGGCCGGGCTGCTCGACTCGATGCGCGAGAACGACCTGCTGTTCATCACCGCCGATCACGGCTGCGATCCGACCGACGTCTCGACCGATCACACGCGCGAGTACGTTCCGCTGATCGTCGCCGGCCCGCGCGTGCGCGGCGCGCGTCCGCTCGGCACGCGCTCGACGTTCGGCGATCTCGGCGCGACGATCTGCGATTACCTCGGCCTCTCTTCGAGCGGCCTCGCGGGAACGAGCGTTCTTCCGGAACTGGGGGTGGAGTGATGAGAATCGGTTACGCGGTTACGCGGTTGCGCGGTTACGCGGCAACAGCAATCGAACACCGCGCAACCGCGCAACCGCGCAACTGCGCAACCGCATTTTCAGTTCTGCTGATGCTGATTACCGTGAGCGTGTTTGCGCAACAGGCGCCGCAGGCGCCGCAGGTCGCGCGCGTGGCCGACGACGGGCTGGTGATCGATCGCGTGGCCGAGGCGAGCAAGCGTGATCTGCCGCGCGACCTGTTGAAGAGGATCATCGGCGACGACATCGACGTGCTGCGCGGCAAGCGCCAGGACGGCACGTTTCAGTACGCGACGTACGAGCGCTTCGAGGCCGGACGCAGCACGCAGTCGTTCTCGATCCAGCCGCGCAAGGATCGGATGGAGACCGTCGAAGTGAAGGGCTCGTTCGTGTACCGGGTGATCGTCGACGTCCCGTCGCGGCGGCTCGTGGTGCGCAAGAACAATCCGATCTGGATCGAGCGCGTCGACGTCGAGATGATCGGGCAGACCGGCTCGCAGACCGAACGGCCGTCGTTCGACGTCAAGGCCTGGCTTCAGCCCGGCGAGATCAAGCCGATCGATCTGCCTTCGGTCGCGCGGCAGGCAACGGTTCGCGTGATCGCGACCGCCGATCCGAAACACGGCTACGGCAATCTCGACGTCGTGCTCGTCAAGGCGAGGATCGTCGACAACGCCGACAGCCCGTACGCGGACGCGGTGGCGAGCGCGAAGGCGATCCAGCGCGGCCTCGACAACAACGACATCCCCTCCATCCGTGCGATGGCTCAGCGGATGCGCAGCTCTCTCGGCGGTGTGGTGCGCGCTTCCAGCGCGCCCCCGCCCCCGCCGGACGCGCCGGAGGCGCGTACCACACCAGGGCCCGAGCTCCAGACCGAGCTGCAGATGATCGAGGACCTCCTGACCGGGAGCGAGCCGGAGCGGCGCGAGGGGCTCGACCGCCTGCATCAACTCCTCCGCAGGATGCGCCGTTGATCACGCTGACGTGTGACGACTCCGGGGGTTCTTCGCCGTCTCCGCGGCTCAGAATGACACCGGATGACACAGTTTTGGTGGTTTGACGGAAGGCGATGTGTGACGTAGAATGCCCGTCCCTCAGGTTGTAGTCTTTGCGTTTCCGAAAGGAGCCTCACTTGTCGTCAGTCAAACTAGGATTCAAGGTCGGGGACAAGCTCGTTTACCCCAACCACGGCGTCACGATCGTGGAGCATATCGGTGAGTCGCCGATCATGCCGGCGGGAGACAGCTACTATCACCTTCGGCTTCTCGCGACGAACTCGCGGCTGGTGGTGCCGATCACGAACACGGACCGCGTCGGTCTTCGCCGCCTCTACCAGCAGAAAGAGATCAAGGGTCTCCTCAGCCTGCTGGAAGAGAAGCTGGTCAAGAACCACACGGACTGGAAAGGGCGGTACCGCGAAAACCTCGAGAAGATGAAGACCGGCCGTCTCGAGGACGTCGCGGAAGTCCTGAAGAACCTCAACGAAGTCCAGAAACGGAAAAGCCTCTCGTTCCGCGAGAAGAAGATGTACGACCGCGCCAAGTACCTGCTCGTCTCCGAGGTCGCGATCGTGAAGAACATCCCCGAACCGGAAGCCGAGAAGCTGATCCACAAGTGCCTGGAAAAGTCGCTGGCGACCAGCGGGCACTAGTTCTGCCTTTCCGTGAGTTGAACGTGCGCCGCCTTCGGGCGGCGTTTTTCTTGTGGGGCGGAATTGAAAATTGAAAATTGAAAATTGAAAAAAGTGCGATGATCGCGGCTACGCCGTTTTTTCAATTTTCAATTTTCAATTTTCAATTTTCAATTTCTTATGCTCCCTCCCTGGATCCGCGAGAAAAAACTCAACCTCGCTTCTTTGCGCGAGGTGAAAACGCTTCTTCGCTCGCGCGAGCTGCATTCTGTCTGCGAGTCGCTCGCCTGTCCGAATCGGACGGAGTGTTTCTCGCGCGGCACGGCCACGTTCATGATCCTCGGCGACGTCTGCACGCGCTCGTGCGGCTTCTGCAACGTCACCACGGGCCGCCCCTACGGGCCGCCCTCGGCGGAGGAGCCGCGCGCGGTGGCGGAGACGGCGCGGCGGCTCGGGCTGCGTCACGTCGTGGTGACCTCGGTGACGCGCGACGATCTGGCCGACGGCGGCGCGCGGCACTTCGCCGAAACCATTCGCGAGCTGCGCGTCGCGCTGCCTGACGCGGCGGTCGAAGTGCTCACGCCCGACTTCCGCGGCAACCATGACGCGGTGCGCACGGTCGTCGAGGCGCGGCCCGACTACTTCAATCACAACGTCGAAACGGTGCCGCGTCTCTACGATTACGTGCGGCCGGGATCGCGCTTCGAGCGGTCGCTCGCCGTTTTGCGCGAGGCGAAATCGATCGATGCCGGCGTCGTGACGAAGTCGGGACTGATGCTCGGACTCGGCGAGCGGCGCGAGGAAGTGATCGAGGTCCTCCAGCGCCTCGGCGAAGCGCAAGTCGAGATCGTGACCATCGGCCAGTACCTCCAGCCGAAGCGCGAGAAGCTCGACGTGGTCGAGTACATCCACCCGAGCGTGTTCGAGGAATACCGCGTCATCGGCGAGGAGCTCGGGTTCCGCGCTGTCTTCTCCGGCCCGTTTGTGCGAAGCTCGTACATGGCGGACGTGGTGGCGCAGGAGCATGCGAGAGCCTGAAAAAGAGCGGTCACCCTTCTTCGTAACCTACCTTCCGATCTTCCTCGACTACCTCGCCGTCGAAAAAGGACTCGCCAAAAACTCGCTCTCGTCGTACGCGACTGATCTGCGCCGCTTCGGGCAGTGGCTGAGCGACCAGTCGATCGACGTCGAGCGCGTCGAGCGCATCAACATCGTGAAGTACTTCCAGTCGCTGCGCGCCGCCGGCATCTCCGCGCGCTCGGTGGCTCGCGCGCTGGCGGCGATCCGGGGGATGTTCCGCTTTCTGGTTTCCGAGCGCCACCTGAAAGCCGATGCGACGGAGAACCTCGAGAATCCGAAACTCTGGTCGTCGCTG
>Ga0207686_10001146_pt1 | contig 15295 bp, 14 predicted proteins | sample KBSM24metaG_FD_184396 | JGI IMG/M metagenome (GOLD analysis project Ga0207686, IMG submission 184396) | Miscanthus rhizosphere microbial communities from Kellogg Biological Station, Michigan, USA - KBS M2-4 metaG (SPAdes) (version 2) | ecosystem: Host-associated > Plants > Roots > Rhizosphere >...
CATGCCCCGCTGGCACCCGGTCTCGATCTCCGGTTACCACATCCGCGAGGCCGGCTCCACGGCCCAACAAGAGCTCGCCTTCACCCTCAAGGACGGCTTCACCTACGTCGAGCGCGCCCTGGAACGCGGCATGGACGTCGATGACTTCGCCCCTCGCCTCTCCTTCTTCTTCAACGCCCACGTCGACTTCTTCGAGGAGATCGCCAAGTACCGGGCAGCACGCCGGATCTGGGCCCGAGAGCTGAAGGAGACCTACGGCGCTCAGAAGGAAGAGTCGATGCGGCTGCGCTTCCACACCCAGACCGCGGGGGTCTCCCTGACCGCCCAGCAGCCGCTTAACAACATCGTCCGCACCTCCCTAGAGGCCCTCGCCGCCGTACTGGGAGGCACCCAGTCCCTGCACACCAACTCCTACGACGAGGCATTGGCCCTGCCCACCGAGGAGGCCGTCCGCGTCGCCCTCAGGACCCAGCAGATCATCGCCACCGAGTCTGGGGTCACCAGCACCGCCGATCCCCTCGGCGGCTCCTGGTTCATCGAGAAGCTGACCGATGAGATGGAGCAAGCCGCCTACTCCTACTTCAAGCGCATCGACGAGCTCGGCGGCATGGTCGAGGCAATCCGCCAGAACTTCCCCCAGCGCGAGATCGCCGATGCCTCCTTCACTTTCCAGCAGGAGTTGAACGAACGTAAACGGATCGTCGTCGGCGTCAACGACTTCGTCCAGGAGGACGACGAAGAGACCCCGATCCTGCGCATCGACCCGGCCCTGGAGCAAAGGCAGATCGAGCGGGTCAAGGCGACCAAGGCCAAACGAGACACCGCAGAGGTTGAGCGGACTCTCGCCGAGCTGAAGGCCGCTGCCGCCACCGAGGCCAACCTGATGGAGCCGATCCTCGCCGTCGCCCGGGCCCGGGCCTCCGAGGGGGAGATAATCGCGGCGTTGCAAGAGGTGTTCGGGACCTACACGGAGTCACCCGTCTTCTAGCCACACCTCTGCGAACCGCCGCATCTCGGCTAGGGTTCCCAGCGCAGATGGAGGCCGCAACCGCCCGCAAGATTCGCGTCGTCGTCGCCAAGCCCGGCCTCGACGGCCACGACCGTGGCGCCAAGATCATCGCCCGTGCCCTGCGCGACGCCGGCATGGAGGTCATCTACACCGGCCTCCACCAAACCCCCGAGCAGATCGCCGAGACCGTGATCCAAGAGGACGCCGACGCAGTCGGCCTCTCGATTCTCTCCGGTGCCCACATGACCCTGGTCCCGAAAGTGGTCGAGCTGCTCAAAGCCCAAGGGGTAGACGACGTCCTCGTCACCGTCGGCGGCACGATCCCCGCCGAGGACATCCCCGAGCTGAAGCAGCTCGGCGTCGCCGCCGTCTTCACCCCCGGCGCTGGAACCGACGAGATCGTCGAGTTCATCCGCGAGGCCGCCAGCGAGCGGCACGAGCGCGGCGAATAGCCGCGGCGCGCCGCCGAATAAACGTTGTCTACACGAAACGGTGCATAGGTCCCTGCGTTCGGGGTATAGTCCTGATTGACTGGTCAGTCAACCGGTCGCCCGCAACCGATAACATGCCCGCCCGCAACGGGCCCGCGACGTGCGGAATGCCGCCCGCGAAGAGCTGAGAATCATCCCCAAGGAGGCTTCAACTTGAAGATCTGCGTCCTGGTCAAGGAGGTCCCGGACGCCGCGGTACAGAAGCGCATCGACCCAAGCACGATGCGACTGGACCGTGGCGGCGAGAAAAACCTCAACCCCTTCGACACGCACGCCCTCGAGGCGGCTATGCAGATCAAGGAGGGTGGGGCGATCCCAGTCGAGGAGGTCGTCGCGGTGACGATGGGCCCCGATTCGGCGGTCCGCGCCCTGCACAAGGCGGTCGCGCTCGGCGCCGATCGCTCGGTGCACCTCTCCGACGATGCGCTGGCCGGCTCCGATGTCTGCGCCACCGGCTACTCGTTGGCCAAGGTGCTCGAGTCCGAGAGCCCGGACCTGGTCCTGCTCGGCCAGCAGTCCGATGACGGCGAGTGCTACACGATCGGTGCCGTAGTCGCCGACCACCTGCAGATGCCCTCGCTGACGCAGGTGATCAAGATCGACGTCAACGACGGCAAGCTGCGCTGCGAGCGTCAGGCCGAGTACGGCTACGACACCGTCGAGATCGAGCTGCCGGCTGTGATCAGCGTCGGCGACGCGATCAACGAGCCGCGCTACCCGAGCCTGAAAGCGATCATGGGCGCGAAAAAGAAACCGCTCGACGCGAAGGCCACCGGCGACGTCGGCATCGAGGCCGGCAAGGTCGGCGAGGCCGGCTCCCAGACCCAGGTCCTTGCCCTCAACCCGCCTCCCGCCAAGGAGGCCGGCGAGATCATCGAGGACGAGGACACCAACGAGACGGTCGAAAAGATCGTCGCCTGGCTCGACGAGAGGAAGCTGATCTAGATGGCAGGCATCCTGGTTTACGCCCTCCACGACGACGAGGGCAACTTCAACAAAAACTCGCTCGGGGCCATCTCCGAGGCCGCCAAGCTGGCCAGTCAGATCGGCGGCGAGGCTGCGGCCCTGGTGGTCGGCGAGGTCGCCGACGACGCTGCCGCTTCGCTCGGCAACTGGGGCGCCGCCAAGGTCTACCGGGCCAAGAGCGTCCCCGAGGGCCTGGCCCAGCCGATCATCGACGCGATGGCCAAGGTGATCCAGGACAACGGGATCTCCTACGCGCTGTTCGGCGGCGGTCTGCTCGGCTTCGAGATCGGCGCCGGCCTGACGGCCCGCCTTGGCGCCGGCGTGACTATGGAGGTCACCGCGGTCAAAGTCCAGGACGGCAAGTTGGTCGCCGAGCGGCCGATCCTCCAGGACTCCCAGGTCGCCGACGTCGGTTACGTCAGTGAGCCCGGCATCATCATCGGCCGCCTCAATGCCTTCGACGCCAGCGAGAGCGGCGGCACGGCTGAGGTCGTCGACGTCGACGTCGAGCTCTCGCCCTGGTCGACCAAGGCGACGATGGTCCAGCGCGGCGAGCAGCGCGGCGCCGACGTCAACATCGAGGACGCCGACATCCTCGTCGGCGGCGGTCGTGGCCTCGGCGCTGCCGAGGGCTTCAAGGAGTGCGAGGAACTGGCCGAGGCGATGGGCGGTGCCGTCGCGGCGACCCGCGCGGTCGTCGACGCCGGCTGGTACCCGTACGCCGCCCAGATCGGTCAGACCGGCAAGACGGTCGCTCCGAAGCTGTACCTGGCGGCCGGCATTTCTGGCGCCATCCAGCACAAGGTCGGGATGCAGAACTCGGAGAACATCCTGGCGATCAACAAGGACCCGAACGCCCCGATCTTCGAGTTCTCGGACCTCGGCGTGGTCGGCGATCTGCACAAGATCGTCCCCAAGCTGACCGAGGCGATCAAAGCGAAGAAGGGCTGAGTTACTCCGGGGGGCTGCAGCCCCCCGGACGCTGTTCCCACGACGAGTAGACCGCGATAGGAGTCGAGATGCCAGCCGTTGCACCCAGCGAGTTCCCGCCCCCGTTCGATTCGGCCGACGTGATCGTCGCCCCGACCGACCCGGTGGACGAGCGGATCGAGGTTGGCGTTGCGATCGTCGGCGGTGGCCCCGCCGGCCTCGCCTGCGCAAACAAACTGATGCAGCTGCTGGAGGACGAGCCGGAGCTGCTCGAGAAGCTGGGCGAAGTCCCGGTCGCGGTGATCGAGAAGGGCAAAGTGCCGGGCGCCCACCTGCTCTCCGGCGCCAACGTCGATCCCTCGGCGCTGGAACGGCTCTTCCCGGACCTGCCCCCGGCCGAGTGGCCGCCGGTCTACCAAGAGGTGACGAAGGACGCGACGTACTTCCTTACCAAGAGCAAAGCCTTCCCGCTGAAGCCGCCGCCGCCCAACTTCCGCAAAGAGGGCACCTACACGCTCTCGGTCTCGAAACTGGGCCGCTTCCTCGCTGAGAAAGCCGAAGAGGCAGGCGTCTACATCCTCTCCGAGACCGCGGCGACGCAGCTGCTGGTCGAGGACCGAATCGTCAAGGGCGTTCGCTCCGGCGACCGCGGCCGCGGCAAAGAGGGCGAAGAGCTCGGCAACTTCGAGCCCGGCTCCGACGTCGTCGCCAAAGCGACGGTGCTTGCCGAGGGAACGATCGGCCACCTCACCTACGCGGCGATGGACTACTTCGACCTCCGCGAGGGCTCCGACCCGCAGGTCTGGGAGCTCGGGGTGAAGGAGGTCTGGGAGGTCCCGAAGCCGCTCGACCGGGTAATCCACACGCTCGGCTGGCCGCTGCGCTGGGGCCCGAAATACAAGGAGGCGGGCGGCAGCTTCATCTACCCGATGGGCGAGGACAAAGTCTGCTTCGGCCTCGTTGTCGGGCTCGACACCACCGATGCCACCTTCTCGGTCCACGACGCCCTGCAGCTATTCAAGACCCACCCCTTCATCAAGAACATCCTCGAGGGCGGCAAGCGGGTCGGCTGGGGCGCGAAGACGATCCCCTCGGGCGGCTACTGGGCGCTGCCGAAGCGCTTCTCTGTGCCGGGGATGCTGATGGCCGGCGATGCCGCCGGGATGGTCAACATCGCCGAACTCGCCGGCATCCACTACGCGATGCACGCCGGGATGTACGCGGCGGAAGCGATCGTCGCGTCGCTCAAGGAGGACATCGACTCGGTCAACTTCGAAAGCTACGACGCGGCAATCCGCGGCTCGGAGATCGAGAAGGACCTCTATCGCTCGCGCAACATGAAGCAGCCGCTGACCAAAGGACTGATCTTCGGTGGCGCGATGGGCTCGATGATGGTCGGCACCAAAGGCGCCTTCCCGGGCGGCCACTGGAAGATCGAGGACAACGCCGAGATCCCCGTCTTCGAGGGCAAGGCTGGCGACAAGTACCCCAAGGCCGACAACGAGCTCACCTTCAACAAGCTCGACTCGGTCTTCCTCTCCGGCAACGCCACCCGCGACGACGCCCCCAACCACGTTCGCATCCAGACCCACGTCCCCCGCGAGATCGCCCAGACCTGGGTCTCGATGTGCCCGGCCCAGGTCTACGAAATCCCCGAGGACCAGCTGGAGAGCGGCGCCCAAGAAGTCGACGTCCACGTCACCGCTTCCAACTGCGTCCAGTGTGGCGCCATCACCGCCAAGGGCGGTCGCCTGACCCTGCCCGAGGGCGGCGATGGCCCGCTGTACCAGGAGACGTAACCCTTCTCTGCGACGCTTTGCCCTGCCCTAGGTTCGGGGCGGTGCTCGTCACCGCCTCGATCGCTTGTAGTTGTTTTGTCTGGGTGGGACGCTCGTGCTGATCGCGGTTGGCTTTGGTGGCCCCGTCGTGACTCTTCCTACGCTGGTGGCTGTCGTCTTCGCCGGTCTCAGCATCGGTGAGGTCGTTTCGCGCTACGGCCGTAAAGCCGACCACCGCGCCCGACCCAACTGCGTAGCGCCGGGATAACCTCGCGCCGTGCTCGCGCTCGGGATAGTCGCGGCGGTTGCGGCATCGTTGCTTTACAACGCCTCGATCGCGCTGCAGGCGCTGGAGGCCCGGGAGGTGCCGGGGGAGCACTCGCTGCGGGTCTCGTTGATCGGGAGGTTGGTGCGGAACCGGCGCTGGCTCGGCGCTACCGGGCTCGGTCTGCTCGGCTGGCCGCTGGAGATCGTGGCGCTGCTGCTGGCACCGTTGACGGTCGTACAGCCGTGCCTGGCCAGTGGGTTGATCCTGCTGCTCTGGCTGGCGGCATCGAAGTTGGGGGAGAGGCCTGGGTCGCGCGAGTGGCTTTCCGTCGGAGCGATCATCGGCGGCGTTGCCGGGATCGCGCTGGTCGCCCCGGAACGCAGCACCGACCACGCCGGCACCGCGACGATGGCGCTAGCTCTGGCGGTGGTGGCGGTGCCGGTTTTGTTGCCTTACGCATTGCGCTCGCGGGCCTCCTCACTCTCGATCCTCGCCGTCGTCAGCGCCGGCTGCGGCTACGCCTGGACCGCGATCGCCAGCAAGCTGCTCACCGACGAGCTCTCGGCCGGCGCGCTGCTCGCCGCGGTCGCCTGGCTCGCCACGGCCGCCGCCTCGGAGGGGCTGGCCCTACTCAGCGAGATGAGCGCGCTGCAACGGCGTGGTGCCACCCAAGTCGCCCCGATCATGTTCGCCGTCCAGGTGCTGGTCCCGGTCATGCTGGCGCCGCTGATCTTCCACGAGTCCTGGGGATCGACCCCGCTTGGTGGCGCTCTCCTGATTGCCTTCATAGCCCTGGCCGTGGTCGGTACGGTGCTGCTGGCCGGCTCCTCCGCGGTCGGAAAAGTTCTGGATTCGGCCCATGAGCGGACCTGATCAAGCAGATCAAGGACGCAAGGAGCGCCGCGTGCCCCCCCACGCAAGCGACTGAGGACGCCGATATGCGCAGCATCAGGTCCGCTCATGGTGCTAGTTTTGCGGCCGCCGTTCGCGCGTAACCCGTCAACTCGTCCCGCGTAGGCAGCCCCAGCCACTCCAGCAAGGAGCTCACCGTAGGGCCCGTAGAGAAAACCGCGCCCGACGCGACTAAGTTCGCGATCGGGTTCGACCACCGCGACCGTGCGCGATTGTTCGAGCTTTGGACCGAGGTCCTCGACTCCGAGCAGTGGTCGGAGGGCTCCAAGCTGGAGGCCTTCGAGCAGCGCTGGGAGCAGTGGAACGGCCTGCCCAGCCTCGGCCTCTCCAGTTGGGCGGGCGGCGCTCTGGCGGCGCTCGAGTTCGCTGGGGTGAAGGGGGAGACGGTTCTCTGCCCCTCGAACACCTTCATGGCCTCGCCGTTGGCGGCGATCGGTGCCGGCGCCGAGGTCGAGTTCGTCGACTGCAACCGCGAGGACCTCTGTATGTCCTTCGCCGACTTCGAGGCCAAGGCCGAGCGGCACAAGCCGCGCGCCGCGATCCTCGTCCACATCGGCGGCCACATCTCCTTCGATGCGGAGAAGATCGCCGCCTACTGTCGCGACAACGGGATCTTCCTGCTCGAGGATTGCGCCCACGCCCACGGCGCTGACTGGAACGGCAACCGGCCGGGCGGTTTCGGTGACGCTGGCGTCTACTCGCTCTACGCGACCAAGACCGTCTCCACCGGCGAGGGCGGCGTGCTCGTCTCCGGCAACCCGGAGCTGATCGAGTTCGCTCGCAAGTTCCGCAACTACGGCAAGTTCGAGCACGAGGTCGATGGCCTCAACTTCCGGATGAGCGAGTTCACCGCCGCCCTGGCGCTGGTCCAGGCCGAACGGATGGAGGAGATCGTCGCCTGGAAGAACGAGTACGCCCGTCAGCACCTCGACCCCGTCCACCCGGCCCGGCTGGAGCTGCCGGAGGGGATGACCTCGGGCTTCTACAAGTACATCGTCTTCGAAGAGCTCGAGAAGAGCACCGGCAAGGTCTACGACCAGCCCTGCCATCGGATCATGGGTCGCTCCGACGACCTGCCGAACACCGACTGGGTGGCCGAGAACCACTGGTGCGTGCCGCTCTACTACCGCCCCGAGAGCCGCGAGGCGGCACTGAGCAAGGAGGAGTCTGCATGAGGGTCCTGGTTACCGGCGGCGGGGGCTTCATCGGCTCCCACGTTGTCGACAAGCTGCTCGCGAAGGGGGTCACCCCGCGCATCTTCGACCTCAGCGCCTCGCCTTACCACTCGCCCCTCGAAGTCGAGACGTTCACCGGCAGCATCACCGACCAGGCCAACCTCGACCTGGCGATGCGCGACTGCGACGCCGTCATCCACCTCGCCGCCGTCGCCGACGTCGGCCATGTGCTCGCCGACCCGGTACTGGCCGAGGAGGTCAACACCCGCGGCACTCTCAACGTGCTTGAGGCTGCCTGCCGGGCGAAAGTCGGCCGCGTCGTCTACGGCTCGACCACCTGGGTCTACAGCGACTGCCCCGAGCAGGAGGTCAGCGAGGAAACCGCGATCCCGGCCCCGCGCCACCTCTACACCGCCACCAAGCTCGCCGGCGAGACCTACTGCTCCGGCTACGCCGAGCTCTACGACCTCGAGTCGACGGTGCTGCGCTTCGGCATCCCCTACGGCCCGCGCGCCCGCGCCGCTGGCGTCGTCGCCAAATTCACCGACCTCTCCTTCGAAGGCAAGGCGCTGACGATCGCCGGCGACGGCAGCACCACTCGCAGCTTCATCTACGTCGAGGACCTCGCCGACGGGATCGTCGCCGCACTTGCCCCCGAGGCGGCCGGCCGCACCTACAACCTCTCCGGCGACGAGGTTGTGACGATCCTCGAAATCGCCGAGCGCGTCCAGGAAAACGTCGATACCTGCGAGATCACCCACACGCCGCCGCGCCCGGGCGACTTCCCCGGCAAGACGATCTCCAACCAGCGCGCCCTTGAGGAGCTCGGCTGGGAGGCGAAGACCAACTTCAAAGAGGGCGTCCGCAAGTACGTCGAATGGGTCCGCTGCACGACCCGGCCACCCGACCCGGTGCCCGGCAAACGGCCCTCGCTGAACGGCAACGAACACGCCGCCGGCGCTCTGCTCGCCGACGTCACCCGCTTCGAGGAGCGACCGCCGCGGGTCCTCGTCCTTACCGCCGACATCGGCGAGGGACACGACCTGCCGGCGCGGATGATCAAGGCCGACATCGAGCAGACTTCGCCCGAGGCTGAGGTCGAGATCGCCAACGGCCTGGAGGAGATGAGCCGGCTCTACTCCTCGGTCGTGCGCGGCGGCTCGCGGGTCAGCTTCCGCTGGATGCCCTGGCTGTTCGACGTCCAGTACTGGCTGATCACCAAGTTCGGGCCGACCCGCTGGCTCGCCCATCACCTCTCCTACCTGCTCGGCGCCCGCGGCCTGCTGCGGCTGATCGCCCGCAACGAACCGGACGTGATCGTCTCCACCTACCCGGGGGTGACCGCGGTGCTGGGAATGCTGCGCGAGAACCGCCGCCTGCCGATCCCGGTCCATTCGGCGATCACCGACCTGGCCGGGCTGCGCTACTGGGTCCATCCCGGCGTCGACCTCCACTACGTCACCCACCCGGAGTCGATCGAGGAGGTCGAGAAACTGGCCGGCCCCGGCAGCGTCGAATGGATGCGGCCGCCGATCTCGCCGGACTTCCTGATGCCGCGCACCCGCAGCGACGCCCGTGAAGCGCTCGGCCTGCCGGCCCACGCCCGCGTCGTCCTTGTCTCCGGTGGCGGCTGGGGGATCGGTGACCTCGAGGGTGCGATCCGCTCGGCCCTCGCCGATGAAGACACGCTTGTGGTTTGCATCACCGGCCGCAACGAGGGGGCCAAGGAGCGCCTTGAGGAGCGCTTCGGCAACAGCAACCAGGTTCGCATCCTCGGCTTCACCGAGCAGATGAGTGACTGGATGGCTGCCGCCGACGCGATGGTCCACTCGACCGCTGGCCTGACCGTGCTGGAGGCGCACATCCGCGGCTGCCCGGTCGTTTCCTACGGTTTCTCGGCCGGCCACCTGCGCGCCAACAACGCCGCCTTCGAGCGCTTCGGTCTTGCCGAAGTGGCACGTTCGCGCCACGAGCTGGAGTCGATGCTGCGCCACGCGACCCGCGAGCGCCGCTCGCCCGACTCCTCCTTCGCGTCGCTGCCGCCGATCTCAGCGCGGGTGCTCGCCGCCCGTCCGCGGGTCCGCCAGCAGCCAGTCTGGAAGGTGCGCGCGGAACGGACCGCGACCGCCTTCGCCGCCGCCGCGGTGGCGATCGTCGCGATCGTCGCGATCACCTTTTGGCTCAACTGGGAAACCCCCTACCGGGTGATCGCCAAGCCGATCGAGAGCCGCATCCACCTCGGCAAGGACAACGACAACCCGCCGGTCGTTCACCAGGCTCAGCCGGTTGCGCAGGGCTCCGAAGCCCAGGCGGGCGGCGAAGCACAGGCGGAAACCACCTCGGCCCCTTGATCCGGGGGCTGGCGGGCGCCCTCGGCGCGGCCGCCACCGTTCTGCACGCCGGCCCGGCCCTGGCTCCCGTCTTGCCGGCGATTGGTGACGCCCTCGGCGTGATGCTGCGTGAGGACGGGGAGGAGGGTGTCGCTCTCAGCTTCGATGATGGTCCCCACCCGCAGGGGACCCCGGCGGTGCTGGAGACGCTGCGCGAGGCGGGCGCCCTCGCCACCTTCTTCCTCGCCGGCGAGCAGGTCGAACGACGGCCGGCCCTGGTCGCCGAGATCGTCGCCGCCGGACACCGGGTCGAGTTGCACTGCCACCGCCACCGCAACCAGCTGCGGCTGACCCCGCGCTCGCTGCTCGACGACGCCGAGCGGGCCAAGGCGGCGATCGAGGACGCCGGCGGCCAGGAAGTGCACGACTACCGGCCGCCCTACGGGATCTTCAGCGCCGCCGGGCTGCGGGCAATTCGCGGCCGCGGCTGGCGGCCAGTTCTCTGGTCGCAGTGGGGCAGGGACTGGCGCAGCGACGCGACGCCGCGCTCGATCGCCGCGCGCGCGACCTCAGACGTCCGCGCCGGGGACGTCCTACTCCTCCACGACGCCGACTATTACAGCGCGCCCGGCTCCTGGATCCGCACCGCCGGTGCGTTGCCGATCATCCTCGAGACGCTGGAGACGCGGGGGCTGAAGTCGAGGCTGCTGCGCCGCTGAGTCGGCGGGGCGAGCGTCCACTCATCGCAGCCGGCAAAGGCTTCGTCGAGCTGCTGGGCCATCGTGCTCCTGGGTCGGTCCTGGTCGAAGATCTGCTTGGGCATGTCTCTCCGTCCTCTTGGGGTCCCGTCGTGCGGGGTCGGCGAAGATTCCCCGCTCGGTCGGACGAAAAAGCTGCACTTTGCGAATTTTTCGAACGCATGTTCGCTTGGGCACAATCGCCGCCGCGATCACGCCCCATTCGCGACCGGGCTGACAAAGGCGGCGATCTCCTCGGCGAGGCGAACCGGCTGGTCCAGCGGCACGAAGGTCTTCGCGTCGGGGATCTGGACGATCCTGGCGTTACCGGCCTCGGCGGCGAGCCGTTCCGCGTAGGAGATCGGGAAGTAGCTGTCCCCGGGCGCCCAGGCGAGCAGGATCGGCAGCTGCGAGGCACGGAGCTTCTCGGCCGCGGCCAACGTGTACCGCTTGTTCATCCCGACGGTGACCTTCTTGAGGTCGTGCATGACGCTGGAATTGCTCGTCGCCGGCGCCATCCATGAAGCGACTAGGTCGGCGGGGATGGGAGTGCGGGAGAAGGGCTTGAAGGCCTGCCGGGCGGCGGCCGGAATCCGGAACGGCAGCGAGAGGACCGTCATCCCGCCCGGCAGTTTCGCCAGCGGCGGCATTGCCTTGAAGATCCCCGGCGGGAAGTTCTCGTGGGTGTCGCAGTTGGTGAGGACGAGGCGGCCGATCCGCTCCGGATGGGTGGTGACGAGGACCTGCGACATCGCCCCACCGGAGTCGTTGCCGACGATCGTCACGTCCTTCAGGTCGAGCGCCTCAAGGAAAGAGGAGATCGTCGCCGCGATTCCGGGCGGGGTCAGGTCAGCGTCCGGGTTCATCGCGATCTGCTGAGAGCCGATCGGCCAGTCGGGCGCCAGGCAGCGGAAGCGATCGGAAAGGTTGTCGACGACGCCGTCCCAGAGGCGGCCGTCGACGAGGTAGCCGTGGACGAAGACGATCGGCGGGCCCTCGCCCGCCTCGCGATAGCGAATCCGCCCGGCCGGCAGGTCGATCTCCTTGCGCTGCGTATTGTCAGTCACGGTTGGGCCTCCCAAGTTTGGTCGCCAGCCTCATCTTGCGCATGAGGGGACGCTGGATCTGTTCATCTGTTGGTGATTCTTCTAACATACATACAGCATGCATGTAAGTCCAGAACCTGAGCCGGGCAAAGAGGCGAGCTCGCGCCGCCGCACCCAGACCGAGCGGACCGAGGCCACCCGCGCCGCCCTGATCGCCGCCGCCCGCCGCCTTTTCACCGAGCGCGGCTACGACGATGTGTCCGCAGAGGAAATTGTCCGCGCCGCCGGCGTCAGTCGTGGCGCCCTGTACCACCACTTCGGCGGCAAGTCGCAGCTGCTCGAGGCCGCCTACGAACAGCTCGAGGCGGAGTCGACCGAGCGAGTCGCGCGGATCGTTCTCGGCTCTGACCTGGAGAGCCCGCTGGGGGCGATGCGAGCCGGGATCGAGGCCTTTCTTGACGAGTGCGCGGAGCCCGAACTGCGGCGCATCGCCCTGCGTGACGCGCCGGCGGTGCTGGGCTGGGAGCGCTGGCGTGAGATCGGCGCCGCCAATGGCCTTGGCCTGATCGAAGCGAGCCTTAATGCCGCGATCGAGGCGGGGGAGATCCGCGCCGTGCCAGTCAAGCCGACTGCCCACCTGCTGCTTGGCGCCCTTGACGAGGCGGCGATGCTGGTCGCCCGCTCCGAGGACTCGCAGAGTAGGACCGAGGTCACCTCGGTCCTACTCGTGCTACTCGACAGCCTCGCTCTGTCCACCTGAACGGAAGGCCTCGACCTCGCGCTCGCCGAGCTCGAGTGGGGCGCCGGGGGCGAGCCGGCGCGACTCCTTCTGGGCGTACATCCGCACGTCGGCAAGCCGCAGAGCCTCGGAGCTGTTTGCCGCCTCGCCCGGGACCGTCGCCGCGCCCCAGGAGGCCTCGACCTCGAAGCCCCCGCCGCGTATCGAGAGGGCGCTGGCGGCGCGCCGCTTCGCCTCCTCGGCCCGCCAGCCATCGCCCTTGAGCACGGCGCAGAACTCGTCGCCGCCGAGGCGGTAAGCGGTGCCGTCCTCGCCTACAGCCTCGCGCAGCGCCCGGCCGATCCGGGCCAGGAGGACGTCGCCCTCGGGGTGGCCGAAGGTGTCGTTGAAGCGCTTGAAGCCGTCGAGGTCGAAGAGGATCAGGGTCACCGGCGCTTTCTCGCCGCCGCGCCGGTCCAGCTCCGCGAAGTCCACCTGCATGGCGCCGCGATTGCCGAGGCCGGTCAGCGGGTCGGTGCGAACCCGCGACAGCAGCCGCTTGTTTTCGCTGACGCTGATGCCGAGGCGGGCGACGACGGCGACCATCGTCGCAATCCACAGCGCGGTCGAGAGCAGGCTCGCTGAGGTGATCGACTGCATCACGAAGAGCCCGATCAGGACGACCGCGAAGAAGGCGGGGACCATCAGCTCGCGCCAGCCGTCGAAGCGAGCCGCCGCCCTGATCGCCGCCGCCCGCGGCTGCCAGGTCTCGGCGCCGAGGCAGAGCGCCGCGAGGAGGTAGATCGGTTCGATCCAGTCTCCCTGCGGGAAGGAAGAGTCGGCTTCCTGGAGGGTGAAGGCGACGTCGGCGACGACCAGTAGCCCCAAGCCCGCCAGCAGTAGCGACCAAGTCCGCCCCGGCCGCCAGCGGGTCAGGGCGACAACGCCGACGACCAGCGAGAGCATCAGCACGTCGCCGAGCGGATAGGCGAGCGTGGTCGCTTCTTCGATCAGGGTGCCGCCGGTGCGGTCGGCGACGAAGTCGAAGATGAACGCCGTACCGAGGGCCGCGGTGCCGAGACCGGCGATCAGGCCGTCCATCCAAAGGCGCCAGTCGAGCTCGCGGGCGCGGGCGCGAACCAGCAGGCAGACGCCGAGCGCTGCCAGCGGGTAGAAGGCGAGGTAGCCAATGTCGGCCGGGGAGGGGTAAGGCGGCGAGGGGTCGTTCAGCAGCGCCGCGGTCCAGTAGACCTCGGCGGCGCCCCAGGCGAGGATCGAGGCGGCGATCGCGATCCAAGCGTTGCGCTCGGGACCGGACTCTCGCGCTCGCAGCAGGCAGGCCAGGCCGGCCGCGACGATGACCGCGTCGTAGGCGATCCCGTTGACCGCCAGATCGGTGCCGCTACCGCCGAGCCCGAGCCAGTCGTGGAGCATCGCGGCGGCGATGCCAAGCACGATCACCGCCGCGATCAGGCCGCGCGCCACCCGCATTCCCGGCGTTGGGGCAGGGGTCGTTGAAGTCGCGGTCACAGAGGGGTATCGGCAGCCCTTGCACAGTTCTCTAGACTGAGAGGTGATGAAGGCAGGAATTCACCCCGAGTACACGCTTGCCAATGTGCACTGCTCGTGCGGCAACCAGTTCTACACGCGGTCGACGAAAGCCGACCTGCATGTCGAGCTCTGCTCCGAGTGCCATCCGTTCTACACGGGCAAGCAAAAGCTGGTCGACACCGGTGGCCGCGTCGAGCGCTTCCAGCGCCGCGCTGCCAAGCACCGGGCCGGGAAGTAGCCGGTGAGCCCGCCGGCGGGCTCGGCACAGGCCATACAAGTCCCCTCTGAGACGAACGGGGGGGACCCGCTGCGCATGCCCGACGGCGCCCTGGTCGCCAAGCGCGACGCGCCAGTCGGTGGCCAAGCGGTGCTGGAGGGCGTGATGATGCGCGGGGTTACGGTCTGGGCCGTCGCCGTTCGCAATCCCGAGGGCGAGATCGAGCTCCAGTCCGAGCCGTTGGTGCCGTGGGCGCAGCGGCACCGCCTCTGGCGCCTGCCGGTCATCCGCGGCGTCGTCGCCCTTGGCGAGTCGATGAAGATCGGCTTCAAGGCGCTTGCCATCTCCGCCAACGCGCAAATGGAGGAGGACGAGGAGAACGGTGAGAAGGAGGAGATAGGCGGTTTCATCTGGGGGCTGACGATCGTCATCTCGCTGCTGCTTTCGATTGGCCTCTTCTTTGTCGTCCCGGTCGGGCTGACCAGCCTGATCAAGGACCAGCTCGGCTCGCCATTCCTCTTCTGGCTGATCGAGGGAATCCTCCGCACCGGCATCTTCATCGGCTACATCGCCGCGATCAGCCGCATGCCGGACATGCGACGCGTCTTCGAGTACCACGGCGCCGAGCACAAGACGATCTCCTGCTACGAGGCCGAAGACGAGCTGATCCCCTCGCGGGCGAAGCTCTACTCGCGCCTGCACCCGCGCTGCGGGACCAGCTTCCTGCTGATCGTGATGGTGCTGGCGATCTTCGTCTTCGCCCCGATCGGGCTGCCGGCCTGGTACTGGCTGGTCGCCTCGCGGATCCTCGGCATCCCGCTGATCGCCGGCCTCTCCTACGAGGTGATCAAGTGGGCCGGGAAAAACCGTCGTAAACGCTGGGTGCGGGCGATCATGTGGCCGGGCCTGATGCTGCAGAACCTGACCACCCGCGAGCCCGACGAAGAGCAGCTCGCGGTGGCGATCGCCTCCCTCAACGCCGTTCTCGCCCGCGAGACGCCGGAGCAGGCAGCGGCGCAGGGTCACATCGAGATCGTCGCCTAACCGCGCCCAGCTCCCCTCTAGGGTTGTCTTCGTGATCGAGCAGTTGGTCGAGCAGATCGAGACGCGCTTCGCCGAGCTGGAGGGGTTGATGTCGGACCCCGAGGTGATCGGCGACCGCGAACG
>Ga0207686_10001149_pt1 | contig 15286 bp, 5 predicted proteins | sample KBSM24metaG_FD_184396 | JGI IMG/M metagenome (GOLD analysis project Ga0207686, IMG submission 184396) | Miscanthus rhizosphere microbial communities from Kellogg Biological Station, Michigan, USA - KBS M2-4 metaG (SPAdes) (version 2) | ecosystem: Host-associated > Plants > Roots > Rhizosphere >...
GTGCTGGTCAAGAACCAGCCGCAAAAGCCCTGGCGCGCCAGCCTGTCGCGCAACAACGACGGCCAGAAAAGCACCGGCGAACAGCAGTGGGGCGCCGGCCTGGAATGGGACAGCCCGCTGGGCCTGGCCGATCAACTGATCCTGCGCGGCGGCCACGATGCCCTCAGCGACCACCAGAAAACCTCGAAAAACAGCATGCTCTACTACAACGTGCCGTGGGGCTGGTGGAACTTCAGTTACACCTACAGCGAGAGCGACTACCGTACCCTGGCCGACCTCGATGGCTACAAGCTCAAGCAGTACGGCGACAGCCAGAACCACCAACTGCGGGCCGAGCGCGTGATCCATCGTGACGACGTGAGCAAGACGTCGGTCAACGTCGGCCTTGCCCATTTGCGCACCAACAACTACCTGCTCGATGCGCGACTGGACACCAGCAGCAACCGCCTCAGCGAATTCCAGGTGGGGATCAACCACGGGCGCCGTATCGGCAGTGCCTTCGTCAACGTGGACCTGGGCATGCAAAACGGCATCGGCGCGTTCGATGCGCAAAGCAACGACCAGGAACGCGATCGCGAGGGCAACCTCACGCCCACGCCGAACTACCGCAAATACACCGCCACCGTCAGCTACCTGCAGCCGTTCACGCTGTGGGGTGAGTCGTTCAGTTTTTCCAGCCTGGCCACCGGGCAGCGCAGTGAAGACGTGCTGTTCAGCCCGCAGCGCATCAGCCTCGGCGGGTCGGCGTCGGTCCGCGGTTTCAAGGACCAGCAATTGACCGGCGACAGCGGCGGTTACTGGCGCAATGACGTGCGCTGGGCGCGCCCGGTGACTTGGGACTGGATGCGCCCGGCGTTCCTGGAGTACGGCGCCAGCGTCGGCTACGACCAGGGTGTGATCCGCAATGATCGCTACAACGACAACCTCCATGGGCGCGTTTCGAGCAACTCCCTCGAGCTGTTCGCCCGCGGCAAAAACGTCAGCACCAGCGTGACCTTTGCCCACTCCCTGGAACGACCGACGGTGATGAGCGAGCGTGAAGCGCCGATCTATTTCCGCCTGGATTTCTACCTGTAATTCAATGCCCGCAACCTTGAGATTTTGAATATGGACGTTCGCCCCGTTTCTGCCCTGAAAAGCCTGAGCCAACGCGGCCTGGCGCTGATCCTGGCCAACGCGCTGTTCTGGCAGCCGCTGCTGGCCCAGGCCGACGGCATCGTGGTCAGTGGCCCGGGCACCACGCTCGGCCAGGCGGGCAACGGCGTACCGGTGGTGAACATTGCCACGCCCAATGGCAGTGGCCTGTCCCATAACCAATTCAAGGACTACAACGTCGGCCCCAACGGCGTGATCCTCAACAACGCCAGCGGCCCGCTGCAAAACACGCAACTGGGCGGGATCATCGTCGGCAACCCGAACCTCAAGGGCGGCGCGGCGAATGTCATCCTCAACGAAGTCAAAGGTGGCAGCCCCAGCCAGTTGCGCGGCTACACCGAAGTGGCGGGCCAGTCGGCCAAGGTCATCGTCGCCAACCCCTACGGCATCAGCTGCAACGGTTGCGGGTTCATCAACACCCCTAACGTCACCCTGACCACCGGCAAACCGGTGATCGATCAGGCCGGGCAACTGAAAAGCTATCAGGTCGACGGCGGCGCCGTGACCATCGATGGCAAAGGCTTGAACGCGAGCAATGTCGACCGCTTCGAAATCATCACCCGCTCGGCCAAGATCAATGCGCAGATCAACGCGCGCCAGCTGACAGTGATCGCCGGGCGCAATGACGTCGATGCGCAAAGCCTGAAAACCACCGCGCGTGCCGACGACGGCAGCGCCAAGCCTGAGTTGGCCATCGACTCGTCGGCCTTGGGCGGCATGTATGCCGGTGCGATCAAACTGGTGGGCACCGAAGCCGGCGTGGGCGTGAAGCTCGACGGCACGCTGGCCGCCAGTGGTGGCGATATTCAGCTCGACGCCAACGGCCACCTGAGCATGGCCCAGGCCGCCGCCAGCGGTGCGGTGGACATCAAGGCCGCGAGCCTGGAGACCACCGGCGCCGTGTACGCGGGCACCACCCTCAAGGCACAGACCAAGGGCACACTGAAAAACAGCAAGACCCTCGCCGCGCGCGACAGCATCACCCTGGCCAGCAACGGCCAACTGACCAACAGCGGCATCATCGAAGCCGGGGTCAACGCCGACAACACCCGCAATGCTAACGGCGACGTTACGCTCGACGCGCAACACATCACCAATACCGGCACGGTCATCGCCAATCGCAGCCTCACCGCCACCGCGCAAAGCCTGGATAACCAGGGCGCTACCTTGAGCGCCAAACAGGCGCTGAACGTCACCGCCGCCAGCGTCGACAACCGCAACAAAGGTCGCCTGCTCAGCGACGGCGCACAGACCCTCAACGTCAACGGCCTGCTGGACAACAGCCAGGGCGGCATCATCGACAGCACCGGTGCGTTCACCCTGAACGGCAATACCCTGGATAACAGCGCCGGCAGCCTGACCGCTGGCGGGGCGATCACCCTGGATCTGATCGGCGACCTGATCAACCGCAACGGCAAGCTGGCAAGCGTCGGGCCGTTGCTGATCCAGCGCGCCGCGCATCTCGATAACCAGGGCGGCAAGCTCGCCAGCCAGGGCTTGCTGACGGTATTCGCCAACAGCATCGACAACCGTAACACCGGCACCCTGGCCGCCAACGATGGCCTGGCCCTGACCACCAGCGGCCTGTTGCAAAACAGCGGCAACGGCCTGATCCACAGTGAAAAGTCGGGCGTGACCCTCACCGCCGGTACCCTCGACAACAACGGTGGCCGCATCGCCGCCAAAGCCGGTGATGCGCGGATCGACGCCACTGACTTCAACAACGGCAGCGGCGCGCTGTTTGCTCGGGATCGCGTGCACCTGACCGGTATGAATGTGGATAACGGCGGCGAGATCGCCGGCAACCGGGTCGACGTCAGCCTCAATGGCGCACTGACCAACCGTGGCCTGATCGAAAGCGCCACGGCCCTCGATGTCCAGACCGCCAGCCTGAACAACAGTGGGCAAATGCGTGCCTTGGGCACCGGCGGCAAAACCCGCTACGCCATCGGCGGCCTGCTCAACAACAGCGGCAGCCTGGAGACCGCCAACGACCAATTGAGCCTGGCCGCCACCCGCTTCCAGAACACCGGCGGCAAGGTGTTGCATGTGGGCACCGGTGTACTCGACCTCAATGGCATCAGCCTCGACGATGTCGGCGGCAGCCTGGTGACCAACGGCGACCTGACCCTCGATAAAGCCAACTGGACCAATAGCACCGCGATCCAGGCCGGGCGCCTGACCGTCAATGTCGGAACCCTGAACCAGACCGCCACCGGCAAATTGCTCGGCACCCGTGCGCTGGTCGGCAGCGGCCAGGACTGGACCGTGGGCGGTAGCGTCGCCAGCCAGGGCAGCCTGGATCTTTCGGTGGGCAGCCTGCTCAACGACCACGGCCTGATCTTCAGCGGCGGCGACATGAGCCTCAAGGTCGACCGCCTGAAAAACCTCGGTGCCGCAATCTATGCCATGGGCAGCCTGCGCGTCGACCGTGATGGCCAGGGCGGCCTGGCCACCAGCATCATCAACAGCTCGGGGACCATCGAGAGTGAGCGCAACCTGATCTTGGCAGCCAGTACGATCCAGAACATCCGTACTGTGCTCACCACCGAATCCGGCATCTACAGCGCCTCCATCACGCCCGCCGCCTGCATCGAAGGGGTGACCGGCGGTGACTGTGACGGCGGCAAGCAAAACCGGCCGTTCCAGATTACCCAGCGTGACCGCTTCATCGTCAGCGACGCCACGGCGGGCTCCAGCATCACCTCGGGCGGCAACATGCTGCTCACCGGCGGCGAGCTGCTCAACAGCAGCAGTAGCATCGCAGCCGGTGGCAACCTCACGGCCATCGTCAACCAACTCACCAACGTCGGCGTCGTGACCCACGACACCCAGTACGACCGCATCTTCACCTCCGAGCGCGAGCGTAACCCTGAAGGCTGGTATCGCGAGGCCGCGGCGTTCACCCAACGCTATGCCGCAGGCGGGGACATGAGCGGTGTCGAAGCCGCGATGGCCGCGTTCATCGGCAAGATGGAAAGCGAGCAGACCGGCCTGCGCAAGACAACCCAGTTAAGCGCACCAGACCAAAGTTACGCCGCCGTGATCCAAGCCGGCGGCAGCGTGGATGTGAAGGCCCAGGCCGGCATCGACAACAGTGTCGTGCGTGGTGGCTACACCTACGTCGGCAGCGGCGCCAACACCCATGCGCCGGGCTACTCGACCCTGGTCAGCCTCAACCCGCAACTGCCACCGGACGTTGCCCAGCAACAGGTCAACCCGCTGGGCCTGCCAGGCTTCGACCTGCCCACCGGCCAGAACGGCCTGTTCCACCTCAACGACAGCGATGGCGCCAAAGGCCTGCCCACCAGCCAGTTCGCGGCCAACCCGCATAAGTACCTGATCGAAACCAACCCGCTGCTCACGGATATGCGTCAGTTCCTGGGCTCGGACTACCTGCTGACCAAGCTCGGCTATGACCCCGACACCGCGCAAAAGCGCCTGGGCGATGGTTTCTACGAACAGCGCCTGATCCAGCAAGCCGTACTCGCCCGCACCGGCCAGCGCTTCATTGACGGCCAGACCAGCGATGCCGACCTGTTCAAGCACCTGATGGACAACGCCATCGGCAGCAAGACCGCGCTTAACCTGTCGGTGGGCGTGAGCCTCACCGCCGAACAAGTCGCGGCCCTGACCCACGATATCGTCTGGCTGGAAAACGCCACCGTCGCCGGCCAACAAGTGCTGGTACCGGTGTTGTACCTCGCTCAGGCCAGCAACCGCCTGGCGCCCAACGGCGCGTTGATTTCCGGCACTGACATCAACCTGATCACCGGCAGCCACCTCAACAACGCCGGCACCCTGCGCGCCACCGGCAGCCTGCTGGCGAACGTCGGCGGCAACCTCAGCAACAGTGGGTTGATGCAAGCCGGTGGTCGCCTTGACTTACTGGCCCGCAACAACCTGAGCAACCGCGCTGGCGGTGTGATCAGCGCGGGCAACGTCAACCTCGCGGCTGGCGCCGACCTGCTCAACGAGCGCAGCGTCACCACCCACGAAAGCGCCAGCAGCTACCGCACCGAACGCAGCGACTTCGTCGACAGCGCCGCGCGCATCGAATCGGCCAACGATTTGGCCCTGCAGGCTGGTGGCAACGTCAACAACCTCGGCGGTGTGCTCAAGAGCGGTGCCGACACCACGGTCAAGGCCGTGGGCGACGTGAACATCACCGCCTCGAAAACCCTGGACAGCGGCAACATCGGCAGCCGCTCGAACTTCATGACCATCGCCCAACAAGGCTCCGTGGTCGATGCGGGGCGCGACCTGCATGTGGTTGCCGGGCGTGACATCAGCATTGGTGCCAGTCAGGTCGAAGCCAAGCGCGATCTCAACCTGATCGCCACGCGCGACTTCAACGCCGTCTCGGCTGCCAACGAGCAGCATTCGGCGTCGAGTTCGAAGAAGGTCAAAAGCATTGAGGACCACGTCCAGCAAGTGTCCAGCGTGCTCAAGGCCGGCGGCGACGCCACCCTGAGCGCCGGGCAGAACCTGCAACTGGTCGCCAGCCAGGTGAATGCCGGCAACGAGGCGTACCTGGTGTCCGGCAAAAACCTCAGCCTGCGCAGCGCTGAAGACCAGGACTACAGCTTCTACAGCAAGACCAAGAAAACCTCCCAGGGCAAAAAATTCCGCCTGGATGAAACCGACGTCGTGAACAACGTCGGCAGCCTGGTCAGCGCGGGGACCAACAACACCGTCGTCGCTGGTGCGGACCTGTTGCTGGCCGGCAGTGCTGTCACTGCCGAAAAAGGCGCCACGCAACTGGTGGCCGGCCAGGACGTGAACATCCTCGCCGTCAGCAACGCCGACAGCGCCCGCCACGAACGCAAGGAAAGCAAAAGCAGCTGGGGCGGCCTGAAGTCGAGCAAAGTCCAGGACAAAGTCGACGAAAAACGCACCACCGCCATGGGCAGCATGGTCTCCGGCGAAACCGTCACCGTCGCGGCCAAACGCGATGCCACGGTCACCGGCTCGTCGCTGGTCAGCACCGGCGACCTCGCCGTCCAGGCCGGCCGCGACCTGACCATCGACGCGGCGCAGAACACCTTCGCCCGCACCGACATGCACAAGGAAAAGAATCGCGACCTCACCGGCGTGCTGACCGGCAACAAGCTCGGTCTGGATGACATGACCGGCAACCAGAAGCTGTACATCAACAGCTCGAAACACAACGGCACCGCCAATGAAATGACCTTGACCGGCAGCACTATCGGTTCGAGCGCGGGCAATGTGTCGTTGACGGCGGGGCGTGAGTTGAAGGTGGTGGCCAGTGATCTGGTGAGCACCAAGAACATGGAGTTGAGTGGGGCTGACGTCACCGTTACTTCGGGGATGGAGACGGCCAGTCAGACCAGTAAGGACAGTTCCAAGAGCTTGGCGGTAGGGCGGGTGATCGCGGGCTCGGTAGTGGACACCGCTACCAGCATGCGCGACGCCGTCAAAGCGGCCCGTAGCGCTGATGACCCGCGACTCAAGGCAGTCAAAATCGCCCAGGCTGCCCTCGCCGCCTACAACCTGAACGGCCAGGCTTCGGACGCCAATGCGCAAAGCTCCGGTTTCAAAAATAAAACCGGCGGCACGCCCGGCAACGGTTCGCTGATCAAAATCGGCACCGAACTGGCCAATAACCGCAGCAAGAACAGCAGCGAATTCAACAGTGTCACCGCCAAGCAGAGCACGCTCAACGCAGGGCAAGACTTGTCGATCGTTGCCACGGGCGCAGCGGCGGGTACTCAGGGTGATATCCAGATCACCGGCAGCAGCTTGAAAGCCGCCAACACCTTGTTGTTAGCCAAAAACGATGTGCTGATGCAAAGCGCACAAAACACCACCGACCGCAAAAACGAAGGGTCGAAAAATAAAACCGCCATTGGCGCCAGCTTCAATATTGGCGAGCAAAACGGCTTCACCCTCGACCTCGGAGCGCAGGGTGCCAAGAACAATGGCAACGGTAACTCCGTCACTCAGGTCAATAGCACCCTCGATACAGGCAGCCTGTTGTTACAAAGCGGTGGCGATACCACCCTCAAAGGCGCCCAGGTTCGTGCGGACCGTATCAAGGCAGATATTGGCGGCAACCTTAATATCATCTCCTTACAGGACACCGAGTCGTCGCGCAGCAAACAGAGCAGCGCAGGCTTCGGCGCCAGTATCTGCGTCCCTCCGTTCTGCTACGGCTCTACCGTAGCGGGCTCGGCGAACCTTGCCGCCGCGAATATGAACAGCGACTACAAGGGCGTGACCGACCAGAGCGGTTTGTATGCGGGCACGGGCGGCTACGACATCAATGTCGGCAAGAACACCACCCTGCAAGGCGCGGTGATTGCCAGTGAGGCGTCAGCTGATAAGAACCGCCTAAGCACTGACCGCCTGATCGTCAGCGACATCAAGAATGTCAGCGAAATCAAAAGTCAGTCTGCCGGTATTTCGGTGTCTTCCAGCAGTACCAGCGGTGCGTCGATGGGCGGCAGCATCCCGATAGCGCTCAAGGAGAAAGACCATAGCTACACCCGTAGCGCGGTCAGCGAAGGCACGATTGTGGTTCGCAATGCCGAAGGCGCCAATGACCTGGTGGGGTTGAATCGCGACACCGCCAACGCCAATCAGAAACTCGACCGGCCTGATGAAAAGGCCATGCAAGAGCGTATTGACCTGATCCAAAGCTCGGCGCAGTTGGCCAGTGGGGTGATCAGTGCGGTGGGCAAGGCGAAGGCCGATGAGGCCAAGAAGCTTGGGCAGGCGGCGAAGGAACAAGCAGACGCAGGCGCGCCTGGTGCTGCTGATACTGCCCGTGCCGCCGATCTGGCTTATTCGGAAGCCAAGCGTTGGCAGTTCGGCGGCGACAAGAAAATGATGGCCGATATCGCGACGGGACTGATCGCCGCGGGCCTTGGTGGCGCGCCCGTCGGTACGACAGTCGGTATCGTCGCCAATACTGCGTCTAGCGAGATCTTCAAGCGAGTGGGTGATTACGCTGAGGCGCAATCCCTGAACCCGAAATCGGACGCGGCCACCCGAGCCGCATGGGCAGAAGGTGGAGCAGCCCGCGTCATGTTGCACGCGTTGGCAGGTGCCGCCATGGGGTTGTCCAGCGGCAGTGTGGAAAGTGGCGCGTTGGGGGCTGGTGCTTCTGCTGCGTTGATGCCCTCGATTGCAAAGGCGCTGGAAAACAGCAAATTATCTGAGGTCAGCCAGGACAACATCGCCGCGTTGGTAGCGACCGGGATAGGCGCTGGAGCCGGTGCCGGGAATGGTATCGGCGGCGCGGCTGTCGGGAGTGGGACAGGTTACGGCGTCGAAGTATTCAATCGCCAACTTCACCTGACCCAAGAGGTGCCACTACTCAAGAAGAAAGCTGAAGAGTTAGAGAAAACTTGGCGCAAGCCAAAATCGGATGCCTCGTGGGAAGACTTGCTGCGTATGGCAGCAGGATCAAAGGTCGATGCCGTCGAAAACGCCCGTTTAGATGCGCTTGAAAAGAACTGGGGCAATGACCCGACGCGGGATTGGCTGGATCGTGATTTGGCGATTGCCAGAGGCGCGATTCAAGAATTGGCGGACCAGAAAATTCCATTAACGTGGAAAGACGGCACCGCAATTATCGCCAATGGCTCTGCGGTTTATGCTTTCAATTCGACCAAAGAGCAGTTTGTAGACACGAGCCTTTTTAATGGCTTGGGCGACGGCCTTTATGGCGAATTGAGCTCATTTGACAAATGGGTTCAATACGGTCGAGAGCAGGCAGATGCTCATGCGACAGAAATCATTAACGTCTCGACCAACGACCTGGCTTCAAAAGATTCGATGTCGAGGTTGTTGGTATTAGCCAGGAAATCGGCAGAGCCGGTCACGGCGGTGGATGAGGCGGCCCTTTCGCTCACAGGTGTAGGCCTGGGAGCGAGGATTTCGGCGGCCATTGCCGCTGCCTTTGCGAAAAGGAAATTGGCGACGGAGGCGTCAGGTGAGGTTTTCGTCCTTGGGGCAAACGGTGCAAAAGGGCCAGGTTCTGCTGGTACGGGCACGACGGCGGGTAGTAATGTTGCAAGTACAACGCCTAAAGCTGGTGTTTTTTGGAATAAAACAACAGTTCTAGATAGGACTGTTTATCAACGTAACGACCTCTTTGACCCAGAGGCCCTATCGACCTGGAGAGTACGAGGTAAAACTGTTCAAGGCTCAAACCTTGAGAGGATGGCCTCGGGTCGAGCACCAATTGGGTATGATGGAAAATCAGTTGAGTTACATCATCTCTCGCAAACTGAAGTTAATGGATTCGCTGGTACTCGTGGTTCACTTGCAGAAGTTGGCTCTGTTTTCCATAGCCAGAATAGCAGTGTTCTTCATGTCCCATCCAATGCCGCTCAAAGCTTTAGGTATACTCGTTACAAAGACTCTGCAGAATACAGAAACCCTACGACTGATTATGTTTCAGTTCCTACGGATTTGAATGCAAAAACATTGACAAAGCAGGCTAAAGAGTTTAACTCTTATCAGTCGGATTATTGGAAGTTGCGGGCTCGGAGCGGGGAGTAATTAGACGTGGATTATTCGAGAATAATTAATCTTATTAAAGAGTCAGATTTCGTTGAGTTTGCTGATTATGGTGACGGGATTACTGATGAGTGGATTTATAAAGCTGAAACTCGTCTTGGTTTGATGTTGCCTGATAGCTATAAATGGTGGCTGAAATATTATTCTGGCGGGGAAATATCTGGGGAGGAGATTTATAGTATCTACGAAATGGATTTTGATAGTGTAAGGGGTGGTGATATCGTTTATATGTCAATCGTTAACGGTCGAAATGGATTGTGTGGGAAGGAGAGGTTATTTATCTGTGAGCCGCCGGGTGCAGGGGAGTCATTTTATTTTGCCACGGACGATGGTCTTAATGATGGGGAGTATCCTGTTTATAGGCTTGATCTTTCTAATCAAACTTCTAGTTTGTATGCGAAAAACTTTATTGATTTTTTAGAAAAAAGAATAATTTCTTTCAGTTGAATAATGATTGTGCGTTTAAAAATGGTTGAGAAAGGCTAGGTCAAAAAGCGACAGGCCAGATTGTACCTGACGTAATTAGTCCTACTTATCGAGAGCTTCAGGGATTAACCAAGGATTCCAGGCGCATCACACCTTGCCTCAATATTTGGGGAAGATGCTGGGGTAGGCGGAAAATGACATGCTGGATCACCCAGCGACTCTAATTACCCAGTACTCTCATACGGGAAAGGTGAATCCTGATGCTATGCATAAAGCTATCAACATTTTTGTTAGAATGCCTACGGGGCAAATACTGGGTATTTCACGTTCTTTAAAAATTAGATTTTTATTATCATTTTTTAAATTTGGCGGTTATAAAAATAACCGCCCATTTTTATTTATAAGTTTTGTGAGTTCAACTTCCGCCCAATCACGTCGAGCAAATCACACCCATCTCTCAGCGGAATTGCCAGCAACAGCGCAAAGTCGTGAAGCACTATCGCATCACTGCTGATCTCCTCCCGAAATGCGAGGTTCTCCAAAAACTGAGTGACTGCACGAATGCGGTACGAAGCGGCGTCATAGAGAACATCGAGGGGGGCTTGCGTATCTATCACCAGCGCGGGGATGGTTGAATCGTGGCCTGTAAGGGGCATGTATCTGTTCATTTTTTGACTCTCTACTTAAGTGATGAATGCCATCACTCAAACGTCGCCAAACGAATGGGTGACAGCTGTACGCAGGTTGGCGAACCGGCAGTAGAGAAAACCGGCAGACCCGAAGGTCTCCCGCGCACAGCCGTCATAAAACGACTTTGCAGGCGCGCAAGTGGCTGCAAAAAAGCCCCCAGCTTGCGCATTCTCTACCGTCAGGTCGCCAAACCTGAATCGCCATGTGGACGACCGGCGGACTATAAGTCCTCAGCCTAAAAACGCGCAAGGCATCAAAAAGCCAACACCTCGTCCTGTAAGCAAAGCACCGGCTTCAAGGACAAAACCGGTGGCTCCGTCGGCAACGGTTCGTTCATCAAGATCGGCACCGAACTGGCCAATACCCGCACCAAAAACAGCAGCGAATACACGGCGCAGACCGCTCACCAGAGCAACCTCAACGCCGGGGGCAAACTGTCAATCATCGCTGCGGGCGATGCGCCGGGCACTGTGGGTGACTTGACGATTACCGGCAGTACGTTGAAAGCCGACAGCACGTTGCTGTCCGCGAAAAACAACATCCTGATGCAAAGCGCGCAGAACACCACCGACCGCAAAAACGACGGCTCGCGCAACAGGACCGCTATCGGTGCCAGCTTCAACATCGGCGAGCAAAACGGCTTCACCATCGACCTGGGCGCGCAAACCGCCAAGAACTTGGGTTCGGGCGGCTCCGTCACCCAAGTTAACACCACGCTGGACACCGGCGCGCTGGTGCTGCGCAGCGGCCAGGACACCAGCCTGATCGGCGCGCAGGTACGCGCTGACCGTATCGATGCCGACATCGGCGGCAACCTCAACATCCTGTCGCGCCAAGACACCGAAACGTCCAAGAGCAAGCAGAACAGCGCGGGCTTCGGTGCGAGCATCTGCATTCCGCCGATCTGTTATGGCTCCCCGGTAACCGCGTCCGTGAACCTGGCGGCGTCGAAAATGAACAGCGACTACCAGGCGGTTACCGACCAGAGCGGGTTCTTTGCCGGTAAGGGTGGCTACACCATCGACGTGGCCAAAAACACCACCCTGCAGGGTGCGGTGATTGCCAGTGAAGCCTCGGCCGACAAAAACCTGCTGCTCACCGATCGGCTGCTGGTCAGCGATATCAAGAATAAGAGCGAGATCAAGAGCCAATCGGCCGGCGTCAGCGTCTCCGGTTCCTACAGTGCCGGCGCGAGTACCCTCACGCCGGGTGCCTTGTATGGAATGTCGCTGAACGATTCGGACCACAGCTACACGCGTAGCGCGGTGAGTGAAGGCACGATCGTGGTGCGTAACCCTGAGGGTGCGGGTGACCTGATTGGCCTTAACCGCGACACGGCCAACGCCAACCAGCGCCTCGACAAGCCTGATGAAAAGGCCATGCAGGAACGCATGGACCTGATCAAGAGTTCGATGGAGTTGACCAAGGGCATTGGCGATGCGATTGCTGCGGCCAGGATCAGGGCCGCCAACGACCCAAACAGCGACATCAGTAAAGCTACGCGGCAGAAGCTGATTGAGGACGGTATCTCCAACCCGACACCGGAACAAGTCAGCCAGCGTGCCCAACAGGATTACGGCGTTGGCAGCAGCTTCCAGAAGGCCAGCCAGGCGGTGACTGCCGTGGTGCAAGCGGCGATGGGAGGCAGCGTAGGGGGGGGCATTGGCGGGTGCGGCAGCGCCGTATCTGGCGCAGACGGTCAAGAAGATGACCGAGGGTGACCCGAACGCCAACTTGATGGCTCACGCGGTGTTGGGGGCGGTGCTGGCGCGGGCCGGTGGTAACTCCGCACTGGCAGGGGCCGCCGGGGCCGTGGCTGCGGAGAAAACCGCACAGCTGATCAAAGAAAGTCTGTATGGCGGAGTCAGTAACGAAAACCTGTCCGAAGCGCAAAAGCAGACAATTTCCAGTCTCTCGACGTTGGCGGCTGGGCTCTCCGGATCGTTGGTTGGCAAGGATGCGCTGAATGCGGTGGCCGCCGCGCAGGTTGGGAAGAATGCGGTTGAAAATAACCAACTGAGCATCCTGGAACGACCGTTACTCGATAAGAAGAAACAGCAGTTCAAGGATGGCTGTGGTGGTGATGCTGCCGTATCCGCCAGCTGTATGGCGTTGGCCGACGATATCGATGCCCTGATGAAAAAAGCCGGCAGCGTTCTAAAGGTCGACCGCTCTGAAGCAAATGACTTCATACCCACTATAGAAACGAAAGTAAGCCCTGGGCAGATCGTGAAGTGTGCCATTTCGGGCAATGGATATTGCGTTGCCACGAATAACGTCATCAAAACCGATCTAGGTGATGAATGGGCCCTGCAACCGGCCAGTATTACCCAAGCCAGAGCGGCGAAGGACTATCAAGATGCAGAGGAGCAGGCCCAGACCGAGTTCTTCAAAGCAAAATCGGATGAGATGGTTGCCGCTGGCTGCGGCGGTATAGGGCCTATTGGTATCGGCTGCCAGACCTACATGGCCTCCGGTGGAACGGCTCTGTTGGGCGAACAAACTACCGAGCAGCGTGTGCTGTGGGGCTCGCAAGCGCTGTTGAACAGCTTTGGCCTGGCCGGGGCGTTCTACGGGGGCGCGACGAGCACGGTAGTTAAAGGCGTAGTCGCCGAAAGCAGGACGGTGGGAAATGTCCAATTGCCGCCGTGGTACCGCACCGAAGGCTCCGCCAGTGCCGGGTTTGTCTCCACCGGCGGCGGCTTGCCCGAAGGCGCGACACGTGTGATCAATACGCGTACCGGCAATTATGAGGTGCTGGTGGGTGATAAGTTGTACATGGAAACGTCTAGTGGGCTTGTGCCGAAGGTGGGGGGGAGGCTGGCTCCTCTAGCTGAGGCCGAAAGAGCTATAGCTGGTGCAAAAGCAATTCCAGAAAGCAGCTACCCGTCGCTTGCCAAGCCAAGTCCAAATGCCCCAAGCAATGTAATTCTTGGCGAGCTTGACTCACTTGGTCGACCTACTGGGGTTACAGCAGTCCTTAGGGAGGATTCATTGGGAGGCGGTTCAAGCGCTAACCCAGCGATTCGACCTCCAGGTTTTGAAGGGCAGCCTGCTAACCATGCGCGAGGACATTTGCTTGCGAATTCACTAGGAGGGGCTGGTGATGATGCAAGAAATTTGGTGACACTTTTCCAGCGCAACGCAAATCATCCAAATATGAGTTCATTTGAGCGTCAAGTCAGGGGCGCAGTGCAGAGTGGTGAAACAGTAAGCTATAGGGCTGTGCCTACTTATAAAGGTACAAACCCAATGCCAACCGGTGTAACGTTGTCTGCTCGTGGGTCAGGCGGTTTTACTCTTGATGTATCAATTCCGAACGTGAGTGGAGTTAAGTAAGAATGATAAATAAACTGATTGCTCTCCTTTCGCCACCCTCTCAGCGAATCTTTGATAATGCGGCTTGGGCGACCTTTGAATCTGAGGGAGGTCTGCGATTACCGTCCGATTTTAAACAGTTCATATCAATTTACGGGTGTGGAGCAGTAGACGATTTCGTATGGGTGTTAGACCCATTTTCAGAAAATTCAAATTTGAATTTTGAAAAAAGCCAATATTTTATAGACGCATACGCTGTAATGAGGCAAGAATTTTTATCGGACTATCCAAGACCAGATTACCCTGCGGAAGGCTCTTTTCTTCCCTGGGCGGTAACGGATAATGGAGAAACTTTTGTTTGGTTGGTTTATGGAGAACCAGACTCATGGAAAGTTGCTATTCATAGCTCGGATCAGGGGGAAGAGGAAGTCTACAACTTCGGCTGTGTTGAGTTCATTTTAAAGCTGCTTAGCAGAGATATTTCGTCAAAAATTCTACCTGGTCAGTTTCCTCCTGTTGATCTAGATAAGCATTTTTTTACAGCTGCTGATTAGGTGCAAAAGCAACCACAAGCTGGCAGGGTTCAGGCCCTGCACCTGGAGTATTGGGCTTGGAGCCGTGTTCGGTATCATCTAAGGCTATACAGAATTACTTTCCTAGCACAAAAAACGGTTCCGTTGAGTTTGTTTTTTATCCTAAAACGAATACTTTCGCTGTCGGTAAGCCGACCAATAACCTCGGAGGCTCTCCTCATCAACAGTTGGCAGAGACAATAAAGTCCGGTGGGTCGACTCTAGTTGGTGGTATGTTTCGGCGAGGGCCCAACGGGGAGGTAATCACTAATGAGTTTAGGGGAGAAAAGGGGACAGATTTATTTAACACCGACCAGCGCCAAACCTAAATAAATCCGTCCCCTTTTTTGCTCTTTTTTGCTCTTTTTTGCTGGCTGGACATGGGAGCATGCGTCGTCGTCGACTGCTTTCAATCAGGAAGGGAATCATACGATTAGTCCCGACCGCACAACACACACCTGGTTCTCCTTGGTGGCGCGTACTGCATCCCGATGCGGGGGCTGCGGGTGGATATTCTGAATGGGCAATTCCAAGAGGCGCCCCAAAAAATTAGGTGGAAGAATGAATATTGCTGA